>Ga0325405_1000094_pt1 | contig 80733 bp, 42 predicted proteins | sample PopdelMetagenome_21_FD_205663 | JGI IMG/M metagenome (GOLD analysis project Ga0325405, IMG submission 205663) | Populus deltoides microbial communities from Bellville, Georgia, United States - Xylem-Control-R2 | ecosystem: Host-associated > Plants > Phyllosphere > Stem > Wood/Secondary xylem...
TTGGGTTGCTTAATTAGTTTTAACTGTGGAATGTGACGAGATAAGATGAAGAGTTATGGAAATGTTATGGAAAAAATATGACAGTAGCAGATTTATCAAGAATATCAAAGAATTTATGCCATTATTTTTACAGATCTACGAAGAAGAAGATAAAAACATAAAGGAAATAAAGAGGAAAAAAATACCTGAAATTAATTGGTCAAGAAAAATGCTTTGTTCCAGAAAAATGCTCTTGTTCCTGCTCAGCTTCCAATTGATTTTGAAGAAAAAGAGACTGTGTATGAGAAAATGAACGGAGCTGGAAAAAAAAAGGAAAGTGTTTTCCTTTCTTTAACAGAAGGAAAACATTTTCCTTTGGTAACGTTGCTTTTTTTAGTTTGATTGGAAATTAGTTTCCTTTGACTACTTTTTCATATTGTTGCCAAACATGGGAAAACAAGGAAAGTGAATTCCAGGAATTCACTTTCCTGTAAACAAACACGCCCTTGATTTAACTTGAATTAACTTGTTAAATCCACAATGCTGACCATAAGATTGAGATAACCCTATAAAGAGCAAATAAAAATAAATTATGAAGCTTAATTCTTTATCGATCATGTCGGCCCCAATGTTGAACAATGAAATTAGTAAAAAATTTAATTAAAACAATGACAAAAAAAAAAATAGGCAAAGGCAATATAGATTAACATGTTAAACACTATTATCGGGTCATAAGATTAAGATAATCTTATAAAAATCAAAATAAAATAAATCATGAAGCCTAATTCTCAATGAAACATGATATTAAATGATGAAATTAGGGGGGAATGTCAATTATAAAAATCGAGTCAACTGAATTAATCTGTTAAACCTGCAACCCTGATCATAAGATGAGGATAGCCTAGTAAAAGATAAATATAATGTTGAAGGATATAAGACTGAGATAACCTTTTAGAAAGAAAAAAAATGACTTGATTTAACCAAAATACCAAAACCTGTAACCCTGATCATGAGACCAATATATCCTTATAGAAAACAAATCAAAACAAATTATGAAGTTCAATCCCCAACCGATCCAATATTGAATGATAAAATTGGAATTAATCTCAAATAAAAAAACACAAAAAACAACTCAAGTCAACTCGGGTTAATCTGTTAAACACTATTCTCGAGTCATGAAACTGAATTAACCTAATATAAAGCAAATAAAATAAATCATGAAGTCTAATTCTTAGTTAACCCAACATTAAAGGATGAAATTGAAAAATAAATTAAGAAAAAAACCCTAACTAACCGGATTAACCTGTCAAATTAATGATCCATATCATGAAAGTGAGATAACATAATAAAAAACAAATATAATATCAAAGGATAAAATTAAAAAAAAATTAATTAAAAAATCATAAGGAAAGGTAAATATGTTTTTTTAGAGCCCACCAAAACATAATGGAAAATATTATTCATTACTAGAGTAATTTTCTCTTCACATGTTTTAGTGTATTACCTTTTCTTTTTAATGTATTATTAATAATAATAACAAAAAAAAATTAAATTTGTTTGTAGATTGCTATATATGCCTTTTAACATGTTTATAAAACTAGGAATAAGGCAGACTACCGGATAAAAACTTAGGATGTGTTTGAGTTTATAATAATAGTTGTGGTTTAAAGTATTTTTAGTTTAGAAATGTATTAAAATAATATATTTTTTTTATTTTTTTAAAAAATATTTTTGATATCAATATATCAAAATAATCTAAAAATATATAAAAAATAATTTTTAATAAAAAAATTAAATTTAAAACAACACAATTTACACAACGTTTGTGAACAAACTCTTAATGTATTGTAATTTGAGTAATGCTTGCTGGTGTTTCCATCCTTTTTTTTCCGTAAAAAAAAAAAAAATTCTTAAAATATATAAGCAACAATATTTACAAACTTTATCCAATTTTTTTATAAAAAAAAAAGAGAAAAAACTTTATTCGAAAATCCACCTTTTATTTTAGAACAAAGCAAGGGCAAAAAGGTAAGAACGTGCTTCAAATGAAAAAACATTGTGCGCCTCCTTCCCTCCACAAAAACCCTAAATAAGTAGAGGGAGCACAAGATGATAGTCACAAGTGAGAGAGAGAGAGAGAGAGATGGAAGAGGGAGACGACTATAAGTTTCTGTAAATAAAGGAGGCCGTTTCTGCTATTAACTAGCAAAAGGAAATCTAATCGGCGTCGATCTCGAGTTCGGGTACAGGATTTGTGTAAAAAAAACTCGCCTGTTTCAGCTTTTATTTTTTATCGATTTAAAAAAATCCTGATTTTTGAGTGGCGATGATGATAAAAAAGGCCGGACTTACGGCTGCTACCAGAAAACTAATTAATTTTTCGTGGTCGGTAGTAGATTGATGAACTTCTCTTATAAAGGTGTCTGTTCTGAGCCACTTTCTTATATATGCATATGCGTGTGTATTTAATTTTTACAAATTTTTATATTTTTAGGATTTGTTTGCACATTATTTTTGCACAGTGAAAATAGTTGATGAATCGTATCCGAAACCTGGAATTCGGCTGAATATTTTTTGGAAAGTGTGGGAAATCTGCCTAGTGTTAGGTCACCTGGAGATATAATTAAGCTTTCTCTTGCCGTGGTATACATATGACCTGATGTAGTATAATAATACTCCAACGTTGTTTTGTTCATCTGTATGAGAATTACATATGGTATCTTTTATCGCAAGTTGTTTTTCTTTCTCGAGAACATTTGATTAAATTGGCATGCGGGGAAGGAGATGAGGATTTTTACTTGTTTCTTTGTAATTCTCTTGTTTCATGGTGATTTGTGATATTCTGAACCTTCAATGATTCAACAACCGGCTTAAGATGCTTTTCTATGACATTCGAGATGTGGGTTCTTTGTGATTTCGTTTCTTTCGAGGCTGACATTGTTGATTAAACCATAAAAGAATAAGATAGCTTCTTTGTGATTTATTTGATAAATATTTCGACTTAAAACTAAAACGAATTATAGATTATATTCTTGAAAACATAAAAGAAAGAAAGAGTATCAAACACAATAATATTAACATTGGGGAAGAATAAGATAGCTTCTTATTGGAATTGTTATTGGAATTAGCAGATCTATAGTTTAATTACTTAAAAGATAGCTTATAGCTTTTAGATAATTATTGAGTTTCTATAAAGATCAAGTACCAAATCAACAAATGTTGGATTCTGAAACTTTGGGGTCATTTAATGACTAAGAACTAAAAGATCAAATGAATGGATGCATGTTTAGTTTTGTAAAGGATCAGTTTTTCTTTATTTCACAAGTATTTAGTATATTATTTATCTTTTGAATGTTATTTTTATTTGTCGTGAAATCTTGATGGGCCGAAGGACAAGTCCAAAGTTAAAAAAAATAATAAATAAAAAGAAAAATAAAGTTGAGTTAAAGACCGAACCAACAATAGTAGAACAATAGTAAAAAGAAGAAAAATAGCTAGTGAGCAAATCAAGGTATGAAAGAGAAAAAAATGAAAAGAAAGGAGAGAAATACTAGGCCATTGAAGCATTGCAATAGCTTTGATAAGACCGCATATCATATAATATAAAAATCTTAACAAGATGAATCTAATAATATCAAGAAAGGTTGTCATTGAAGCTAGAACAGAATCATACACACTGCCACAAGGTGATAGATCTTTTTCACACGCTAACTTGTGTAATGCATGCGTTAATTATCTTTCCCTTCCTTTCTCTACTCCAGTCCTTAATTCTTTAATAAATTTTTAATTTACTCCTCATATTTGCTTGTCCAAATAACTTACAAGAGAGAAAGGAAAAAGAAAAGAAAAAAAAATTATCCTACACATTCTCTAACAACCTAAATATTGGGTACACACCTGCTTTGTTAAAGCAATATCGCTTGACCACCCATTAGTATTAGGCGGCACATGCCTAATTCTTCATTACAAAAATTATGGAAGTTCCGGGTGCTTGGCCTTGTCAGTACAACATTACCATGCAACGATTTGGTGTTATGAGGTGCACTCCTAGTTCTACGTTGCTTGAATTATTAATGAGGACACCTACAAGTCTCACCAACAACGCAATAAGACACAACAACCAATGACTTTGTTTACAGGTTACCTACACAGTAAGGGTAATTATTCTTCATGATTACTCCCAAGTGATATGCCTGCAACTCTACGCATCTAAGGTGTATAAATACCTTAGATCACCAAGTAATCATAGACAATTAAACTAAAACATGATAATCACTCTTCTATGCAACTTGTTCTCATCCTCTTTGTTGTACATTATTTTTCTCCTGTGAATTACTAATTTAAATATTGGAAAGTCCCTTATTCTAATATGATACTTTTTGTGTAGGTGTTTAGGGGCTAACCCAGTTTAACTTAATATAAATTCTTACAAAGCTCATTGCATTAGTTGTGGAAATGCTCAATTCAATTTGACTTTTTTTTTACTTTATCAGTTGTGTCATTTATGAGAACTTAAACAAAAACTAGTTTATTCTCGTTTTACACATCAAAAGTTCTTTCCATGGATAAAAACTTAGAACACCAAGCCATGTGAGAGTAATTACAATCCCCATCATATGTACAACTCCTTCACGTCTCTAATAAATCTTCTTTGAAATGAGTTTGCTTACTAAAGTTGTTCTAACCACTCAATAACAATTTTGAATGCTACCACTACCTCAATGAATAACACAACAACTAGCTCAACTACATTCACTATTAAATGCACATAAACACCTCTAGTTTCTTAAAGAAACATGATAGAATGACATGCAAGAAAGTAGGCATAAGAAAATGAGAGCATTAGAATATATCTTCAAATGCGTAATTAGAAATGCTTAGTGCAAAAATTCTACTCCAACCTATTACCACTAAAGCCCTGGTTAGTAAGGTCTACACCTATTTTATATGGAAATGTGTATATTCTCTCTGACCAAATTCTCCTTAAAGTGAAATAGGTAATGGAAAACTATATTCGAGTGGAAAAGGCAAGTGTGACCGGACAAGGACACTCTCGGTTCTAATAATAAACCCTTAAACTCTGCAAGCCCTAAAATAAATTAAAAGATAAATAAATAATAACTCAACTAATTAAAACAAGACTAAAGTCAAATTTCATAATTTGTTGACAGAATCAAAGCCCAACTTCAAACAAATATATCTCCCTCGTCTTGATGAATTATAAGGTCTACCATATATTATTAGAAATATATGGATGTCTACTTTCCAATGCAACTATAATCGTATCCAAATTTATTTTATAGCTCCATCTATGGCCAAAATAATAGCGAAAGGTCAAAATTGGCAGATTTGAATCTTCTTATTCCAATCTTTCTGTAATGTTTGGATGCTTCCATACAAGCCTTTCTTGAACATGAATCAAATTAATCAAGACTTGTTCTTTATTATTTGATATCCTCTTGAAATCCACTCTAGCTCATGTATCTTGAAGAAGTCTATTAATTGCCTCATTGAATCTCTTTGCTTTAAATCTTAAAATTGAACTCAATGAAACCTTTAATGAGTCTTTTGGTGTTGAAGTTATGATCGCATCAACTCCCAACCAACTTTTCCTTTCTTTTTTATACTTTAATCTATTATTCTTCAATAACTTTTCAATTTAGTCCTAAATTTTCTTAACTAAAAAACTTGCAAAAAAGGAGGGAAAATAGAGGGAAAAAATAATGTTTTATAAGTAATCTAACTATACAAATACCTAGTATACATTCGCTTTATCAATACAGCATCATACAACCACCCATTAGTGCTACACAAAACACACCTAATTCTCTTTTACAAAAGTTATGGAAGTTATAGGAGTACTTTTTATCAATACAGCGCCACCACAAAACTCTTGATGTTACACAATGCACACATAGTTTTTTATTACATGAATTATCAGTATAGACACCTACAAGTCTCATAAGTTGCACAACAAGACGCAACAACTAATAACTTATTTTACAAATTGTCTGTGCAGTAAAGGTAATTATTTTCTATGATTACTCTAAGATGGTATGCTTGCAACTTCATACTTTACGAGGTAATTTCATATGATCAGTGCATATTATGTCAGGTCACTACAAACAACTAAACACAACATATGACATTCATAATATTCACTCTCTTATGCACCTCATTTTTGTTCTTGTCCTTTTTGTTGTACATTAATTTCTTTCTACAATTTGCTAACTTAAATATCAGAGGGTCACTTATCTCAATATGAAACTAGTTTCGTTAGAGTTTGAAGATCACTCCAATCCAACTTAATAAAAACTTCTATAAAGCCGATCACATTGGTTATGGAAAGACCCAATTTAATTTGAGGTTTTTCCCCAACTTCATCAAATCTCAAGGTTCACGATCTAAAATAGGTTTTCCAATTTGAAATTAGAATCTAGTCTTAACAACCATGCTTAATTCAACTAGCAATAATGCCAAGCCATAAAAATCCAGATTTCCACTTATTTTCCTTCATCACAAGTAGGTAAGATATGTGGCTCGTGTTACATCATTGGTCGGGTTGAGATTTTTGTCATATAAAAAGGATGTGCATGCGTTACTAGTGTGTTTGAAAAACAGTAGGAAAAATCACAACTCGAGTCATAAACCCGAATGGGTCAAATAAGCTAGTTTTATTTAATTATATGATAAAAAAAATAATTACAAAGCTCGATTCCCAGACAACCAAATGCTAAAGGACATAATTAATTTTTTTTAAAAGGACAAGAAAAAGTAAATAGGTCTTGACATAGATCATGAGGTCATGTAACTCTAAAAAATGAATAAAACAACTTACGATGCCCAATTCTCAAACCAACAAAATATCAAAGGATGAAATCAAAAAAATATTCAATGTTAAAAAAATGACCCAAAAAAGACTCTAGTAAACCCGGACTAACCCATCAAACCTACAATCTAAGTCATAAGACTGTGATAACCCTATTATTAAAAGGAAAGCAATGAAAATCATGAAATCTAATTTTAAAAAAAACTCAATGTTAAAGGATAAAATTAAAAAGAAAAATCAGTATAAAAAAAGATCTAAAAAAAGGATGATATCAACCCAGATTAATCTTTCAAACTCGTAACCCAGGTCATGAGGTCATGATCACTTCATCAAAAAAATCATGAAGCTCAATTCCTAACCAGTCCAATGATGACAGATGAAATGAAAAAAAAATTTGATTTTAAAAAAGGATCCAATGCAAAAAAATAAAAATCAAAAGAATGAGGATCAAATTTGAAATAAAAATATAATGACAGGATACCTTTCAATTTTAGCTAGATTAATGTGAATCCTAAGGAGAGGAGAGAGAAAAAAAGAAAGAGAATGAAAAGTGTCGCTAAAACATCACCACTGCTCCTCCACCATGTGATGCCTTCTTGGAATCCCTCGCCACGTCGTTCTTAATGCCACCAAGGAAGCCGGTGTTTGATCGCTTAAGAACAATGCACGTGCTACTAGCACATGATAACTTCCTCCACATTGAAACATGTGATGCTAGCGCTAGCCAAGATGCCTTACTTGTTGACTTTGTCCCACCATATTCATTTTAGTTTTACTTTTTATCCTTTAAGGATTAATTATTTTATATCAACATTATTTTATTTTATTTTTTCAAATCAAGTACTAATCAAGCGCCCAAAGTTTACCTTGATATTGTGAGATCCTAATATCTAGAAAACCAAAACAAACTCCAAAGTTAAGTCTCAAACAAAAGCAATGTGAAATGATAAAATTAAAAACAAAATTATAACCTAAAACAAGAACATGACCTCTTTCCTTTCTCATGCAAATCAATCCTTAATGTTAGCAAAAAAAAAAAAAGGAACTGAACATTTTTTAAGCTTCAATTTCAGTACTAAAAGCTCGAATTCTTTTAAATTAATAAAATTAAATTTTATTTTATCAAACAAAACATTAACTTAGCGACAAAACATTTTCTTAATGTTGTGAGATCCTCGTACAAGGGCATAAAAAATAAATTATCAAGATCAATCCTAAATCAACACAATGTTAAATGATCAAATAAAAAAATTGATGGACCAAAATGAAAAAAAAAATTAAAGGGAAAAAAAAAATCATTGTGTAAATCTATAATGATTCATCCCACAAGCTATAGTGAATCATTGTTTTTTTTTTCTTATAATAAGCAATCAAATTCTTTTTGTGACATCCTAAAAATTAAAAGAAGTGGAGGAAAACCATATCCTTTTTTTCATATAAAAAAAATCTATTATTTTTTCTTTTTATTAAATCTTTTTTGTCTTTTTAAAAAAAAAAACTTTTATCCTTTAATATTTCACTAATTTTGAATAGATTTTCATAATTTATTTCAATTTGATTTTTTATTTTTTTATAAGATTATCATAATCTCGAGCAAATAACTCAATATTTGGCCGATGCTTTATTTTGCCAACGTTTATTTGTATAATCATATCATTAAGTAAAAATTAGTTAAAAAAACAAAGTTTTTAAATCTAATGAAGTCCATAATTTGAGTTACAAGTTTGATAGATTAAGTTCCAAAACTCAAGTAAATCCAATATGTAATCGTCTTACTATTAAAATAAAAATGTCATCTTGAAATTTTTTTAAAGTTAAACCATGCTCTTTATCAGTTGTTTAAATAGCTTTTGAACCTATCAAATGAACTAAATCACATTAAGATAATTTTCATAGAGGTTAATTTTAATTCCAAACTCAAAAAGAAATCAAGTAAAAAAATTTAAAGTTTAACTTGCTTGGTATAGTACTAAAATGATACCTAATCTCATCCTAAACATTTCTTTTCACGTTCAAGAAATTTTTAATCCAACCCAGAGCAGTACTAAAATGAAACCTAATCTCATCATCTTGGTTTCAAAGAAAGATATAGCAGCAGCAATTCTCTCTTTAATTTACCTGTTTTTGATTGATATCGGACAATCGGTCAAGAATTGTCAACGAGTAGATAAAACTGTCAGAGGTGCTTAAAGCCATGGAGACAAGCTGCTCAGCTCTTGGTAGATAAATTCGTTTGTATTATAACCTTAAGATGGTTCTATAAACATCAAGACACGCAAACTGATAAAAAAGTTTTTGGGAGGATGCAAAAAAGTAAAGGAAACTTGTACGCACAGTCAAAGGAAGCTAACTGATGCAATAACAAAGGAAAATAATAACAACGCATCCAGAGATTGGTGAAAATAGTCAGCTAGATATTCATTTTGCAGTCAAGAGAGGATGACACAGTGATCAACTTCGGCTATTCGTTGCACAAAATTACCCCTAAATCATTGCTCGTCACAAGCAGAATTCTTGAATGAAAGAACGAACCTGCTGTATAAACGAATGTGACTAGTAGCACAATATCTCTGTCCGCCACCCTGAAACAGGCATCAGATGATCCTATGTTAAATACATGGTCTTTTCACATGTGAGACAAAAGCATGTCTTATGGCTGCCTTTTCCTTCTCTGTAATGTACAATGTACCAGAAACAGTGCAGCTGTTTTGAAAGAGATCTAAACACCTGTACATGCCATTGCAATGTGAATTTTGTCTCTCCCAGATGACAGCACAATTGCAACATGAACTTTACCTTTCCACAGATGAGCACTAACAAAGCCTTGTGTTTTTGAAGATCATGGTGAGCTGCCAACTAATTGGGTGCAGGAGGAGCATGCTCAATAGGTTGGTCTGGTATGCCAACCTCACCAGCAGCAACACCAGCATTCCTGCGTTGCCTTTCACGAAAATAGAGAACCGTAAGAAGACAGACAAATAGAGTAAGTATTGTTGCATTCCCTTCTTCCAGGATAACATTCTCCACCCATGCTTCGATTTTTGGATAGAATTCAGGCAACGAATCAATCACGTATACCTAAAACAGAGACAAAGAACCACTGGATCGGTTAGTCGAAGTATTATAAAACAATTCTGAAACACAACCCTAAATACCAAACTAATTATGTTTGACTACAGGTATCATCTCCCCCCCATGCCCTCCTACAGAAAGCATTATCTGCAAGTTTCACATTCATTGGATATGAGCTGTGAAACATTCAATGTCTTCCCTAAATGTTTTGCCTGATTTTCATATTAGCCCTCCAAAAATTATATTTTAGCTTTAGAATCCTCACGGTAACCTAACTCCCCACTCCCCAACCACAGAGAGAAGGGCATAGATTCACAGAATCAACTGCACTATAAAGGAAGTCACATGAATGCCATTATACATCAAAAGGAACTTGCACCCTAAAACAGATTAAGAAATTGAGGGTCCAAAAGAGTTCCAATTTTAGCATATTTAAAAATTAAAGGTCCACAAAATTCCAATTGTAGCACATTTATTGGTGGAAAAACAAGGAGGAATAATATTTTGTATCATTTCCTATACTACTTGCAAGAAAGAAACTAAACAAGAGAGAAACAATCTTGCACCAAAGTTTAGATAGAACGGAAATTAAAAGATTTCAGTTTCTTATTCTCCTCATTATATTTTTTTGGTAAACTCACTAAAGATTTATTCTGTTGTCCAGGACACAATAAAAAAAAATATTTTCTCCCTCATCCAATTGCTCAGCAAACCAAGAGCAAAAAATTTTTCCCATTGTAAACTGACTGTATTGGTGGGGTGAACTTTGCATGAGATAAAAGACAATTTCTAGCAAGAAGGATCACCAACAGAAGGCAAAAGTTTTCACCAGATGTTGCAGGAATTTGAGAAACTAAGAGGAAGAAAACAAAAGAACATCTATCCTTGTGATAATATGATTATTGCATCAACATTCTAATTTTCTGCTACAGAAAACCCCCAGAGACCCAAGGGACGGTAAGCTTCTGATCAGCAACAAAAAAAACATGCTATTTGAAGCAGTAAACTACATGATTTGAATAATTGAAATAAAATGCATATCGAGTCCTAAATATTCATTCAACTTTTCAGAGAAGTTTTAGCAAGTTAGGACTGAGACTTTCCAGTGGTTATAAACTTGAAACATCAAAACAAGCACTTGGTGACACAATTAACAGGGAAATAGTGGAATATGACCGGCTCATGTATACAAAGGAATTCTGATCAATTGATTTTTTTATCCAGTTTATAGAGTTGAATTCTGATAAATTGATAGAAGCTGATGTCTAATTTGCACCATCATCTAATTTTCACATCTATGCTTATAGAAGACAGCATGAAAAGCAGATAAATAAACTGACCATGAAACTGTCTGCGTAGTTCTTTCTTATCCACAAGCTTGTGAGGGCCAGTGTGACAGGTAACTTTGCTGCAGAATCGATCTCTAGAGCTTGGTCATAGTATCGCTTGGCAAGATTAAGGTCAAATGGAAGTCCTTTACCATGCTCATGCATGTAACCAAGATTGAACATAGCTTGTGCATTAGATTGAGATTTGGCATGCATGTATGCCTCTGCTGCTCGTTCATAATCCCTCACAGTGCCCTAAAAAAGGAGAAAAGAGTTTGAGAAATTTATAGGATGAAAAAACAATTCAGAAACTGAACAAAAAAGCACCAAAAGGCATCAAATTTGTGAAAGACATCACATACCCGACCATAGTAATATGCATCACCAATCAGCAAGGCAGCATGTTCATTACCCTGCTCTGAAGCTTCCCACCACAAAGAATGAGCCCGCTGGTGTCTTTCTGAATCTGTACAAAATCCAGATTCTCCCACGCACATGCTATGCTCTGCATATTTGTCAAGAATCCATGCAGCATTACTTTGTGCAATCTCATAGCCCAGCTCAGCCATCCTTGAATACAACAAGGATGCTTTGCCTACATTGCCTTTTAGGTATGATTCCAATGCCCATCTAGACAAGGAGTTCCATGGGCCTCGTTCTGCTACTAGTTTGTATAATCCAGTAGCCTGAACAAAGTAAAGCTCTCTAGTAAACGAATGGGATACAGATGTTGATACATTTTAAAACTGTTTGCAAACATACACCAATCACTAGAAGTGCAGGGTCAAAAGGCGTGCGCGCACGCACACGCACACACATATATGTTTCTCAAAGATCCAAAAATATCTAATCTCAAAATCTCACTTTAATTGTAGGGTGGTGGTGGGATAGCATTCATACTCTAGGCATGATTGTCATTATTAGCCTCTAATTAAAAGAAGCAAGAAACATAAAATAATTTAAAGAACAGAAAACAGTGAGCTACTGTTACAATTGTATTTGGGATCTTGCCAAGTTACATTAGTTAGAAGATTTAGAGTTCAAACCAAACTCATTCACTTGATAGAAATCCAAATTACTAGGTTCCTGTAGATCCCAAACAAAATACCTTGGCAATAGAGATTACACATTTGATTAAAACTTATTAGACACTCAATATCTTCAGAACATGGGTCCGATACAGATTTATGGATCATCTGTCAGGAATCTAATCAATAACCTGATCTATTAACAAATTACCACCGGGGACTCTCAATAGCTTGGAAAAGAGATATTCTTTTGAATTTATTTAGTATTATGTCACTAGATTTTCCTAATATAAGTGCTCTGATGAACCTGGAAATTATCAACAAAGACAATGTCCAGGAGATGCAAGGATTCTGAAAGCAGTGCGAAAATAAGTGAACAACCCTAAGGCAATCTGATTGATCCTTCACTAATCTGACAAAGCGGGAAATAACTGAATAATAAGATATGGAGTTATGGGAGCAAGAGGAAAAGGAGAAAGCACATAAAAAGTTTGAGATGCATATTGTCATAAAGAGCCTGGGTAAGAGCATTGAAAGGTAAAGAAAGCAAATTTACCATAGGAAGATTCTTTTTAAGCCCCACACCCTTATGAAACATCTTTGCCAGCTGGTAAAATGCCTTTGGTTGACCTGCATTAGCAGCTACTATAAAATATTGGCATGCTAGCTTTACATCTCTCTTTACCCCAATCCCTTTAAGATGTATTACTCCAAGGTTATAGTGCCCACCAGCATCTTCATTGTCAGCAGCCCTCTCAAAGTATTCTTTTGCCTGTAAGAAAAAAAAAAGGATTAGCTTTGACGCATATTCTAAAACTATGCAATAAAACATGACAACATGCAGGCAAATACAAAGAAGATAAATTTTGAGAGATTTGAGATGTGCATACATTGCATTGATACAGAATGTTCAAAGGCCATAACTTAATCATGGTCAGATCCTGTATTTTTTCCTAAAGTCACGACTCCCAAAACTCAAACTTGCACCCTTGTGGTTGCAAAGTTGAGACTTTTACCATTGCCTGTAACAATAGACATTATAGGTACAAAAGTTCTCATGTATGAAACAGCTAAAACCACAACAGGAACCTAACCTGAAACTCTTGATGTAATTGGATAACCAGTACAGAGCATCCAATCAACTAAATCTTAACACTAGTATTTAGATAGCAAAGGAAGCCAAGCAACACAAATAACACACTGAGGATTTAAAACAAATTTATGCAATATAATCAGGGATAAATTCACAGCTTGTTAGAAACTACAAACCAGGCCTCCCTAGCAATCTCAATCTGATGAGGCAATGATCATATCAAAACAAATTTATGCACTATAATCAGGGATAAATTCACAGCTTGATTAGAAACTACAAACTAGGCCTCCCTAGCAATCTCAATCTGATGAGGCAATTATCATATCAAAGAGAAAACAGCACATGCCACGTAAGTAGACCAAAACAGGTAAGCAAGCAATCCAGTCTTTAATTCACAAAACAATAACAAGAAACGCCAAATTCAGCCAATATGATGACAACGAAGACAAAATTAACTTACTTTAGTGTAGTTCTTCTTTTCCACTCCATAGCCCTTGACATACAAATACCCCATGCCATTATAAGCCGAATAAAGCTGCTGTTTTGCTGCAAGTGTAAGCCATTCAAGCGCTTTAGTATAATTCCTCTCAACTCCAGCTCCCCGCGCATATATTTCACCAAGAAGTTCCATTGATCTAGGTTCCCCTTTCTCCACAGCCTTTGAAAACCATGCCAATGCTTTAGCATGATCACGCCTCAATCCTCTTAATCCAAAGTAGTAAAAATACCCAATTTTATACATAGCACCTGCATTCCCTTTTTGAGCTTGATATTCCAAAATCTGGAACACGTCATCATCCTCCCCTCGTGATTTCTTCAAGGCCTCCTTATTCTCCTCAGCCCCATTATGTATCCTAACTGGTTCAATCACGGGAGAATACTTTGAAATCAAAAAACTATTTACTGCTACTTCTGCTAATTCCGCATATAATTTAACTGCCTTTTCATACATCTGAAAACCAAAAAATAACATGAAATCATTATCAAAACAACAATTAAACAGTACATCAAATAAAAAAAATATCAAAACAACTCACGTGCTGCCGGTAATAAGTGTAGGCAATAGCCAGTTTAGACTGCAAATTGCCTCCCTTGGCCGCGAAATTATGATACAAAAAAGCCTTAGCTTTATTCCTCTCTTTAATTTGCCCCAACCCATACAAAAACCCTAAAACCGATTGGGCATGCGAATTCCCCTTCACACTTGCCAATTCCTCAATTTCCGCCACTGATTCCTCCATAACCCCAACCTCGCCGTCACTCACCGCCGACAACATCTTCTCCACGGCGGAGTAATACTGCTCCATCTCCGTATCGAGTTTCGATTCGGAGGTGGAGGAATTGACGGCGTCGGGTTCAAAGATCGGGCTCCAGGAGCCAGGTTCGAGTTCGTGTTCGGGTTTCGAGTCGGAGTCGCCGAACTCGTCCCACTCGGGCAGTGACTCAGCGGGGTCCGCATCGGTGGTGGTGGCGGAGGAAGGGATGTCTTTAAGGTCGTCTTGTGAGAGGATGAGAACGACTGGGCCGGCGAGGAGAGATGGGGGGAGGAGAGAGAAAATTAGGAGAGAGAGAGTGAGATTGTATTTCTGCATTTCGATTTTGATGCCGAGAGAAACGAAGGGGTGTTTTTTTTTTTAAGTTGAAGTATGTATAGGTTTCCTTGGCAGTTGCCACGTCATCTGGTGTTGAATAGCCAACGATTTCGTGCCATGTTAGCATTTCCTCCAAAGGGAAACAGAGTTTTTTTTTATCTATTGAAATTTAACTTGATTTCTGAAGATATTATTTTTATTATTGTAATTATCATAATCATGGAGTATTTGATTGAGTTCTGAAAAGATAAAACAAATTTTGTATCCACATAATTAACTAATTTACCTAATATTTTTTAATCATTTACTAATTTACATAATAAATAATATTTTATTATATGTATTTTATTTTTTTAAGATAATTACATTACATGGAAAATAAAATAAATAAAGAGGGAAATCAATGTCTCTTTTATTGGTGCTTGAAAATTTGTTCAGTTACGGTGCTAAAATATTTTTTAAAAAAATTATTCTTTTTTATGTTGAAATAGTTTTAAGCCTATTGGGGGAAAAATTGAAGTTGAAATGGTATTTTCAAGTAAAAAAAAAAGTTGAAAATCATATTTTCAGGGTTTCAAAAATTGATGATACAAATGAAAGTAGTATAGAAAAAATAACAAGTTCAATAACACATAATTATACCGAATAAAAACTACACGAAAAACCTAAATTAAAATTTTATTATTAAATTTTTTTTTCAAGTAGTCTGCTTATCTAGAAAAGGTTAAAACCCCTTAAATAAACTTAAAAATTTATATAACTAATAAGAAAACCTAAAAATATAACAAATGTATTAAATTTTTAAACAAACTAGGAAAAAAAAAGTCCTATATAAATTTGAAAAAATAATAAAAGAATTTTAAACTAAATAGATAAAATAATTTTAGGTCATCTAGGAAAATATAGCAAATTTCGAATAATAACTTCTGAGAATTATCAAAAAACCTTTATAATATCTAATTACTGTGAAATTTTAACTCTGTTTGAAACAAATCCTCTAAAATCTTCTTTAAAATTTATAGTCCAATTCAATAGTTTGATCAAAATTTATGCTTAATAACATAAAATTACACATTAAAAAAAAATCTTATTCATCAATCTTTTCAGGTTGGAAAGAACTCTTCCTCGAGTTCAAGTTGCTGTTATTTTGATCTTGTGGATATTTAGTCAAAACTCTTTGATTCTTTTTTTTTTCTTCTCTTTAAGTATATAATAATTTTAGACATCAACTCTAGTCTCTTTATCTTAACATTTATACAAGAAATAACAATCAAAAAATTATTTCTCTTTCAATGACTTTTAGAGTAATAAATTGCAAATCTCAAACCTACTTCATGAATATGTGTTATATTCATATAAACCTCGAATATATCTATTTTTGTGATAACATTAAACTTGTAATCAAAAGAATCAACATGATTTAAATCAATAAAAAAATTATTGAGCACCTTTCATGTTTTTTTTTCACTCAACTTTTAACTCATCAACAAGAACACCATCAATAATATCATCACTATTATTATTACTGTAATTATTTTTATATAATCATCAATGGTATCATTATCAAAATAAAAATCATAAATTGATAGGGAATTTCAATCCACATCTATCTCAAAGCAAACAAGATCACTAAAATCTCAACAATACGTATCCCGATCAAGAAATTGCATCCTCTACTCGTGCATTTGAAATAGGTTCTCAAAACTGATCATGGATTCATGATCACTCATCTCACGATCCTCCAATATTCTCTTATTCATCTCTGCTAATCAACGAGATATTTCTTCTAATTGCCTCACATATTTATTATCTCTAGCTGACGGTTAATTTTGTAATTTATCTTTGCATGTCTTCTATCACCAGCTCCTCAGTATTTCTCTCCAGAGGGGGAATCTCTTTATCCTTTATAAACTAAACACTTTATGCTCTATGACTTATGCAAACCATGGTTATTTAATAGCATACAACAAACAAAATATCCTGGAAATGTCTCACGATCCTCTAATATTCTCTTCTTCATCTCTGCTAATCGACAAGATATTTCTTCTAATTGCCTCACATGTTTATTATCTCTAGTTGACGAGTTAATTTTGTAATTTATCTTTACATGTCTTTTATCACCAACTCCTAAATATTTATCTCGAGAGAGAGAGAATCTCTTCATCCTCTATAAACTAAACACTTTATGCTCTATGACTTATTCAAACCATGGTTATTTAATAGCACATAACAAACAAAATAACTTGGAAATGCATCACGCAACAAGCAATAACTCGGGATCGTTGGGTTCTAATACTAATTGATACAAACATAGGCAATAAAAGGAAAGACATTAAGCATAAAAACATATAATTATACTAAATAGGGATCGCACAAAAACCCTAATCCTAAACTTTATTACTAGATAGTTTCTCTTCAAGTAATTTGTCTCTCTAGAAAGTTTACAATCCGTTAAATAAACTTTCAAACTTACAAAAACCAAGAATGAAACCCATAAATAAAGAAAAAGTACTAAATTCTTAAAAAATCAAGGATAAAAAGTCCTAAATAAATTTGAGAAAATAATAAAAGAGTTTTAAATCAAATACAAAAAAGATTCTTAAAGCAACTAGAAAAATATAGCAAATATCTAATGGTAACTTCTATGAATTATCAAAAGACCTTTATAATATCTGATTGCAATGGAATCTTAACCTTGCATGAAACAGGGCTTCTACAATTGCTCAGGAAAATTACAATTTGATACAATGATTGGATCGAATATTATGCTCAATAACATAAAATTGTGTATTAGAAAAATCTTGACGTCAACTGGGTTTGACTTTCCAGCTATTGGAGCTGGTTTAAAAGTGAACTAGAAGACAATGTGTTGTCTTCATAGGCAGGCGATGCATCGTCTATGTCATAACACAATTCTGGGTTACTCCCAAAAGCTTACCTTTTTTTTGAAAAATAAAAATCAAAAAATAAAATAAAGGCTGGCACCATGGAGACAGCAAAACGGGAAATCAAGTTGCAATTTTGAAAGAAATTTAAGATCTAATTGTACCCTATTATGCCCGAAAATAGAGAAACAATGCAAATTTAAGGTCAAATTAAATTATTATTGGATGAATTTACATAAAATTTAAGTTAAAGGATATAATTAAATTTTTAATAGGCCAATTTAATTTAATCATGGGCCAAATTGAATTTTAATTATGTTGAAGAATTAATTTTGGTCCAATTGAAGGATTTAGTTAAGCGCAAGGACTTAATTATTCTTTAAATTGGTCAAATTAATTTTATTAGGGGCTTAATTGGTGAAGAATTAAGTTTGGGAGCCTAATTTGAGCTTAATTAAGAATATTGGAATTTTAAGAGACCAAATTTAATTTTTACCAAGTTAATTGATTGAAATCAGGGGTAAAATTGAAAGAAAATTAAAGTTTTGGGGTCAATTAAAGGTCAAATTGAAGAAATTTGCAGCTAAGAACCATTTTGTAAGAGGTGTCAGACTATAGGGGCTTAATTGACAAAAATCGAAGGTGAAATTTAAGAAATCTGAGACCGAGGATCACATTGAAAAAGGCGCGTCAATCTGGGATTCAAATTCAAGTTCTACAGTGGCTATATTACACTAAATCAAAAGTATAGGTTCAATTAGGGGTGAAATTAAATCAAATTTAAAGGGGGAGGACTGAATTGTACTTTGGTAAAAAACAGAACTCTGGTACTGTTCATTATCTTTTTCATTATTTTGCTGAAAAAGTTGTCTAGGTGGCTATTTTATAAGTGCATTTAATGCCTCATATGTCCACCAAAATTGACAATACATGAACCAAAATGGTCACTTGACATCCCTTTATCCCCGAGTATGGTTCGTTCAGGCATATTATCATAAAAGCGGCCCCGGCGCTGGCCTAAAATAGACAAATCAGACAGTCTTGAACTATCAGATTTAACAGGTCATGGTGCCTACTTTAAACCAACGGTTGAGATCCTTACCAATCGAATTTAGGGCTGAAATCTTTTCCCTGTGAAGAAAAGATTGCCCTCTTCCAACCTCTATAAATAGAGGTGGATTTCACGACCTGAGAAGGAAGAAAATCGCGTCCAAAATTGGTGAAAAACCAGCCTTCCCCACCAGTTTTTCTTCCCAGCCGACACCTCCCTCCATTTGTTTCTCTCTCTCCGTCGTCCCAGCCACCAACTGGAGTCCGTAGCCACCACTAGCTTGTCTGCCACCAAGTCCACAACACGTCATCAGTGTGATCACCAGCTGGCCTCCACCATGCCTGGAACAGTCGTCGCTCCTCCCTCTCTCTCACTTCTGCAAAATTCTTCTTCCTCCACCAACGACTAGCATCGTCCACCATCTCTATTGGGCCCAGCCCAGCCCATAAAAAGAAAACCATAACCATTTGGGCTCGGCCCATAAAAAGAAAGAGAAAAGGATCTATTGGGCTGAGATAGGCCCAACCCAACATTCATAGGCTCGACCCAGTCAGCTGGGCCAGGCTAGCCCATGTATATATATAAAAAAAAATTGTGATTTTCTCAAATATTTTTATACCAATTTTGCATAATATCGAGTTGTATATTTATACTGTAAAATACAAATCTGGTATTAAAATACCCAGTTTTCACCGAAATATTTCAAAAAAAATTCAAAAGATTTTTTATAAAAAAGAAAAATCTTAAAAACTTTTAAATTAATTTTCCCTTTCAAAAAACAAAAAAAAATGTTTAATTTTCATACATACGACCAAATCCTAAAAATTTTCCAAGCATATTTTCATAAAAAATTTCATCTTTTTCATGTTTTGAAAATCCAAAATAAAAAATGATCATCCCTTAGAGTTTGGCTAAAATATCAAAAATCTTTTTTTCAAATTTTTTTAGGGTCCAGATGTAGATTTTAATATCTAGGGGTGTGAAAATTACACGATAGAGTATATATCCTTAGGTATTAAAGATACAATGTGTAAATAAATATGATGTTAAAATTCAAACTTTAGAATAGTTAGGATTTAACCCAATAAGATAGAGATTTTCTCATGAAGAGATACAAATCAAACAATAATGCAGCTTACCTTAGGTAGGGTGCGCTGGGGTGATGCGTCTTCCTCTTGCACAACCAGTCCCTTACCCAGACTCTTGCAGACCATAGATTTTTAGTGACCATAATACTAGGTGGCAACTCCTGAACATTAATCATAATATCATGATTAAATCGAAATCATTTCCCTTCCTAATACACACACCCACACCCATCCGGAGGTATGATTAGTAGCCTTCGTCGTCGTCAGACAACGTCGCGACGCACACACCGTGTGACAGTTTATAAAGGTGAATAATAAGTCGTCTGCTTTTAAAAATAAAGGCGCATGGATGTGGGCTTCTATGCCCATACGCCTTGATTGTTTTATTAGCCTAAGCATGACATTTTTCGATATCCCTATATTGTTTTCTTTATTTTTTAGTGTTTTTACTAAAAGAATATCTTTAAATCAATTTATTATTTAAAATCATTTTTAAACGATTATCCAATTATGCCATTTTTTTAAAAAGAGAATCAATTATGCCATTGTTTTTTAAAAGATTATGGTTTTTTTATGATGATATCATCAATTGCTAATTATGTATTATCCTAATATGTAAAATTGAAAAACAATTTGCTCATTAATATCGAGTGATAATAAAATATTTATTTTTCATTGTTGATATATATATTGAAATTTATTTTTCTTATATTTTTTTCATATAAATATGTAAAAATGATTGATTCGTGATTTTTTTAATTTTTAATTAAAACTTACTTTCATGATCATTATAAGTTTTTACTTTAAAACAAATGCTTCTCATAAGAAAAAAACATATTTTAATGGGAAATTAAAAAAATAAATACATCAATAAAAAATTATATTTTCTATTAAAATATATATATATATATATATATATTCCATTTTAGTTCAAACCGTTATAGTTTTCATGAATATGTTTTTTTTATTGTTATTACTTTTATTCAATAAAATATGTTGCTAATAAGAAAATCATTTTATTATCAAAATAAAAATTACACTAATTAGAAAAACTCAATTTTGATTAAAAAATAGATTTTTTCTTCATAATTTTATTCGTTATTTTTTTTTCATGTGAATGCAACTTTTTATTATTACATGATTAAGTAAAACATAGATTTCAAAAAGTTTCCACAATAATGTGCTAGCAACTATGTTAATTACCTAAACACTCTAAAAGAACTAGGATTTTTTGTGATGTTTTATTGTTGTAGTGACCAATAAGCACCTTTATATATATTTTTAATTGTGTTATAACAATTTTGTGTCGTAGCTAAGTTTGTTAGTGCACGGGATAACCTTGAAGTCACATGTTCAAGTATTGGATGGTGCAAACATTTTCAGAATTGTGACAGATGATATTTTTTTTTTCAAAAAAACAAAGAGTTGATGACATATCGTCCTTCCCTTTAATAAAAAAAAAATTAAAGAAGGGCTAGGCATGCAGATCTAGCCTTCAAGTCTGCTCGTGCCTGGCTGCTACATAGACATCGACTAGGCATAGGGCATGGGTCTTTACTATCTTTTTCTTTTTTACTTTTTTTTTCTTTGTTTTTTGTTTTGACACTTTAAATTTTTTTTATTAGATTCACTTACTCTTTAGAAACATGGTTCTTAAATACTATTATATATTTTTATTTGACTTTTAATAATTTTGTTTTTAATTTGGGAAAATTACATCTAACCTTTTATAGTTGGTTGATTTTTGTTTGATTTTTCTCTTTGCCTCTGTATTTTGAAAAAGACATTTTAAATCTTAAACTTTAATAACTTTATAACACTTTATATCCTCCTAATTTGGCACCAAAATAAAATTAAGGTAGAACCTTTTCAACCCAAAATCTATTTCGCCAAAACACCTAGAAAACATCATAGAGAAATTGATAAACTCATTTATGACCTCAAAAAACCTAAAAAGCAGTTTCAAAATCTGAAATCAACTCGAAACCAAAAATCTTACTGAGATATATGTTTTTCTAGGCAATTTAAAGGTAAATAATATCTAGTATGAACTCCCCTCATCAAATAGAATAATTTGACACTAATATCGATTAATTTTCTCTAACCACTTCCAAACCAAAGACCCTTGATTAATCTCAAAGAACTCTTGGTATTCTTACTAAAGGAACCTTTAATTTTTCTAGATTTAATTCTTGATTTATGGTACCTAATTAAAGATTAATTAAAGATTAATAAAGATGAAAATTAATTCTTCAACTTTTTAACTTCCAAAACTCACTATAAAATTAGGGTGAAAGAAGAGTTTCTAACTTAATTTTTCTTTTTAGATTTTTTTCATTCTTTCTCATCTCATTTTTAGTGTTTTAATTTTCTTTTATGTTTTGGTTTTTTCTTCTAAATCTAGGGCTTAGGTTAGTACTTTGTTGAGAAATATTTAAGTTCTTTTAATTTGATTCAAAGACCTTATTTAGAAGTGCATATAAATTAAAGTGGTGGTGTTGGAATATCGAGAAGTATATTACAAATATTTTAATTGTACAAGTGAATAGTAATAAAGTATTTAGAATAAATACTTTTATTTGTTTTAATTTAAACATTGCTATTTTTATTATTAGTATGCATGTTAATTAGTTTGATCTTATATATTGTAAGTTTGAATCTATGCTTAATATACATTCTAGTATTATCTTAAATTTTATTTTGTATGTTTATAGATTTTAAATTATATGTGTTATACGCTTATCTTAAATAATTTTTTATGTTTTGTATGCTATAAACTAAAAACCATTGATTACTAGTCTAATATAATACAACAATATTAGTGCTTTAAAAAAATTAGAAGTAATTAAAAATTTAATTTGAATATTTATCAAGAATTTTCATTTTATTTTATGATATGATAGCTAAAATTCAATAAATTCTTATATAAATATTTAATTATATTATATAAATGTGTGAGTATGTTTGTAAACAAACTTCTGTTGGGTATTTATTGACAAAATAAATAGTGATTTAAATTATATCACCATTTTCAAAATTTGAGAATAATTCAGAATTTAAATTGAACACGCATTGAGAAGTTTCATTTTATTGTTTAAATAAATTTAATAAATAAATAATTATATTGAATATTTCATTATTCAAATTAATCAAACTATTCAATAAATGATAACTGTCAATTCTAGTTAATGTTTATATATATATATATATATATATATATATATATATATATAAACAGTATGTCAAATTAGAGTCCTTATCAGTAATATTATAAAAAAATAATAATCTGAAAGGCCTACCGACAACAGAAAAACAAGGCAAAATAAACTTAATCGTATTCGAGCATTTACCTTCAATTTAAATAATATTATAAAAAATAAATACCATTAAAAAACTAAATAAAAAAACATGCCATCATTCATCCTCTTCCTTCTATCCTTAAAATATGAAATAAAAGGTTGTTTTGTGTGTAAAATTCAAATTTATTTATTTATTCAACAATAATAATTTTTTAAAAATTACTAAATAAGTTAATGATTTATTTTGCAGCGAACATAATTTATTTGTATGTTTGTACTATTCAAACTAAGGATGTAAAGTAATTCATAGATAATTTTGTTTTTAATTCAAAAAATCTTGATATTTTTCTCTCTAAAATCCTGATATTTAGAAGTTCATTAGATTTTAACTAATCCAGTCAAACTAAGTCAGCCTATTACGAAGTAAATTTTTTTTAATGATGGTGTATTTCATTTACAAGACTCGAACTATAAATTTTGTTTAAAAAGACAAGCACTGAACCATTTAAACCAATAATTATTAGTTTTTTTTTTAATTCAATATTATTAAAATTTCAAACCCTATTGGCTTATTAATTTTTTAAGAAATATCTATATGAAAATATTAACATTATTTCAGCAAAATGTGTGTCGTCTGTAAGGGTATTGGCTGTCAGCACGTAAATTGCATTTACATGCTCTTCTCTCAGGATTGAGGAAGCACAAAAACATACACAGACGGGATATGAGATACCAATCATGTCAATTTGTTTTTAGAAATTAGGATCCCATACTTATGAATAAGCTATTAAAATATTGTTTTATTATTTTTTTTAAAAAATAGAAAAATAATAAAAGGGTACAATAAACCAATTTTAAGAAATAGAAAATCACTATTTAGTTGGAATAAGTCATTTTGATTTTCTCTAATAACATACATCGCCTATTAATTAAAATAATTTTTTTAAAATAACAGTTGATGTATCAATAGAATACTTGATTGATATAAAAAAAATTGGTGTGCTTAAATGCAAAAAAAAGAAGTCTGTATACTCTATTGAAAAAAGTTGTAAAGTTGGTATACTATTTGTATAATTATTCTTTATTTATTTATTTATTAAATTAGGATATTTTTAAGAAATATCCCGTGTACCAAATCTAAATTTTATATCATATATAACCATAAAGAATTTTAAAGTATTATAACTAAACTCAGCTTGAGTTTGATTCGGCTAAAAGATCAGATCTCAGGTCACATAGATTAATATGAAAAAAAAATTAATTTATTTTTGAGGTTTTAATATTTTATATGAAAAAATTTAAAAATTTTTATGTATATATTCGTTATATAGAACTATTCCATATAGAGAAATTAAAGAAACATTTCATGTATATATATAGTGTATGTATATAACTATCCCATAAAAAATTAAGAAATAATCATTATGAATAAAAATTATATATAACTATTTATAATTATCTCACATTAAAAAATCAATAAACTTTTTATATTAATGAAGACTATATATATATATAATTAAAAAACACTCCATGAAGATATAAACCATAAAAAATATGTTAGATCAAGTATTTAGAAATTAATTATATATTTTTTTGGATTTATAAAAAAAACATAAAAAAAGTTGACCTGCCTTCTAGATTTGACGAGGACAATTTCAAATCTAAATATTTACAATTTGAAAGCTGCCCAATAACTCGAGGAGTCCAGGTCACATGTTTACCTGTTAGGGCACGTAGCTAAGGATGCATGCTTTGCGAAATATTAATGTGTTTCTTGAACAAAGTACACGTCTTGGTTTGGTATTGTAACAATGTATTGTACTTTAAATATTATACTGTGTTGGTATTTTACGTTCTATAAATTGAAAGAGATATTTATAAAATTAGTGTTTGGTAATTAATAGTTCTTCTTTTAAATTAGATTGGTAAATTAAAAAAAACAAAACAATTTTCTCTTATGTTGCCTTATAAAGTAAATTTCTCTTTACAAGGATTTTAACAAATTCATAGAAGATGATAAGCCGTACTGTATATTTATTTTTGCTGTATTTGTTTTTAGAAATGGCTTCACCGCTAAAAATAAAAAAAAAAACAAAAATATAAATATAAATTTATTATAAATTTACTTTTATATTTTGTTTTTTTTACTGGGAAGTAAATATAAAAATGAAAACAAAAACAAACACATCCTTAAATATCCGATGTTAAATGTTGACAGCTCCTCACCTCATGAAGGTTATACCTTTTCTACTTCCCCACCTTAACACCACATAACCCAAAAAAAAAAAAAAAAAAGAGCAGCAAAGAAAACGCTACCACCCAAATGGCGGCAGCAGCCTCTTCTCTGACAACACCAAAACTCACCTCCCCATCTCTCCAATCCCTCTACAGAAAACTCCCCCTTTCCTTCCCTCTCACCCCCTCCTCTTCCTTCCTCCCTCTCCCCAAAACCCCAACCACCACCACCACTTTCCTCTCCTCCCGCCGCCCTCTCTCTCACCACCAGCGCCGCCATCTCACTACTCGTGCGGAGGCTGAAAACGGCGCTGAACCTTCCCGCCACTATGACTTCGACCTCTTCACTATCGGTGCTGGCAGTGGAGGCGTCCGCGCTTCTCGCTTCGCAGCCAATTTCGGCGCTTCTGTTGCCGTGTGTGAGCTTCCGTTCTCCACCATCTCTTCGGAGACAACCGGAGGCGTAGGCGGCACGTAAGTAGGGACACGTGGTTGAGAACTTGATTTGCCAGATTTAATTGAACAGAAGAAAATAAGAATTCAGTCGAATTATGTTATATTTTTTAATTTTTAATATATTTAATGTAGGTGTGTCCTTCGTGGATGTGTACCAAAGAAACTGCTTGTTTATGCGTCGAAATATGCTCATGAATTTGATGAGAGTCGGGGTTTTGGATGGAAGTATGACAGCGAACCACTTCATGATTGGAATACTTTGATGGCTCACAAAAATGCCGAGTTGCAGCGCCTGACCGGTATTTATAAGCACATTCTCAATAACGCTGGTGTCACTTTAATTGAAGGCCGCGGGAAGGTAAATTAGCTTTGAATCCGTACAAGTTTGTGTAGTTGTGCTTTACATGCTGTTTGGAAATAAGATTTGAGTAGAAATGAAATCATTTCGACACCATTTATCCAATTCTAGTGTTTGGAAAGCTTTAAGCAACATAAACGAACTCTACAACCAATTAAAATTACAGATTTTTGTGGATTTGCTTCATAATTGACCCACTTAAATTAATTCTACTAACACCCCCTTCACATATGCTTGAATAGGTTTTTAGGGACGAGGGCAAGTTGGGTAAATGATATATTTTCACTAATTCAAGTCCAATGAATTTGACAATTTTAAAACTTAATCCACACCAAAGAATTCAATTAGCAAATCAAATAAATTCAATCTACACAAATAGTTGAAATCAATTTTAGTGTAGAATTGGTTCCAAACAGGCTATTAATGTTTTTTCAATTGTTGAGTTAATGTTTGTAGATTGTTGACCCACACACAGTTGATGTTGATGGAAAGCTCTATTCTGCACGGCACATACTTATTTCTGTTGGAGGACGCCCGTTCATTCCTGACATTCCTGGGAGTGAATACGCGATTGATTCTGATGCTGCACTTGATTTGCCATCTAAGCCAGAGAAAATCGCCATAGTTGGTGGAGGGTATATTGCGTTAGAATTTGCTGGAATTTTCAATGGCTTGAAGAGCGATGTTCATGTATTTATAAGGCAGAAAAAAGTATTAAGGGGATTTGATGAAGAGGTGATGAATTGTTAGTAATTCTAGTTGCTTACTGGATACATGCTTGCATTTGCCTCACAATTAATCGGTCTTTGTATGTTCCTGTAGATCAGAGATTTTGTTGCAGAGCAGATGTCTCTAAGAGGAATCGAGTTCCATACAGAGGAGTCACCTCAGGCTATTATTAAGTCAGCTGATGGTTCATTGTCACTGAAGACCAACAAAGGAACAGTTGAAGGCTTCTCACATGTCATGTTTGCCACTGGACGTCGGCCTAATACAAAGGTTTGAAATTTCATTTCTGTGGTTGCTTCCCTCTAGCCAATTTTAGTTGTCTCAAGGCTACTAGTTAAAACTTGGCATTGATGCGACTCCAATTATACATCCACTCTGACAGAAAAATTCAAACCTCAAACCTCAAACCACTCCATCTGTGAAGAATTCTTAGGGTGTCTTTGATCGTGAAAAATATAACTCTCCTTTGAGTAAAGGCACTTGATGATTCATCCTCAAACAACTTTATTTCTGTGCTTGACATCAAAGGGATGGATTGATGTAATGCCCACTTGTTATGATTGCAGAACTTGGGACTGGAGAGTTTGGGGGTAAAAATGACCAACAATGGAGCAATAGAGGTAGTACACTGAATGTTTCAGACCATTTTTTGCTCGATTTCATTTCATTTTTCCTTCAATAATTTCTCATTTTCTCCAGGTTGATGAATACTCGTGCACCTCAGTTCCTTCCATTTGGGCAGTGGGAGATGTTACAGATAGGATAAATTTGACTCCTGTTGCTTTGATGGAAGGTGGGGCATTGGCAAAAACTCTCTTTCAGAATGAGCCAACAAAACCTGATTATAGGTACCACCAGTAGTGCAATTGCTGGTTTTCTACTTCTGGGTACAATCTAATTTCATAAATGATCAGTTCTATAAGCTTATACTCACTGGTGCTTGTGATAAGTTTTTGGCTGGATTAAATGTTAAACTTCCAAGTTATTAACATTGGAAACAATTGCTTATGCTTGAAAAATGTATGCATTCTCCAATTGATGGTTTTGCAATTCTGAATAGAATATTATTTGAGAAATGATCATCTTTATAAGTCTATTTTTGCTGGTACTTGTGGTAACATTTTGAGTGGACTAAAAGTTAAACCTTCTAAGCTATTAACATGGCAACAATTGCTTATACTTGAGAAATCTATGCATGCACATTCTGTGTATGTCACAGGTGGAAAAATTTGGCTGACTTCCTCGCCCAGGCAGGTTTAGGATATAGGGAATAAAGGGTTACTTAGATACTTTATAGCTATGAGGACAAGCTAATGACTTTTTTTTTTTTAAATAGAGCTGTTCCATCTGCTGTGTTTTCACAGCCTCCAATTGGACAAGTTGGTCTTACAGAAGAACAGGTGATGGTTGTTTTATTGGGTAGAAGTGTAAAAAAGGAGTCTTGTGGTTTCAGCTATTTGCACCTCAATGACAGGTGCTATGGTTTTTGCACTCAAGTTTCAAGTGGTTAGTTTGTTAGCATTTATCAAGAGCCTTTATTCCATTAGTTTTGTATGGGTGGCACAAAGAGGTTCAACGAAACAAAGGTTTAGATGTTTAACAGGCTTGCCACCTCTTCACCCAACTAATGATATGAAGCCTCTTGCTGCTGCTAGTGGTATTTTTGTGATTGAGAGTCATCTTGAGTGCAAAACTGTGGACTTCTGTAATTGAAGTGCAAATGGCTGAAATACATGGTACTTCCTTTCTTAATAATTTTTCCTACTTTACTTGTAATAGCTAAGATTGATTTCTTGAAAGAATTATTGCAGGCTACAAAAGAGTACGGTGATATTGATGTCTTCACAGCAAATTTCAGGCCTTTGAAGGCTACTCTCTCAGGGCTTCCAGATCGGGTCTTCATGAAACTAATAGTCTGTGCTAAGACAAACAAAGTTCTTGGGTTGAACATGTGTGGAGAAGATTCACCTGAAATCGTGCAGGTGTTTTTCTTGGCTCTAACTAGTGGTTCTGTTTTTAGTGAAGTTGATTTACAAGTTCCATAACTCCTATGGTTCTCGAATCTTTAAACTTGCAGGGATTTGCAGTTGCAATCAAAGCTGGCTTGACCAAGGCAGACTTTGATTCCACAGTGGGTATTCACCCAACAGCAGCTGAGGAATTTGTTACATTGAGGACTCCTACTAGAAAGATTCGAGAGCGTCCTCCAGCTGAGGTTTGTTGAAAGCAAAGACCTTTTATATCAGTAATATGCTTTCAATCTTGGTAACAATTTTTGAAACAGCCTAATAAATTAACAATGCTGTGTCCAGAACACATTTTACAGTTCTTGGTCAAATTTTTGTAGCTGCACACTTTCTGTAAAACCAGTTTCGGTTTAAACTGGTATAAACCAGTATGTTTGTAACATCTCTGGCATAAACCGGTAATCAAGTTCTTTCATGAAGAGATGAGCCTATATTCACTAGTATCTAATTATTCTATGCCTCTTATGATCTACCCTTCAGTTTAACTTTGATTTATGTGATTTTTAATATCTTGTTTTTGTATTTAATTGTTGTTAATTGGCCGTGTACACCATCAGGGGAAGGCAGATCACGATGTTAAAGCAGCAGCAGGGGTTTAGCGTGGGTTTACTTTGTCATGATAACCCTTTCAAGGTTTGAATGCTTTCTCATGACTTCTGTAGACAAAGTATAGTTTGCGGTTATTTTACTACTTGTTTTCTTCTTGAAGAAAATATAGAATCGAACTATTTCGTTGAATTCTACTCAGTCATGAAACTCTCATTTACTGCATTTGGTTGTTTCAACAAGGACCACATGTCACTTGGATTATTTTGTTATGAGCAGGCATTTTTTGGAGTCTAATGTAGGATTACTCGGTAGTTAGTAGATGCAAGTGAAGACGAGACTGGTATGTGGTGCTTTGGGAGTCATCTCTTAAATCTGGTCTTTGGTAAAATTTTAATAAAAATTAATCAGTAGCCAGTAGGATATTCTTGTTTGTCATCACAAGGTAAAAGTTCTCGAGCTTTTCCCACAACATAAATTAACATATTATTCCCTTCAGCATTACTGAATATCTCAACCAACTGGGCAGGTCTGGCAAAATATCTGCCTGTAGAGTAGCCAAGGAATGTTCGGATGTTGATATCTGATTACAGACATCATTTGAAGCGTAAATGGTGGAAGTTCATGTTGGGGTCATTGGTGAACATAAGCAAACGAATAAAAAGCTTTCAAAAGGAATAATAATCACAAGGCAGTGTAGTTTTTGCTCTTACAAATGTGGAAATGAGTGGGGAATTGCAATCATATACATGTTAGGAATATCTGTTTCCCTGTTTTATGTTTTTCTTTTCCCCTTCGTCTTGTTTGTATACTGAAACAGTATTTGTTTATTTGAGATAATTTAAGGATGTATAATTTCATCTCGCCGCCGTCTCTCTTCACTCTCGTACCTTGTGGGGGGAAAGAAAGTAGAAAGTACTAACATGGGAGCAGATCAATGGGATTGCAGCCAGACAAAGCTGAACTTGCTAATCAATTACACCAACAAAGGCAAAACAAGGAGGGATATCGAGTAAGCACAGTGATTAACCTAATAAATGCTTGGCTGGCTGATTCTTCAACCAAATTGTGGCCTCAAACTTGAAACATAAGTTGCATCTTACTGATTAATTGGATGGAAAAAGTTATCGAAATAATCTTTGGGCTGTTATATCGATCTCGTGCATGGAGTAGCTAAGTAATTATCATCGGGACACTGTTTGCCAAAGACAACGCAAACTGTTTAGGTAGCGTTTGGAGAAATGGAGATAATAAGTATAAAAACAAACATGTTTGGATGAAGTAGAGAATTATAGAAGTGAAAGTAAATCTCTTCAGAGATATAAAAATAAATGTATTTATTATTTTTGGAGTAAATTTCTACTTCACATGTTTTTTGGATAATATTTATTATTTTTTTATTCTTAAAATATCTTTTTAAAACAATCTATTTTCAAAATTATTTAACTAATATATATAAATTAAAATATAAGTATAAAAATAATTATTATCATAGTAATAAGTTTTTCATGTAGTGTCCATGTTAGAAGGATCAAAATGACATTGCTTTGACCAAAAAGTTTTTTTTTAAAAAAAAGTTTGATTTTTTTACTCAGGTTATATCCCGGGTCGTGGATGAACCTGAGTTTTTGACTAGGTTTGGTTGAGTCAATCCTTTTCTATTTTTTAAACCTGGATTGACTTAGGCTGAGTTGACCTACTAGATTAATCTAGGTTTTATAATTAGGGTTATTAGACTATTGTTAATTTTAATATTCAATACAAACTAAAGTAATTTTTTAAAAAAATATGCAAGTTTCACAGTAATATATATATTAAAGGTAAAATAGACTTTTTAATATTTTATTATAGACTTTTTAATATTTTATTATGTCTTGTCAATAATTAACCAAATATGATACATATTTTACTTGTATATCACTATCAAATATAATTTTGTTTCTGTTTTCTATTTTATAGTCTCCTTTGTTTTAAATGCGGTTGTCTATTCTGTATCAGGACAGTAACCAAACGTTACCTTGAGATCCATATAACTTCTACAACATGGAGAACTAACTAGCCATTTTTTTTTTGATTTAAGAAATTCTATAATAAATTAAAGTAAAAAATAAAATTTAAAATTTAAAAATTGCTTCCTTCTATTATAGGGCAAAAATCTTTCTTAAAATAAATAAATAAAAAATCTCAGCTTTTTAGGCTAGTCTTAAATGACTAGCCTTCTACTTAGACAACTAGGATTTTAAGTGTGACACCCAATACTAACTCTGTTTGTTCAATTCTATCAAAACATACCTTGCATTTTTCTTGGTTCCTAGAAGCTGTGCACACAAACTTTTTATGTACACACAAGTCTTTCTATGTAGAGTAATCATCATTTTGTGTGCCAATGACACTGCGTATTAATAATATTTTCGCCAATAACAAACATGTCACAACAACCATGACATGATACAATAATCAATAATCACCATGACCAGCCAATGGTAACACATCAATAACACACTCCTCCTTTTTATGAAGAAATTCTAAGACCTGGGTATATAAATACACCCACTTATAGGGTAAAAATAAAGGCATAGACCATAAAACTAGCCATAAAAGGCAATCATGTCATTATAAGCTATAAAACTTTTCTCTTCGCGCATGCATTTCTTTTGCATTTTTTTCATACATACTATACTTCTCTTATACTTGCTCTGTTAAATATTAAAGGGTATTTGTTCCAAAATGGGAATTGTTTTGTGGGAAAGCTTGTGCTCTTACAGTCAAGCTCATTCACACCAACTTAGGATACAACAATGAAAAATCCAATTATTGTATAAAGCTTTTTTATGACTTCATCAACTACTACATCATCCATGAGAGGTTGAACAAAGCTAGTTCATTCCTTTTCACCCTTAATCAAAAGTATTTTTCTTGGCCGATGAAACTTCAGGACATGAGAAAGTAAATGATCTCTCTACTATAAGAACTCTAGCCCTTCTAGCTCTCTAATAACTCTCTTAACAAGTGCAAGTGCTCAACAATGTTATTTTAGTCATACAAGAACAATTCTGTACTATGCCATTCTATCAATAAAAAATTCAACATGCAACTCTATTATATGCACTAGATGCATAAAGGAAACTTCAGTTTCATAAAAGAATATGATAAAATAACGTGCAAAGTATACACAATACTCTTACTCTTCGAAGAAGCCGCTTTCACTATGAAGAGACCTCTTTACATATCCTAACTATAGGCGGGGGGTTATCTCATTCAATCCTCGAACCTTATTTGTATACTTCCCGATTAAAAAGATCCAAACGCAAGACGATATTAGAGACTGCATGATCTCCTAAGAATAAACACTATTCCTATTAGGTAAATACCATTTTTTCAAAAAGTATTACACACTCAACTCTTCAAGGATTGTGTCACCATGAATGCCAACTTGGATAACTACGATGGCCTTACAAATCCTAGAAAGCACATGCAAAATGTCAGAAGCGTAATTGAGTTTATGACACAAAAAAGTGCTGCTATATGCAAAATTTTTCCTGTAACTTTTCGAGGATCTCCTAAGGTGTGATATCACAACCTTGAACTTAGTTCCATCCTTGGTCTTCACGATCTCTACATAAAGCTCATCTCTTATTTTAGCACTAACATTCTAATTAAAAAGAGCATGACTAAACTCTTTACCATTACCAAATAAGAAGACAAAATCATCAAAACATTACTATGAGGACTTAACAAGAAAACATTTAACATGGAGAATATACTCAAAACTATTGCCACTGAGACCTTGATTAGTGGAGTATATAACTATTTTTTATGGGAACTATACACTCTTCATCACATAACTCTTATTAACATAAAACGAGTAATGAAGAACCATATTCAAGCAGAGGAAGCCAACATGACTAAGTAGGGTTAATCTTTTTTTTTAAGAGAACATAATCTCCATAACGCATCATTCTCTAATTAGAGCATCCAAAAGGAACATCAATGAGAACATTAACCACCTAACATTCGTCAAGCTTGGGACTGCACCTTTCATCACTACACACACTGAAATTTCTAGCACTATCAAGGAAAAAAAACTATGTGCAATGCCCACTTCTTATGAAAAGTGGTTCAAACATAAATAACCTAATAAGTTTTGTCTATTTTATCATGTTGGCATAACACTAAAAAATGTCACACTTTAAAAAATAATATAAAAAGATTGATTGCTAGAGGATATCTCTAATAATTTATCAACAAAAAGAGACAACCAGAACAATAAGAGAAACAAGTCTTCATATTCCATAATGATCTACTAAAGATCAGATAATCTTTAGATGATTTCTAGAATTGTATCTCCATCCTTTGAATCTTTTAATAAAGTAATGTTTCTCTATTATAAAATATCTGTCTTTATTAAATTCTCTAGTTTCCCATGACCACTTATCTTAAAAAAAGATCAATTATCCTTCACTAGATTTTCAGACCACTTATCTCTAAATGGATCAATGATCCATCTCTTGTCTTTATAACTACTCATAAATCCTTAAGCATATACACCCATTATTTTACTTAATTTTATATTTATTTTTCTTAAAACTATCTCTCTTGATAAGCAATAAAATTACACTGTTCTTTCTCTTCAAAAATCATTGACAAAAATTTACATGAAGAAATCTTATATATTTTTTTTTAATAAAAGCCACATGCAGACATTATCATGGTAACATTCTCATACAAAACATAAAAGGTAATATTTACATAATAAGTTTTTTCACCTTCACTTTTGCCAATCAAAATCTTCTAAACATGTTTTTGTAAAAGACTTTGAGGGAAAATGATAGGGTATTAGTTTTTCTAAAAAAATAATTTTCTAGCCATTTGGGCCAAGTTAAAATAGTTGGAATTCTAGCCCAGAAAACTGAAATCTTTAGCTTAACACTCGATACTGACTTTCTCTATCCAATCTTGTCTAATACACCCTTCTATGCATTTCTTTAGTTCTTATGAATCAAACATAAAAAATTTTAATGCACATAATTTTTTCTATACAGAGTAGGCATCATTTTCTACACTAATAACACTATTCATCACCAACATTTCCATCAATAACACATATGACGCAACAACTATGGCATGACACAATAACTAACTATCGTCATGGCTAGCCACTGGTAACATACCAATTTCTCCACTAATGATACATTTTCCTTCTCCATGAAGAAATTTCAAGACATGGGTTTATAAACACTCCCATTCATAGGGCAAAAATAAGGATCCTAGGCTAGAGCTCCATATAACCATTGAAAGTTAAACCTTGTAACATGCTCTCACATTCTAGGTTATAAAAGCCACCAAGGCCAACCGTGCCATTATAGGCCTAGATTATAAAAACTAACCATAAAAGCTAGATAAAAAAGGTAGCCAAAGCCACCCATGCCATTCTAGGCATAGGCAATAAAAACCAGCCATGCCATTCGAGGTTATAAAAGCTAGCCAAAGCCAATCATGCTATAAGCCATATACTCTTTGTAACACCCTACCCCAATAGCAAGATATTGTCCGTTTTGACCCACGGGCCTCACAGATTTTTTCTTAGCAGTCACACATGACCCCAAAACGCGTCTTACTAGTTAAGGTGAGTATGCTCATATAAGGCCTTCCCCCAAGTTCTCATCCGCCGATGTGGGATATTACAATCCACCCCCCTTAAGGAGCCTGACGACCCTGTCGGCACCATCGAAGAGCCAGTGAGTCGGGCTTTGATAATTGAAAAGAAAAACACCATACAATTCAGAACTTATTTGTTTTGATGATTTGACTACTTTGTCAATTAATTACCTTTCATAATATAAATTATAATTTTAAATATAATACTTAAATAAAGATATTCTAACATGTAGTTATAATTAATTTATCATATTCTTAATTCTATCATTATAATTATGCTTATGAACATACAAACAATCAAGAACATGCGAAACAAGAGCATGGAAAAGCTTTCATGTTTATCAAATAAATTGAACAACCCAATCATATATTCACATATATACAGATAATGATAAATATTTTGGAATTTCATGAATGCTATGCCATACTCATCATGAAGTTCTCCTCAGCCAATAATGTTTATGGTTATATAATTCTTAAAAGGTTGCTTTTAATAAATAGCACATATATGCATATCTATATTTCAAAAACTCTTCCTTTCTAATTCTTTTCTTTTCTTTTCTTTTCATTTTATTTTATTATAATGGAAAGTGGGAGAATAAAATAAAATCCCTCAATTACTATTTAGGGTTCATAAAAAATTGAAAGAAAACAATAATCTTTAAGTGAAAAAACATGGTCAGTTCTTAGACCTAATGTTCTAATAAAATATGTAAGCAATTCTTTAATTGTAAACACGCATTATGTTTATGTTTATGGTCCTAGAATTTTACATTCAAATAATTATTTAAAGAAAAAAAATACTTTAATCCATAATAAGTCTTTAGAGTTTGAAAATTGAATGTAATTTAATAAAGAAAATTATATTTCTCTTTAATTCTTGATTGTTTTATGTAAGTTTTTCATAAAATAAAATGTTAAGTTATAGGGTACGTAAAGCAACGACTAGTTTTTTTAATAGACTCGTTAATTAAATAAAAAACTAAGAACTACCTCTCATATTAATCAATAAGATTTTAGCGTTAATATTTATTAAATCATCTAAGAACACGTTATTTCATTCATGTTGGCCACGCATGGAATGCTCCAAATGCCAACAAATATAGACTAGAATATTACATTAATTATATCTATACCTGTCAACCCATTCTATACTAGGTAGAATTGCAGAACTGATCCGATGCGTTTTCCATTTCTTTTTTATGAAGTGTATATATATATATATATATAATACGAGCACTGTTCGTTGTCTGTCTCATATATATGTGAAACAGCTTCTTGATGAAAGGTTTCTTGGATTTTGGTTCTTTCTCAGGATAAGCTCACTTTCATTGACTTGAATCCTATACATGTATACTGTTTTGGGTCACCAAACTTCTGCCATATTTCTGGGAAAAAAAGGTTTTTTTTTTTTGGAAGATTTTGGAACGGCAAGTTCGTCCATTTATGAAAGCCCATATTCATGGTTAGTGCCATACTTCGGACAGGATGGTCTCTTGACTCAAAATCTCTTTTTATACAAGCTGTAAAACTCTTCTGGAGCCTATAAATACTCCTGCACTAGTCACCAGTACTCTTCATTCCAAACATGGCTCTCCTCCGCCCAAGCACTAAAGCAGCTATGGTATCGATACTGTCCATTTTTGTCTTCTGTTTTCCTTCTACTGTTCTCTCTGAATCCTTCAGGCAAATCTTCTTGCCACCCACAGGCTTCGGCCCTGAATCCCTTGCCTTTGAATCTCCCGGCGGAGCCTTCTATACTGGTGTTAATGACGGCCGTGTTCTTAGATAATACCAGCCACCTACTGGCTGGACATCTTTTGCCTTTACCTCACCAAACCGGTAAAGTCATCCCATGTCATAAACCAGAATTCTTCTCTCCTTTTTTTTTTGTATTATAGACACTAATCCTTTCCTTATATTAGTTTAAAAAATCTCGGAATAACTTGCTGATGATCAAATATATTGCTGCCTATTTCTCAGGACGATAGCACTTTGCGATGGCACCACTGATCCCGATAGAGGACCTATCTGCGGAAGGCCTTTGGGTTTGGCGTATAGTCCTTTCACAAAATTGCTCTACATAGCCGATGCATATTATGGACTCTTTGTTGCTGACTCAAATGGGAGACTTGCTAAACAAATTGCCACCAGTTCCGAAGGACAACGTTTTGTCGCTTGCAATGCTTTGGATATAGACCCTATCACAGGAAACATCTATTTTACAGATGCTAGTGCTGTCTATGATCTAAGGTCATCAGTTAATTTACACTAGTAGTGTCCATTTTCTTTTTGTTTGGAACGAAACGAGTTATAAAAGATCAAACATTACATGAATTTTTGCGTCTCATTTCGCAGGAATTCCTCGAAAGCTCTTCTTGCCAATGACTCAACAGGCAGGTTAATGAAATATGACGTGAGGACAAATCAAGTCACCGTGTTATTGAGAAATCTTTCGGTGGCAGTGGGGGCTGCAGTCAGTAAAGACGGCCGGTTTGTCCTCGTCTCGGAGTTTGTTGGCAATAGGATTCGACGATATTGGCTCACAGGACGGGATGCCGGGACTTCAGATATATTCTTAAGCAACCTTAACATTGTGAGGCCAAACAACATCAAGAGAACTAGTCTGGGCGATTTTCGGATAGCAGCTGCAACTGTTAGACAAGATTCACTAACACTGGTGCCCATAAGAGTCAGGGTCGACGAGCATGGTAGAATCTCGGAGACTGTGTCTCTTGAGGCACAGTATGGAAGTACTCCCATCAGCGAAGTTCAACAGTCTGGTCTCTCGTTATATGTTAGCTCAAGGGGTGTGAATTTCGTTGGTGTTTATACTCCTTAACAAGGTCCTCAAATAATACCAAGCATGCATACTAAGTGATGCATCTAAATAAAATATTTGACGTAAAAGTCTTTCTGTGTACTTTCTTTTGCAGTTATAATAAAAGGGAATCGATAAATTTATCGGAGCTGAATGTTGATGCCTTTTCCGGGCTTACTATCTGCTGCCTTTTGATGCGATCATGGATGTATTGCTGAACCAAATAAGAACTGCATCTCTGGCAATAATTTACTGAACCCAAAATCACAAGAATTGCAGGCTATGGACAGAGAACAATCCAATGTCTCACAGTTTGGCATAATTTATGGACAAATGTCATTTCAAGTGCAAAAATTATTATCCTGTGAAAATTATCTTAATAAACAAACCATTTACACGAGGTTTTGTGTTGGATATTATCCTGTGAAAATTATTATCAGAAGTTTCTAGCTCCTACGCCAAAAAGGAAAAGAAAAGATAAAATCATATTACTATTTTTCGATACACTCTTGCTGAATGTAAACTTAAGTTATGTTCAAAGAAAATTAGTGAAGTAGTTTAACATGGATAGCAATGCTAAATTGCAAAGCTAAAGAACTAAGAACAAGAAGAAATTTGAGGAAAAGATATATTTTATTAAGTGTTTTTCTTTTCTATACACTTAGTTTCTATCTTCTACACTAGTACTTATGTTTATGCTTCTCTTTACAAGTTTATTTAGAGATGTAAATTCCTAGACAAATAAAGAATTAAAATAAATAAAGAAAAACCTATTCTAAATAGGAAAAATAATTACGCCGATTTAATTGGTCGATCGATTTCTTTGTTTTTCAGAAAAACTATAAATCTAGTTTATTTTCAACACCTCTTTTAAACTTGATTTCATATAACTCCCATCATATCTCTCAATTTGACAAAACATTATGTTTGAGTGGCTTTAAGAAAATAACTGCGACTTGATCTTGGGTCTTATTTGACTTTTAACTTTTTTATTTGTAATGCAATCTCGTAGATAATGGAATCTTGTGTTAATGAACTTATTTTTGTCATGAAATACTTGATTTTTTTTTGTTAATACAATGACTAATGAGTTGTTCATATAAAATTTTATAGGCTTTTCTTGTGGCATTTGCAATTCTTTCAATAATCTTCTTAACCATATAGAATGACAAACACATGTTGTAACGGTTACTTACTCAGCTTCATATGTTGATAATGTGTTTGATTTTCATTCATTTATCATGAACTAGTAATATGATGGCTTCTTACTCCTCTTCTACTAGATTGATATTCTTTTCGGTCCTTTTGGTTTGATTCCAACAATCCCTAGCATAATGACCTATTCTTTAACAATTATAACACTTAATTTTTGTTGTCAAACCTGGGTCTCAGATTGTTACTGTCTGTGGAACCGATTAGTTTCAATCGATCGATCAATCGACCTGTTAGGGTTGCCTTCGCCTCCTCTTTCAAATCTACCTCTTCTTCCTCTTCCTCTGCCTTGTCTTAGTCTTCTATCTCATTCGGTATATCCAAAGCCATCTTGCTTCTCTTTTCTAGAGAATTTTGAGAAGAGTGCTTGTGCATCTATGTCTTATTGAATTTCGTTGACTCTTTTTTTATAGGCTTGTAGTTTTCAATGAGACCTTGAATTGTCAAAAAATTCATATTTTATGATTCCTTTATTGCGACCACTACATAGTAGAATTTCTTTTGTAGCGAGTGTAAGATCTTTTGTACCACATATGCTTCTTCTATCTTCAACCTATATCGTTTCATCTGATTGTATATGGTCAACACTCTAGCAAAGTAATTTAAAATACTTTCTGATTCAAGCATATGTAATTCTTTAAAGTTACCTTGTAACTTTTATAGGTGTATCTTTCTTATATTATCAGCTTATTGGTTTGATTGTTGCAAAACTTCACGTGCTTACTTGACGGTAGTTGTGTTAACCACTATCTCAAAAATGGTATCATTAAAACATTAATGGATGATTCTGAGTGCTTGTTAACCTTTTCTTCGTGTCTTTTGCAAGGTCTCTTTTTGGGTTGAAGTCAACGATACTCTTTTCATAGGCTCTTCAAAGTTTTTTCAATCGTTTCCCACGCATCTTAGGAATCTAGCCAAACTTTCACACGAATACACCAAATTAAAAAAGAAGTGATCACAATAACTTAAAAAAAAATATTTTTTCAAAAGGAAAAAAACGATGTAGTTTAATTCTTAGCCAATTAAATATGAAATGATGAAATTGAGTAAAAAAAAGAGCAAAAAACTGGTTTGGGTCAACCCACTTAACATGACAAACCTATAACTTAGATAATAAGGGGCAAGCCGATCAAAGTTAATCCGCAACCCAAATTATGAGATCAGGATAATCCGATAAAAAAGAAAAAGAAGAAAACCACAAACTCTATTAAAAAAAAACCAATATCGAATGATGAAATCATAAAAGAAAATAAGTAAAAAAAACAATATCAACTCGTGTTAACTATTCAAACCTATGATCTTGGCATTAGACTAGAAGCATCATATTTGAAAAATCCACGAAACCCAATCCCTAACTAATTAAATGTTAAAAGATGAAATTAAAAAAATAAAAATTCAATTATACAAAAAGATCCAAAACCAAAAATAACAATTCAAAAAATAAAAGTCAAAATTGAAATAAAAAAATAAATTAGATGACAACTATAAGTACTCAAGGGTGAATTTGAAAATAAAAATCAATTTAACAAAAAGATAAAAAAAACAATCTAAAGAATAACAAATAAATTGAAAAAAAATATATTATAAATTAAGATTGAAGAATGAATTTGAAGATAAATAAAAAATTCACAGAAAAACCAAAAAAAAAAGCTAAAATTAAAATATTAATAACTAAGAGAATAATTTTAAAGTTTTGAATGATAACATGAATTTTAAAGGCCAAACAAAAATAAAAAACAAATAATGAAAAAAAAGTTCAAATTGCAATAAATCATCCTGTTATTGCCACTATGCGATTCCAAAAGGAAAAAAAATTTCAATAACACGATAAAAAAATATTTTTAATTGGTAAAAGGAGCCGCTGCCAAAAAAAAAAAAAAAACCCATAGGGGTCGAGAAATTTTACCATCAATTAATTTAATTATACCACCAACATCAAGGCAACTATTTTTAAAAAAGAATAAAAAATAATTATACTCACGATAATAAATAATAAAATATATCTATAGGCATAGTGTTTTTACCTTTTTGTTATTTTATTACCTGCGGTCATTTGTAAGCAGACCTACTATATGAGCAACCTATATTATTTGCAAAAAATAGTTTAGTCTTTAGTTCCCAAACTCGAAAGCAGCTCGACTCAATCCAGTCTCCTACCCGTTACCCGGGAACTCAGTAACTCAGTCTCTCTTTGAGTTGGAGCTATGTCAACAAAAATAGCCCTTAAATTTTCTCGATCCAACCGTATATATCGCCCCTCTGTAAATCTTTCTCTCTCTCTAAAACACAATTTTATTCAGTATAATTTAAATTTTATTTAGTGATTGATGGTTATCATTGCTTTAATCAATCAATTTCAGGAACCTGTTGAAGGCAAAATCGTGATCAAATCTCCATCCTCAATTTCTCACTATGGAATTCGCCTCTCCGTCAACGGATCTGTTAACTTGCAGGTTCCAGGATAATTTCATCAATTTCTCTCTCTCCCTTTATCTATCTGTTTGATTTGCGAGAAATTTTTTTTAAATCTGATTTGGTGTGGTGTTGTGTTTTGAAAGCAGGTTCGAGGAGGATCAGCTGGAGTTATTGAAACCTTTTATGGTGTTGTCAAGCCAATCACCATCGTGTATGTTACTACTAGTATTTTTGCTCTATCTTCTTTTAAATTACTGTATAAAGTGTGCTTAATGTTAAATAATAGTTGATGCATTAAAAGAGAGAGAGGGAGAAAAATGGCTGCATTTCTGTTTTTCTCACAAATATGTTTTGCTTTGTGTTAATGTTTGCTGAAATTGAATTCGGTATTGAACGAGTGATCAAATCAGTGGACTTGGTGTGTGATTTTTCATGTATTGTATTTAAGCAATGGATTTTCAAGCAGAGTATTACCCTGATTGCTGTGAATGTTACTTAACATGGAAGCAGGAATAAGAGCATTGAGGTTAAACCGTCGGGAAAGATTGGTTCAGGCACAACTGAGGTATTTATAACAAACAACTCGCTCAAATTTAGTTTGATTTTAGCTTTTTGATAGCTGATGAAATATTTAATAGAAGAAATTATAATGTGGGCTGGTCTTGTCCCTCGGAATTCGTTTTTTCATGAAATATCATCTCCTTTATGCTGGTGTTATCAATCATTTTATATACCCTTTTTCACCTGTGATAGTTTTATTATTATAATTATTATTCCGTTAATTTTAGTGTTTGCTTGGTCTGGCAGGTACCATTTACCATGGTTTTGAAACAAAATGGGGAAAAAAGTTTGGAAAGATTTTATGAGACCTTTCATGGAACGGATGTTAGCATTCAGGTGAATATATTTTTTGTCCTATAAAAGAAGAAATGTGTAACTGAAATTATTCTTGTTATCTTCTTTTTAATTTTTCATGGTTCTAAGGCTTTCCCATAATTACTTTCACACTTTTGTAAGACTTGATGATTGATGATTTCTGTGATAGTATTTGTTTACTGTAGATATAGCAAGAGGATACCTTTATAAATCACTATCTGCAACCATGGAAGTTATAATTGAAAGTGATAAAGGTGTGGTGTGATTTTCTTATGATATATGTATTATTGATAGGGAATTAAATAAGCTGCTGTCTTGCTGATGCTGTTGCATTTTCAGCTGATCTGCTTGAGCGACCAGTTTCTCCTGAAATGGCTATCTTTTACATTACTCAGGACACTCAGAGACATCCTTTACTTCCTGAAATAAAGTCAGGTGCGCTTCTTAGTCATCTTAGCTAAGACTCTTTCTCCAGCCTTAATTTGAATTTTGGAGAAATAGTTTCCTCTTTTGGCATTTACATGCTTGTATTTGTGATGCAGGCACTTTAGTATCTTATTATGCAGCTTCTTATGTTCAAGTGAAACTCAACTGATTATAGATTTCCTTCAATAGGTGGTTTTCGGGTGACAGGAAGAATGTCTACTCTGTGTTCTTTGTTGGATCCCATCAGTGGAGAGTTAACAGTTGAAACATCAGCAGTTCCCATTTCCTCCATTGACATACACTTGCTCCGTGTAGAGTCAATTCTAATGGGAGAGAAATTTGTGACTGAAACTTCTTTGATTCAGACCACACAGGCATGATATGTTCCCTATCTTGCCAAAGTACTTTGACTTTTACAATGTTTTGATCTTAAACTTCTGTTTTTTCTCTGGTGTTTGTTAGATAGCGGATGGAGATGTCTGTCGTAATCTGACTTTGCCTATCTATGTTATCCTTCCCCGCCTTTTGACTTGTCCAAGTGTCTTTGCTGGGTGAGTTGCAAACTTCTCTTGACTCTTGTTTTTATCTTGTATTTTTGGATCTCCATGAAGATGGACGACACTAGTACTTATCTTTAAAAGGGGATTATAGTGATCTTAAAAAAATTACAGAATGGCTCTATGAGTTAGAGGCATAAGCACTTCATTGACATTTTAATTTACGAAAGGACATGAATTCCATCTTGGCTGGTAAAATCTGCCTATTGGTTCTGACTTAACGTGCTCTATTTGTAGTTTAAAATTTTCTCCAAGCATCCTCTTTCATTTTATTTTAAAGGGTTTGATTCTGCCAATGGAAAGGAAATTTTAGTAATTCATATAGGGGGAGAATTTTTTGATACAAGGTGGGAAAGCTATGCAAACCCACTGAGATTTTTTTTTTTCAAGTTGAAACAAAAAGTCTCTTTAAACTCAAATCCAGCGTCTGCTAAAAATATTACAATTGTATCTTTTTTTGCAAGCTATTCTTGTGAACTCGTTCTCCTCCCTAGCAGTATCACTGCTTTATGCTTAGGTTTGCTCACACATCTGATTGTTCTTAAATGCTAGCGTTTTATGCCTTGTGGTTATTTTCATTGTCTCTCTCTCTTTTTTTTTAATTCTCTTTGCAGTCCATTTTCAATTGAGTTCAAAGTGTCCATTGTCATCAGCTTTCAGTCAGAACTGTCCAAATTGCATAAAAAATCTGATCCAAGAACTCCAAGACTGTGGGTAAGCATTTCTCTGAATTTCATTGTAGAGGAAACCTATTTGTTTGCATCTAAACTGTCTTTCAAATTTCAGCTGGCAATGGAAACTTTACCGCTTGAACTTGTTCGAATAAGATGAGGTGATCTGAAAGACAATATTTGAATAACTTAGTGTATAAAATGTCAGAATACAATAGTATTTTTTATTATATATTTAATCTGCTATCATAGCTGTTGATTACCCGTATGTGATTGGTGCCCTCAACACAGGCATGCATGGGCCAAAGATCTGTAAGATATTATGATGCATTTTCAATCCTCCGAATTGAAATCATCTTCATGTTAGCAGATTAATAATTTTAATGATTCAGAAGGTTTAACATGCCTATGTTAAACACTCAAGTTGTTTTAAACATCGGGAAAACGTGCAGCCATCCTGCAATGAGGACTCTGTTTGGCATGGATTCCCTGAAATTAACATATATATATATATATATATATATATATATATATATATATATATGAACTCCTCAAACAAATAAATTTTGATTCAAGTTCTGTTGGTTTCAGCCAGGTTTTTATCCAAGAGATGGCAACTTGGTGGACAAATCCTTTCTGGATAGACAGGATTAACAACAATGGATGGTAAATTAGGTGAAACTAGTTAGACCAGTACTTTATTCAAGATTATATTAGCTTGTGTTCTTAATCAAATTCAAGATTAACAAATCCTCGAATATTAATCCACTTCAAATTAGTTTCGTAGTTCAAATGGTAGACTAATTCAAGGGAAATGAGGATGCTAATCTGAGGATGTCGAAATTTAGACTCTGTTCAAGAACTTCATATAGCTAAAGATAATTGCTGGGAATTAGATTAAGAGTAGAAAAGATGCTAGATTTTGCTAGATCTTAGCAACAGTTACAAGTAAGCTTAAATTGCAATCGTAGAATTCGATGAATAATGATGGTTTAATCTGAATTAAAGAGCACCATGTAAGGTTGATTGGCGGTCATAGTTGAATGGGATTAGGGTAATCGCGGGCAATTATAGGCCCTTTTGCAACCTTCTTACCATGTACACAAAACTCGTGTTCTTTGATGCTTTGACCAAGATTAATTGCCTCTTGATTTCTAATTGCTTTAAATCTCATTTCATCAATGCATCTAAACCCAATCTAATTATCTACCAACTCTTTCATCTTTTGGCGTCCAATAACTCCATGAATGGTCACCATCTAGCACATTTTCGGCTCCTTTTTTCCCTTTTTTTTATATTTAGATAAAAAATTGATTTAATAAAAAAAACTCATTAAACACACTGAAAGAAGTAGAATATGACGTGCAAGCATCGCTTGTTCCCTCGTTGCTTAACAAGGAGATAATGAGAATCATCGAGTCTTAGGCTACAGAACCGATAATAACTCTCCTCCTTGACCCTTTTTTATCCACAGCATGAGCATTTCTAAAGAGTCATATAGCAGCCAAGAGAACCACTATTGCGTTCACTGTCTAAGACTAGCTTATATATAGTCATCCTATTGCGTTCAATCCAACCTCATTAGCCTCAAAACATCAAGAACATCATGTACAAGATTAATGCAATTATGAGCAGAATATGTTTTAGACTGTGAAATTCAAACATGAGGATGGCAGCAAAAATCCCTGGAGATATAACAAATGCTGCATGAAACGAAAAACAAAAATTAACAAGCGTAACATATTACACTTTATCAAGCCAACGTAGATTGTAAATTTTCCGTGCAACCCTGCTGTACTGTCAAAGTTTCTTCATTATTAGAAAATTCTTCTTCTTGTAAATGTGTAATGCTCTCGATGTTCATGGACTTCGGGGGCAAATTGAAAGCATTCACCATTTGTGTTAAGAAAGAAAGCAAGTAGAATATTGGTGCAGTTGGTTAATGAGATGAGAAAAGTCATGTCAGTGGCATCCTCTCCCGCAAGAAAATTTTTGCCAAAATTCAGAATTTGAAGATTTTGGAGGTTTCCTAGATTTATTTGCACAGATCCTGAGGCATTGGCTACGGAAATTATATCTCTCCTGAACTATATGGTGAGACCAAAGATAGGTTTCTCTGTATCTTAACGCCTTCCTTAACACGGAAGCCTGTCAGATTAATTTGAAGCTCACTGCTAACCATAAATTTTGCAGCAGAGAAAACGTAAAAGGCAAGCAAGACTGCAAGTTTTTGTTTTTTTGGTAAACTGGTATGCTTTTTTCTTCATTGTGCAGAACTGGTCACATTATAAGATATTTTACAGGCACAAAAGTCTTGATTGCTAGAGCTTTGTATCAAGGAAATTTTCTCCATATATAATTAAAGATCCCTTAACTTTAGGGACCTCATTTTTGCAGATATAATTTCTGCATTTAAGTTAAATGGTTTGAATCATAGGTAAAATCGCAAGAAAATCAAAGTTTTAGAGTCAATTAAGGGTTAAATTGAAGAAATTCATACCCGAGAATCTTTTTGAAAGAGGCGCCGAACTCTGGGGACTAAATTGATCAAAATCAGGGGTGAAATTGAAGATATTTAAAAGTTTAATGCTCAATTAAGGGTCAAGTTGCATAAATCCGAAACCAAGGACCAAAATAAAAAAGGTGCTAAAATTTGAGGCTTATGCTGAAGTTCAGCAAGAGCAAAATTGCATAAAATTAAAAGTTCCAGGCCATTCAGAAGTGCAATTAAAATAAATAAAAAGCCGGAGGACTAAATTAAATTTTGACCAAATTCTTAAATTAAAACCCTAAAGCAAAAAAACGACGCTGTTTTGAAAACAGTAAAACAAAAAAGATCAGGCGAGCAATGTTATCGGTCTTGACAATGAATCTTGGTCCCAACATATATACTCTCCATATGCCAAGGCAGTGTGCACTACTGCCGTCATTTTCTTTTCATGGATCGAGTATTTCTGTTCAACATCATTCAACTTTTGACTCTCAAAAGCAATTAGATATCCCTATTGTACAAACACTACTGTAACAGCTCGACCCAACTTGCCATATATTGTCTGCTTTGGGCCTTACCGCCCTCACAGTTTTGTTCCTGGTGACATGAGCTCATAATTTGAGCCTGACGCCCCAAAACGCGTATAACAAGTTAGCAATCAGCACTCTTAATAAGGCCAACTATCAATCCCTCACCCGCCGATATGAGATATGACAATCCAAAGTTGGTCTGGGCTGTTACAACTACCCCAATAATCATATCCGAAGCATCAACATGCATTCCAAATGGCTTCTTAAAATCTAGCAGCCCCAAGACTAGAGCTGATGCTACAGTTGTCTTTAGCTTTTCAAAGGCCTATTGGCAATCAACTCACCATTCCCATCTCTAATTCTTCTTTAGAAGATCTGAGAGATAAGTTGTTTTCTTACTATAACCCTCGATGAATCGTCTATAATAGTTTGCAAGCCCCAAAATAGATCTCAATTCCATGATTGTCTTCATATGTCCCTCCCTAATTAAATAGCCTACTGCCATAATCTCAGTTTTTGCAAACTCATATTTTTCCCTCTTTACATATAATTCATATTCCCTCAATCTACTTAGAACTTTAAAAAGATGAATTACATGATCTTTAATTCCTCTACTATAGATTACAATGTCATATAAGTAGACTACAACAAAGTTGTTCAAGAAATCATATAAAACATCATTCATGAGATTACAAAATGTTGTTGGAGCATTTGTTAGGTTGAATGACATAATTAAAAACTCATATGAGTCATACCTCGTCACACAAGTAGTCTTATGCTCGTCATTCTCAGTAATCCACACTTGCCAATATCCTGATTGCAAGTCCAACTTTGTAAAAATAGAGGCTCCATACAATCTGTCCATCAAATCCTGAATTAAAGGAATTGAATATTTATTTTTATGGTTGCCATGCTAAGTGCTCGGTAGTTCACACACATACGAAGACTCCCATTTGCCTTCTTTTGAAAGAGGACTAGAGCACAATATAGAGCTTTGGAAGGTCGAATAAACTCATTTCTTAGATAGTGTGCCTTCGAGCCTTATCTCTTTCCCCTTTAAGCTCTCATCTCCTAGATAGCACGCCTTCAAGCCCTATCTTGTCATCCTTCAAGACTTTCGTGGCCAAAATGTTTTGCCAGGTAAGTCGTATTTTTCACTTGAACAGGTCGCCCATTACAATGAGACCACTTTGAAAAATCTTTGTATTTTTCACCTGGGTAGGTCGTCCATTATAATAAGACCATTTAGAAAAACCTTCACATTTTTATCTGGGCAAGTCACCCATGAAAATTTGACCATTTCAAAAATCTTTGAATTTTACCAATTGACAGGTTGCCTAATACAACTATACCACTTCAAAAAATCTTTTAGTTTTAACAAAGATCATCTTTTTCTTTACAAATCCTATCTCTTTTCTTTTGAGTACGCTTTTCAACTTTTGTATTCCAGACAATACAATTTTTAGCCATATCTCTTATCTTCCAAGTGTGCTTTCTAGCCATCGTCTCTTAGATAATGCATTTTTAACCCTATCTTTTTTTTGCACAAATTTCAAATAATAAATATTAATATGAATTAAATTTAGAAGCTCACTATTTTTTTCAATAGAATAGATCGAAAGACTTAACTAAATAAACAAGGAAAATAGCTTTAATGATTTTTTTGTGTGTAATAGTCATAAGATTAAGCTTGATAGCCCATCACTTAAATATCTCTTGTCCACAAACATCTCACTCCTAATTAGAATAAATTTATGAGGCTTAAAAACCATTATAAACTTGACTAGTTTAAATCTTTTATTATCTCAATAACATGATAAACATTACAAATATATATTACATTAAAAAATAATATAATTAAATTAAATCACAAAATGCATCATACGTGGATAAAGAAGAATTTAATTTAATAAAGGTGTGTAATAATTAAATAAACATCCCATCATCTCATTTTCTATATTTATATATTATTATTGTATAAAAGCTCCAAAATGTTTGGGTTTAGCAAGGGCATTTTATCTTTTACCTTTGATCTATTTTTAAAATGTGTACAAGTATTATAAAGTGTGCAGTCAAATGGTAAAACACATGGTTGACTCCTAAAGATGCCTTTTCTTTATTTTGACAAATAAATTAACAGCAAACACTTAATGCCACAAATCATGGAAATTAACGATAGTTAAACAATAAATCAACTTCTAGTAAACAAATAAATACATTTCAGTTTCTATGCATTTTGGTGTGCTGTTTCAAGGCTATACTATATATATATCAACATAATTTCATTTCAAATTCAAAAAAGTAAGTTAACTTGAAATTATGCAATTCAAATTTCAAACATAATGTTAAAATTTAAATATTTCTATTTAATAATTATTAGATTGTTGGTCTGTACAACACCGCGGGTCAGATTAATTTTTTTAACATAAAAAGAAACATCCAGGTGTAGCTAATATTTGTTTAGTATAAAAAAATTAAATTATATGGGAGTTGATCTGACGTGACCTAATTGACTTGACGAGTCTAAAGACAACCTATACGATTGTAAAAATATAGTTTAACTTAAAATAAATTCAAGATGACATCCTTTTATTAAATATTAAGACGATAATTTATTGGTTCAAACAATGTCAACCCATGTTATCCTTATAAATTCATAACCCGGGTCATGATACCATGATAACTTCAAATAAAATAAATTAAAACAAATTATGAAACTTAATTCCCAATAAACCTATTGTTGAGTGATAAAATTGAAAAACAAAATCAATCTAAAAGAATGACATAATAAAATGACATAAGACTACTCGGGTTAACTTGTAAAACCAGTGATCCAGATCATGAGACTAGGATAACTTCACAGAAAACAAAATGAAGTAAATGAAAAAGACTAATTCATAATCAACCAAATGTTAAAGATGTTGAATGATGAAACTGGAAAAACATATCAATTAAAAAAATAGATAAAAAACTCAAGTCAACTAGGTTAATCTGCCAAACCTATAATATGGGTCATGAAACTAAGATAACCATAAAGAAAAAAAACCATAATAAAGTATGAAGTTCAATTTCTAATAAACCAAGTATTGAAGAATAAAATTAGAGTAAACAACATAAATTTAAAAAGAAAAACATTATTCACGGAATAAAATACATGGAATGAAACTAGAATATCACACTTGAAATTTAGCCAAAAAATTCTGAATAAACCAATATTCAGATATAGATGAAATTTGTTCTGGGTTGTTTTATTTTTCTTAGATTGCATGAGATATATTGGTTATTTCAGGTAGAACAGAACATAATTGACAACTTTGGCAGAAACTGATTTAGCTATGATAGCTAATATAACCGTTGTTAGACCAAAATCACTCATATGAGCAGTATGGTCTTTATCAAGAAGGAAATTGCTTAGTTTTGTTATTCCTTTTTGAGTTGTTTCAAATTGTTTAGTTCAATTAACAACATGAAAATGCTACTTAACTAGCAAAATTAAAATATCTATGCAAAAATATACTAATTCTAATTAGATTTATCATGCATGTAAAAACATGATCAATCAATCATACTTAACTTCATCAATCATGGTCAATTGACCATGGACAATCATTGTCATTCTTAATAATTATAGTAAATCAATCATGATCAATTTGTTTTTTTAAATATTATTAACATCTTCTATGTCAGATAAATACTAAATTAAACAAATAGTCGATTTATGTTGTTTTCAAGAAATCAAAAGGTTGCCTTCATTGCTCACACCTTCAAAATGGAATCTTAAAGCTAACCATGGGTCGGCGATCACTCTTATCATGATCTCACACGTTCTCTACCTCCGCCAACTGACAGGTCAATTATGCAATCTGTCTTTATATGTCTTTTATCACTCGTTACTAAACATCTCTTTCCCAATAGGGAACATCTTTATCCTCTACTTCACGAGCAACATGTTTGCGTTCTTTTTAAGCCATGGTTAATCCAAAGCACAAAATTAACCATTATGTGTTATGGGGATATCTTGACAAGCTAATTAGGATTGGTAAGGTAAGATAAGAAAAAATAGTTTTGGTAACTAAAAGTCTTAACTAGTCTTTAGTAGTTTTAGGTAAATGGTAGGTTCTGTTAAAAGAAAGATAAAAATCACCCGAAAATATCTTACTTAAAGTAACCTGCTTCATGCTTATTTTTTATGATAAAAAGATACCTATTGTGAATTTATGCTAAGAATTTGTCTAAACTGGTATATATGCTTTTCTTACTAAAAGAAAAGGACTACGAAGACTTAAGACAATGATTTGGGATCTCGATATAACAAAAAGACCTAATCCTCACTTTTAGAATATGAACATTAAACCAAATTTGTAAGAAAGTGTGTATTTACTTTATTACAAAAATAACAAAGTTTCAACTTCACGAGAACAAAGACCTTTTATCAATTTTAACGATCAACAAACATCACACAAGGAAAAACAAAAACCTATATAATTATACCACTTCATGAAATTTAAATAATTTAAAGCACAAATACTATAATAAACAAACAAACACATTCACACATAGAAATCAACCATATATTACAAATTACTCGACAAAAGCAAATCAATTCTGGCAAACACAACATCTACATAAAGGAAATCAACAACGAATAAGCAAATACATCCACACAGAAAAAATCAATAATATATTACAAATTATTCAAAACAAGTAAATCAATGCATTAGGATTTGAAATCGACCTTTAAGAGCTGCTAGAGTCAACTGAAGTTGTTTAAAATTAAATTAGCACACAATGACACCTGTAGGTCATAGAAAAAAGATGGACAAGAGCATGAAAGGCTATGGTTTATATGCTTCACACTTCAGTGAGGGTGGAATAATGTTATTGGATTAAGTGTACCTTCTTCTCATTCTCCTTCCTAGATCAATAGTGAAATCCACTACCATCTAAGAAAGAAGATCAAGGAAGGGAAAACATATATTTGTATCATTTTCCTTTTATTGGATGGAAAATGAAGAGTTGCAACACGAGAGGCTTGGTTGTTAAGGAGAGAAGGCTACTGTGTTAGATGGAATCTGTGATGGTGTTAGTATTGATTGGGCAATGGTGTTATTGTTATTGAACAGTTGGCCATGATTTTGGTAAGGAGAAGAAGAGGATGAATGACAACACTAGTTGTATGTTGTGGCTTGTTACTAGGCTATTAATAGTGATGGTCGCAATTTATGGATAAGACAGGTCACGACGCTATTATGGTGAGAAAGAAAAGGGGGTTGATAATTGGTGACTTCCAATATGTTTTATACAAGCAAGTTTCTTGGGCAGGGAGAGGGAGGAAGATGAGATTAAGGTTTTTTTCTTTTCTTTTTCTAGGTGTGTTTTTTGGGTTGACTCATTTTGGCTAATGCCTATCTTTTATTTTAGTATTGTTAGGCTTCTTATCATATCAAGAAAAATCAAAACATGAAGATTTTAACATTATTTTCTCCTTGGATAAGGATCAATCTCTATATATTTTTTTTCCAATTTGTTTAAATCTCTATTTATTTTCTTTTCCTCATTTGTATGATTTTCCATTATAATGTTTGATCCTTTATCATTTTAGCCCCCTTTTTCTTTCTTGTTCATCATTTCATACCTTAATCTTTTTTTCTATTTCTTCTTTGGTCTTTTTTTTATATATATAAATATTTATACAAAATAAACACAGAAGTGCCAAAAATAATGAAATGACCTTAAATTGATTAAATCACATAAAAGACATCCTTTTAAAATTTTTTATAATCTTGAAAATACATTGGAAATGGAGTCAAAATGGGTTATGACACCAAGAATTGTTGATTGTTGATCTCTAATACCAAATGATGTAGAAAAAAATAACACAAGAAAGACAATTAGTACAAAGAAAAGCAAAATTTTGTTAGAAAAAGGTCTCAACTACAAGAACCTTAATTTGAATTTTTATTACTCAATATTTTCTTTAATCAAAGTTAGATATTAAAGCTCTTCTAGGTTGCTTATATGCTAGTGAAAATATCCTAAATAAAATTAGAAAAATAATAAATAAGTCCTAAACTAAATAGGAAAAGAAATTCTAAATCAACTAGGAAAATATAGCAAATCCTAAACAATAAAATATAAGACTAATTTGAAAGTCTTAAAGATCTCGAATGGCTACAAAAACTAGATCATATAGGGAAAAGATAATCTATTAATAAAATTTTAGTCCGATTCAACAGTCAAATTAAAATTTATATTTGTTACTATAAGGCTCGACCAAAATCCCCTATATTAATTTGACAATACACCTTCGAGCTAATTTGGTTAAACCACATCAAATTCAGATTAATACCATTGGTTAAGAAAGTGAGGAATGTTAAATCAGAAGTATTCTCATTCCCAAGAAGGTTGTTGCTAAAATTTATCGCTTCTAGATTTTGGAAGTTTACCAAATTCTCTGTAGGCTCTTTCAAAAGGTCAATACCTAAATCAAGTTTTGTGCAAGCCCTTTTCACTTATTTAGTTGTCTAATCTGAAAAATAGATGTATTGAAGAGATTTGTAAATCCATTTAGGAACCATTGCAGATAAGTTTTTGAAGACATTCTATAGAGCTTTAATAAAATGCCTAGCTCTCTAAGAATTTCTCTTGGAATTATTTCAATGTAGATTCAAGTCTCTCAGATTTGAACAATGACTCGGGTTGCTATATCAAGAAATAGATTTTGTAGATGAAATTTTGCGTTCCCTTCAATTTCTTTAATTTAGTATTTGCATTCTGTTTCTGCAATTTTTGTTTGTTTTGGAGTAATTATATAACTTCAAGAAGATATTTGTTTAGCTTCTGGGATATCTGTTTAGTTTCTGCAATTTAATATTTTGTTTTTCACTGCTTTTGCATTCTGGTTCTCTTTGATTGTTGATTTATGGCTACTGAAAGAGATGATTCACTTTAGTCTGTGAGTGTGAGGTTGGATGAGAAGAGCTATTCGTATTGAAGTTATGTAATGAAAAGTTTCCTTAAGGGTAAAAGGATGTGGGAATATGTTAGTGGAACTTATGTGATACCTAAGAATACTAAGGATGTGGATGTTGCTTTGATAGATGCATGAGAAGCAAACAATGCAAAGATTGTTATTTGGATTAACAATTTCTGTTAAGCATTCTATAGGAACACAGTTGGAGAAGTATAAGATATCAAATGAGGTTTGAAATCATCTGCAAAAGTTATTCATGCAATTAAATTTTACAAAGCAGTATCAATTATAGAATGACATACGAGCTCTTCACCAAAAGAATGAGTATTTAGAAGTTTTATTTTGCTATGACAGATCTTTAGGATCAATTGACTCTTATAGAATCGGTAGAATTAAAGGCATGTGGTGCCTATATTGATCGTAGAGAGTAGCAATGACTAATACAATTTTTAACAGCACTTCACAATGATTTTGAAGGACTTAGATGTTCAATTCTGCATCATTCCTCACTGCTTTCTGTTGACTCTATAGTCAGTGTATTATTGGCTAAAAAAATACGTCTTTAGTCTTATTCTGAAAAGGAAATTCTTTTTGCTTCAAACCTTTCTATACTAATAGTATCCTCTAAGTCATTCTCTAATTAGCAGAAGAAACCTTACACAAGGGTTGTCTTCGACGAGTGCAGTTTCTATAAGTAAAAAGGTTATTGTAAGGCTTAGTGTCTCAGGTTGAGACAATAGAATCTAGCTTAAAAGACTGACAGTCAGTCACAATCTAATGCTTATAGGCCACCTCAAGGTTATAAACCACCACACCATAATACTACAGCAGTACTTTTATCAAGCTCTATCATCGATCCTAGTACTCTGACTGAGTAATTTCAGAAGTTTGTCTCTTTACATTCACAAGTATTGTTCGCTTCCTCTTCCGAAGGTTAATTGTCTCATAATTCCTTTGGTATGTTACATTTTGAATGGGTCTTGGATTCTGGTGCTTCACATCATATGTCTCCAGATTCTTCATCTTTTACTTATATGTCCTCTTCGTCCTCTATTTTTGTTATGACTGCTGATGACACTTTCGTGCCCTTAGCAAGTGTTGGTTCTATTATCACACCTCACTTGTCTCTCCCTAATGTTTATCTTATTCTAAAACTCAGATTGAATCTTGCTTTTATTGGTCAATTATGTGATTCTAATTATTATTTAATCACTTTTTCCTCTTCTTTTTGTTGTGTACAGGATTTGCAATCTTAGAAGTTGAATGAGATAGGTCATAAGGAGAATGAACTATATATTTTAGATGAGTTAAAAGTGTTAGTTGTTGCTGTTACTACTATTGGTGTTGTTTTGTCTTCTTTTCATTTAAGTCCTTCCCCTTTTAGCTTTTATTTATAGCATTCTCGTCTAGGTCATGTTTCATCTTCTCGTTTGATATTTTTAGCATCCACATGAGCTTTAGAAAATTTGCAAACTTGTGATATTTCTGATTGTAGTGGATGTAAACTGGCAAAATTTTTAGTTTTACCTTTTAATCGAAGTATTTTTGTTTTTTCTTCCCTATTTGACTTGATTTATTCTGATGTATGGGGACCTTCTCCTGTTACCACAAAAGAAGGGTCTCGATATTTTTTTTTATTGATGATCATACTCGTTATTGTTGAGTTTATTTAATGAAACATTGTTTTAAATTCTTTGAGATATATACAACCTTTCGAGCTCTTGTAAAAACTCAATATTCTGCTATTATTAAATGTTTTAGGTGTGATTTTTATGGGGAATACACCTCTAATAAATTTTGTGAGTTGCTTGTCTTAAATGGAACCATTCACCAAACTTCATGTACATATACTTTTGAGCAAAATAGAGTTGCTGAAAGAAAACATAGGCACATTGTCGAAACTACTCGTTCTCTCTTGTTATCTACTTTTGTTCTTAGTGAGTTTTGGGAAGAAAATTACCTTACTATTATAAGTTTGATTAATACAATTATATCTTCTCATATTTCAGGCTTTTCTCCTTTTGAAAAGTTGTATGGATATGCCCCTAATTATTCCTCCTTTAAAGTTTTTTGTTGTACTTGTTTTTTGTTCGTCCTCGTGTAGATTATAGTACGTTGTCCTCTCGATCTACTATTTGTGTCTTTCTTCATTATGGTGAAGGTAAAAAGGGTATCGTTGTTTTTATCTAATAATTCAGAAACTTTATGTGTCTCATCATATTGTCTTTCTCGAGCATATACTTTTCTTTTCTATTTCACCCACTACTTATAGCTTGACTAGATCTGATCTTATTCGTATAGAACTTTTTTTCTGAGGATTCTGATAGTTTATCATCTCAGGTTCTTAGTACCTTAGATTCTTCTCCCCATGTTCGACCAATTTGTACTCATCATTCAGCAGGTACTAACACTTTACTCTCTGACACACCTGAAGTTTCATTCTCATCTATAGTCCCTTAAACTTCATATGAGATTGTGGATCCACCTTTATGTCAATCCATATGCATTTGTAAATCCACAAAGCTACCAAATTTTACTTATTCTTGTTATTCTTCATCATTTACTTTCTTTTTAACTTCTATTCATTGTTTCTTTGAGCCCTCTTCCTATAAAGAGGTAATTCTGATCCTATTTGATAACAAGTTATGGATGAGGAACTTTCTACTTTGCATAAGACAGATACTTGAGATTTGATTTCTCTACCTCCTTGTAAAAGTGTTATTGGTTGTCGTTAGGTGTATAAGATCAAGAGTAATTCTGATGGGTCTATTGAGCGATACAAGGCTAGGTTAATTGTAAAAGGGTACTATCAATAGTTTGGCATGGATTATGAGGAGATATTTGCCCCTGTTGCAAAAATTACTATTATTCATACTCTTATTGCCATAACTTTGATTCGTTAGTGGCATATCTCTCAACTTGATGTTAAAAATATGTTTTTGAATTGAGATCTTCAAGAAGAAGTTTACATGATGCTTCCTCCAGGTGTTTCACATGACTCTGGGTATGTTTGTAAGCTTAAGAAAGCGTTATATGGACTCAAACAAGCACCTCATTCTTGGTTTGAGAAATTCTTCATTGTACTCTCGTCTCTTGGATTTGTTTCTAGTAGTCATGATTCCACTTTTTTTATAAAGTGCACTGATGCAGATCGTATCATTCTGTCTTTATATGTTGATGACATGATTATTACTGGTGATGCCATTGATGATATTTCATTTTTGAAGACAAAGTTAACTAGATAATTTGAAATGAAAGATTTGGGTCATCTTTGATATTTCCTGGGTATTGAGGTAGCTCACTCACCTAAAGATTACCTACTTTCTTAGTCAAAATATATTGCAGATATTCTTGAGCGGGCCAGATTTATTGATAACAAGATTGTAGATACTCCTATTGAGGTTAACACAAAGGATTCTTCTTCTGATGGTTTACCTTTGACAGATCCTACTTTATACCATACTATTGTTGGAAGCTTGGTATATCTCACTATTACTCATCCAAATATTGCATATACTGTTTATGTTGTTAGTCTGTTTGTTGTTTCTCCTACTACCATTCACTAGGCAACTATTCTTTGTATTTTACAATATCTTCGAGGTACAATCTTTCAGAGTCTTTTACTTCCATCCACCTCTTCCTTGGAGCTGCGAGTATACTCTAATACTAATCATGACAGTGATCCATAGATCACAAGTTTGTTATTGGTTTATGTATCTTTTTAGGTGATTCTCTTATTTCTTGAAAGAGTAAGAAGCAATCTATTATTTCTCAATCTTCAACTGAAGCAGAATATCATGCTGACATCTACTACCAAAGAGATTGTTTGGTTACACTGGTTACTTGTGGATATGAGAGTTTCACTTTCTCATCCTACTTCTATGTTTTGTGATAACCAGAGTTCTATTCAGATTGCTCACAACTTGGTTTTTCATAAACGAACTAAGCACATTAAGATCGATTATTATCTTACTCGTCATCATCTCAAGCATGACACCATTACTATACCTTTTAGTTCTTCTTCTTTGCAGATTGTAGATTTCTTTACTAAGTCGCATTTCATTTCTTATTTTCGTTTTCTAGTTGGCAAACTCTCGATGCTTGTAGCTGCCGTATCGTGAGTTTGAGAGGAGATGTTAAGAAATAATATTTATTTTATTTTATTTATTAAGGGTGGAATAATATTTTTAGTTTAGCCTATATATAATCTCTTTGTATTTAGATTAAAACAATTACTTCAGAATAAAGTGATCAATGAAACCTTAGCCTTCTTTTCTCTTGTATTTGTATTTCTTTTATGTTAGTTTGGATCGCTTTAACAATAAAAACATGTATAACTAACACCAAGGAACAAAACAAATTAAAATTTCTCGAGTTAAGAAAGTGATTTGTTTAGCTGAGAAACACAAAGTTCCTGTAACACTGTTGTGGGATTTTGTGAGAGAAAAAACCTGAGAAAGCCGTGAAGGGTTAAAATGGTTCAGGCTTCAGAGAGTGGAGAATAGGCTATTTGCAACTTGCAGATGGAATCATTTCTGTGGGATATTCTTGAGAAGAAGGTTTGATTTCTACTAATGAATCTTTATTATAATGTACTGGCAAGCTAGGTCCATAACCTTAAAAGAGTCTAGTACATTCATTTTACTAGAAGAAAATGAGCTGCTGCATTCAACATTACTTATTCTGACCAAAAAAATAAAACAAAAACAAATTATGCCACTTATCATAAATTACAGCACTTGAGATCTCTCTAGCTGTTAGAGAGAATCTTGGTAATTTTATGCAGTTCCGAGGGAACATCTCCTATATCCATTCTTTCACATGGCAAATCAGCAGAACATCGAAGTCCAACTTGCAGGATTGATGCCAAGCACTCCTTTACCTTTCCGATGTTGATGCTTCTGCTGCCTCTTGGACCATTTCTCCTTGTCTGAGCTTCCTCTTGGATATCATTTGAGAGTAGAGGATCAATAATCTCCATTACCTGATCAGGAAGGGCTGCTTTAACAAAACTATGCAAGTTAAATTCCCCTGTAAACATGCTGTCGATGGGCCTTTTTCCTGTGAACATCTCCAGTAAGAGAATTCCATAGCTATACACATCACCATGTGTTGAAGCCTCTCCTCCCATTCCGTATTCTGCAATTTAAGCAAAAACTAAGAAAGTCTTTTACTAAGATTTCCTAGATAGCATAGACATCATGTTCGAAATGATGTTATATATCGTCTTCAAATTGGAATTATAAAGCAACACGTCACATGTATAGTAGAAAATACAAACATATTTATTGGATATGTAGCAAGTTGATTTCTAAATGAATACGAGGAAGAGTAATTGCTTAATATTTTACCTGGTGCTACATAACCAATGGTTCCTCGTATGCAAATTGAGCTGGACTCAGTAGAAAATGACTCCCCAAGAGCAGCTAAAAGAATTTTTGCCAGGCCAAAATCACCCACATGAGCAGTAAGGTCATTGTCAAGAAGGATGTTGCTCGGTTTTAGATCACAATGAACTACTGTTGTTTCACATTGGTTGTGAAGATAATCTAATGCTAGGGCCACATCAGTCGCTATGCTTATCCTTTGCAGCAGACTCAAATTTTTGAAATCTTCTGATTCCGTTGAACTTGCATGTAACCAGCTCTCCAAACTCCCATTTGACATAAACTCCATGATCAAAGCTTTGAAGTCATCGCCTTTGAAATCAATGGTTGAGCAAGAATTTACAATTCTAACAAGATTTCGGTGTCTGATATTCCTCAACGCGTTGATTTCAGCCATGAAAGTATTGTTGGCTCCTCTTTGTTGAAGCTTGAATACCTTTACAGCTACTTGATCATCAGATCCAAGTATACCTTTGTAGACGGTACCATATTTTCCGTCCCCAATTATGTTGGTCGAAGAGAACCCACCAGTAGCACGTGCAAGTTCCGAATAGGAAACTCTTTGGTATTTCTTCTCTAATGGTGAGACCAAAGAAGGTCCACTTTTGTTTGTTTTTTTGCTGTGTATAACAGCACAGACAGATGCCAACAACAGGAGAAGGAAAAGTGCAACACTACTTATAAGAATTACTACCTTCCGAGGAAAACCATTCTCTTGTCTCTGTTTTGGGCATTCATGCAATTGCAGTGCCTTGATTCCTCCACATAGCTTGTCATTTCCGGCAACTGAAAATGCACTAGCATTGTTGAAAACTCCTCCAGTTGGCACTTCACCATCAAAACTGTTAACGGAAAGGTTGAGATAACCAAGAAGAGGTAATTCACCAAGAAACTTGGGAATTTGCCCAGACAAATTGTTGCGGGCAAGGTTGAGGACTCGAATACTTCTTAGCTTCTTGAAAGAAGAAGGAATAGTTCCTTCAAAGAAGTTGCCCTCCATGTTGAGGTTTTCCAACATGACACAATTCTCGATAGAACGTGGAATTTCTCCAGATAATTTGTTTTCTGAAATATCCAATTCATTAAGATTTCTTGCATTACCCAGTTGAGATGGTAATGGACCTGTTAAATTATTTAAAGCTAAGAAGAGGCCAAATAGAGAATCAATACCAGCAAGTTTCTCAGGTATCACACCACTAAGATGATTGTATGAAAGTTTCAAACCTTCTAGTTGACTGTAATTTGCCAGAGAAACTGGTATAGTTCCCTCAAGAAAATTGTCTGCTAGATTGAGACGAAGTATTCCAGAAAGGTTTCCGAAGGAGGATGGAATATTTCCAGAGATTTTGTTGGTGTAAATATGAAGCTCTTGCAACTTGGAAAGTTTTCCAATAGAATCAGGTAATCTTCCTGTAAGCATGTTTCCAGGAAATGCAAGATACTCCAGGTTCTTAAGATTTTCAATCTCTACAGGAATGTCTCCAGTTATGTAGTTAGTCTGCAATGTTAACCAATAGAGGCTGGTAGAGAGATTTGCAATAGAGATTGGCAATACGCCTCTAAGGTGATTTTCAAAAAACCACACCTCTCTTAAATTGGTGCAATTGGTTAAGGAGGTAAGAAAGGTTAAATCACTCGTATTCTCATCCCCAAGCGGATTGCCGCCAAAGTTTATTGTTTCAAGATTTTGCAGGTTTCCCAAATTATTTGGAACAGGCCCCGTTAAGGAATTATATGCTAAATCAATATCTATGAGGCTTGAGAAATTGACTATAGATTTTGGAATATGACCAACGAATTGGTTTGTTCCAAGATAAAGATTTTGCAGATTGGGTAGGGTTAAGCCTATATCATGTGGGAGGCGACCTGTTAATTGGTTCTCCGCAAAGGAAAGCAAATTGATGGATGAGATATTGTAAAGCTGTTCAGGAACCATACCAGACAATTTGTTGGAATACAAATTTAGAAAATCTAAGGTTGAGAGTCGTCCAAGTTCAGCAGGAATGATTCCTTCCAGATTGTTCAATGCTAGACTTGCACGCTCCATACTGGAAAGGTTCCCAAATGAAGGTGGTATTGCGCCTGTGAAATGATTGCTGGCGAGGCCCAACCTGCGGAGCCTAGACAAAGAGCCAAGTGCACTAGGAATTTTCCCTCTAAAATTGTTTCCATATAGATTCAGGAATATGAGGTTTGAACAAATACTCAAGGTGGAAGGAAGTTCACCTTGGAAGGAGTTATTTGCTAGAGAAAGATATCTCAATCGAAACAATTGACCAACTTCTGGTGGAAAAATATGATGGAATCTGTTTCTACTGAGATCAATCACCCTGAGGAATGTAAGATTCCCAATATGGGGAGATAGTGAACCTGCCAGTTCAAGTGAAGACAGATTCAGGGAAGTCACTCTTCGATGTCTGCGACCGCATGTTACTCCTTGCCAACTGCAAAACTGCAGTGAGTTGTTCCATGAGCTTAAACTATTGAAAGGATCCTCTGATATAAGATCCTTAATGGCAAGCAAAGCTTGCTGGTCTGTCTCATTTGTGAAGCCAAAAGTGGCAGTTACAGTGGTGGCTTCTATGTAGTTGATGAACAAAAGAATGCCCAAGAACCAAAGAAATGAGTTCAGTAGCCCTGAAAGCATTTTTCTTTTCTGATTTTTTCGGTGTTTGTGCCTGATGAAGCCAGGATGAGCTTAAGCAAGTCAATAAGAAGCCAAGATCCTCCATTTTGTAGTTAAGGATTGGAATCTTGGAGGACCGCTAGTTCAGTATACAGTGAAGAGGCAGTACTGTCATAACTACGTGGAAACCAACACGAATCTACGAATGCATACAGGGGCCATTTACTTCACTGCATGAAGATGCATACAGGGGCCATTTATCTTCAGAAAGTAGATAAAATGAAAGAAAAAAAGAGTAAAATTGTACTACGGCAAGACAAATCAAGGGGGTTTGCCATTGATTAACATGAATTTTCCTCTTTACATATCAGGGTTCAAATCTCATAAGAATTAAAATGTTCATGCATTTCCTCTTTAAAGTTTCATGGACTGAATTATAAAATAAAATAAATTTATATATGAAAAGCTAAGTTCTCAAAATACAGGGATAAAAAATGAAAAAGTTCAAAAATGAAGACTAAAATATACTTTTCCACACTCATAAAAACAAAAAAGGTGATATTATTCTGTCTATTTATCATATATCATTAATCTATGTTACAATATAAGAATAAAGATTTGACTTATTAATTGGATGGTGTAGCAAATGAAAATCGGAAAGAACGGTGGTTAAATTGTCAAAGAAAAGAAGAATGAGGGGCCGAAATGAAAACAAATTAAAGAGATATAAAAAGGAAACATGAAGAAAAAGACTCAAACATCTTAAAAGCCTATTTCCATCTCTCTCCACCCCTTTAAGAACCTGTTTTTCCATTCACATGGAAGTCTTTCTTTCTCGCTGATCAGACCCTCTAAGGAATGACAGCTCCAACACCAGCCCACTTCATGATGGTGACCTCCACGACTGTCATAGAAAGGAATAGGTGGAGAAGCTAATGTTTTTCCACCATAAAACTCCACCCAGAAGTGATGGAGCATTATCCCACGCGTGGATAGTTATGGTGGTGAGGGCGGCCTAACTGGTGCAGGGTGTTTTTTATTCTCTTACCCTTTATGTTCTCTAGATGAAATGAATGACAACATGTGAAGAGAGATCAGAGATCTTTCAACTTCATATCTTTTGCTCTTGCACATATAAGTTTATTTATAATATTATTCTTTAAGGTATGTTACATGTATTTTTTTTATAACGTGAATGTTCGAGCCAGTTTGTGTATATCTTGTCTAATCCTACAAATTTTAAAATTAACGATTATATAAACATTCAGTAATCCTGAAAGGACTTGAACTCGTAATTATTTGAGAGCAAATCTTAAACCTGGTCAATTGAGTAACTACTCTTTAAAGTTTACATGTTTTATACCATTAACTTGATTAAGAATTTCTTATTGTTAAAACTAAAATGTTGTTTGAAAAAAATTAATGATAGTTTACTTCAGCTATATCATACATTTTTTTTATGCAAAGTGAGGATATTAAAAAGAAATTTAAATCGCATAGGGAAGATTTATTGAATTTTTTTTTTCAAAAAGAAACTATCATAAATATCTTTCTAAACAAAAGGTTTTTATTTTTTTGAAAGTTACACTACAAAATCATGTTTCCCAAGACTAAGATCATGCAAATACAATTGCAATAAAATATTTTTCGGGTACTACAAAATGAAAGGATATAAAATTGTAACCATGTGTTCAAAATAAAAATAATTATATACAAAAAAGCAACAAATCCTAGGGATTTTATATACAAATATATAAAAATGTAAAGTGGTCAAACATTATTTGATATACATATGTAATTTCACCTTAACAATAAAAAAAAATCAAATTAGATTCTTTAGAGCTTTTAAAATCATAATATGGCTAGACTTAAATATTATATTTTTTGGATTTTTAATAATTTAATATATGTTTATCTCAAATATTATAATGAGATTGTAGCTGCAATTATGGTTGTGATTGCTATCGTACTTGTAAGTAAAATATAAGTGTATTTGATTAATGATGTGATTAGTGGATGTAGTTAGCAATAGTACTCACTTATTTTAAAATTTTGTTTTGATTATGTGTTTTATATAGAATGAAATATAATTAATAAAATAATTTATTAAGATATTATCTTATATAAGTGAATTTTAATGATAATTTATTATTGTTGTTACTACTACTAATCTCTTGTATTATTGTGGACACAATATTAATGCACTATTTAAAAATAGAATAATACTCTAACTGTTTTAAAAACTAGAGTCAAAACAAGCAAAACTGGAACTTTATGTCGCAATGCAATATTTTTACACTTATAAAATTGAAAAACTAGTTTTAAAAATTTTCAAATTTATTTTGAGTTTGAAAAACACATTTTAAAGGTTTTTCATAATTTTTATTTACATGTTTCAAACTCTTTTTCAAATGAAAATCGACATCAATAATACAATTTTTTTTATATACAAACAATTTTTTATTAATTATAAAACATTAAAATTATTTTTTATATATAATTTTCACATTTAGTTATTATAATAAATTTATTGTTTATTATAAATCTAATATAAAAGATTTTCTTAAGTTAAAAAGTATAACTTTTCATGATAATTTTTAATTTAAATAAAATAAAATTATTTTTTTATAATTAGATTATACTAGATTCAAAATATTAAGATAATCATTATAAATTATTCTTTTGATTTTTTTTAGAAAATAGTTTTAAACTTGACACAATTCTTTTTGTTTATGGTGCATCCACCGCCGGGTACGGGGGGATGAGAATCACTTATATGACTGTGAGAAGAAATCACTTCTATAAAAATTACTATTTGAAATCATGACGTGTTTTGGACCAAAACAAATATAATCTTGAGAACTAAAATTTTTAAAAAAGAAACTGTATGATTTTTATTATTGAGATTTGCATTAAAGGTTGAATAGTTCAAGATGTGATGTTCACCAGTTAGCTGAGTGAATCTGATAGTTTTTTATTAGAGAAGGTTCAAGACCAAAAACTACCTTACCCGATGTACAGACTTTCTATTGTTACATTATTTCATGTGTCTAGTTTATATTTTATTTTGGCCAAACAATTTTAATTCGCGTAGAAGATTGTAAGGATGGACGAAAAGTTATGTCTGATGAATGGAAAATTGTGTTTGTTAAAACTCTTAAATCAAGAGTTGTGTTTGTTAGAACTCTAGTTAAAATTAAGTTATGTCTTTTCAAATAGAGTAATGTTTTTTTTAAAGATGTGTTTGTGTGTTTTAGCTATCAAAATTATATATATATATATGTAAAGACAATTATGAGAGAGAGAGAGAGACATCAATAAAAACTCTTTTATTTCTAAAACATTTTACAAAAAGGAACGCAAAGAATTTGGTTTGCTATTTATTCTCATTTGATCTAATGAGAATAAGAAACTAAGTAAGCTATAGAAATAATATTATAATTGCACTGTTAGCACTAGAGAGCATGAAATAAAAAACTTTTAAGGCTAGATGATTAATATTTTTCTTAATCTATATATGTTCAAGTTTATTTTTAGTAAACAAATAATATAAGTTTATTTTTCTTATAAATATTGATTTTTTAGAAACCAAACCATCAAAGCAAAGTAACAACACATTATAATGTTAATCATTGGGATTTATTTTTATTTTTTTAGAGGTAGTGATTGTCTTAAAATCATCACATCAACACTTAAGGCAAATGAATTATATATACAACTTATAACTACAAAATTTAACAAAGAACACCTTGTAAGCAATGCTAAAATAATTGCATATAGTACAAATTATTCCTTAAAAAAACATAATGCTTGGAAGTTAATTGATGAAATAAGCCATTGCTTCAGCCTTATTGTTACTACTAGTTCTTTGTTAAAGTTGTTGGGATCTCTTAGATTGATAAGGTTCGGGTTTCATTGTTTTTAGGAATTTAATGGTTTAAAGTCATACATAAAAATTTCTAGTTTTAAGGGACAAGTAATTCTTTGCTTTGCAATTAGTTATATACCACGATTCTAGGACTGTAAAGTCATAGGTTGTTATTTCCTTTTCTGTTTTGATGAAAGGCTATTTAATAGCTAAGTTGTTTCTTTAACTAAAAAATAGTTCTTTCTACATTTATGAGTTATAGTACTTTTGTTTCTGTAAAGTTCTTTGTCAATTGTATTTGGTTCTAACATTGAATATTAGAGCACCATCACGGGGCCTAACCAACACCACAGACATCAAGTGTGAAAGACTAACATGATAAGTGAGAGCAACTTTGTGTAGCCTGTTATCCCATGGTTCGATGGACACTATGATCATTGGAGTATACTTATGGAGAATTTTCTATGTTCCAAAGAGTATTTGAGTTTGGTGGAAATTGGGATCTCTATAACAACGAAAGAGACATATCTCATTAAGGAACTGAAAAAGGTGATTAAGGATCAAAAGTTAAAGGACCTAAATGCTAAGAATTATTTGTTGCAAGCCATTGATCGATCTATTTTGGAGACAATATTGAAAAAGAACACAGCAAAAGATATTTGGAACTCTTTGAAGCAGAAGTACCAAGGGACAACACGAGTTAAACATGCTCAACTCTAAGCTCTTTATAGGGAGTTTGAAGTGTTGCACATAAAAGCTAAGGAATCAATAAATGACTACTTTAGAAGAATTCTTACCACAACCAATAAGATGAGAATTCACAGTGAAAGAATGATGGATGTGGTAATCATCGAGAAAATCTTGAGATCCATGATTCTAAAGTACAACTATGTTGTATGCTTGATCAAGAAATCAATTGATTTGGATACTTTATCCCTAGATGAGCCTCAAAGTAGTCTGCTGGTGCATGAAGAATGGATCAACCATCACATTGTGGATGAACAAGCCCTTCAAATCATTTACGAACCTCAACTAAGAGGAATGAGTGATGATAGAGGTTCTTATCGAGGTAGGGGCAAATTTAGGTTAGATAAAACTATCCTAAAGTGTTATAACTTACATGAGTTGGGTCATTTTCAATGGGAATGTCCCAAAAAATCAAGATATACAAGGGTTAACTTTGTTGAAACCAGTGAAGAAATGTTGTTAATAGCATATATGGATGGCAACGAGGCTGGAAGAGATCACTTGTTGTTTCTTGATTCTGGTCTAGTAATCATATGTATGGGAAAAGAGAGTTATTTTCACAATTTGATAATAATTTCAGAGAAAAAGTGAAGCTGGGCAATAATACAAGTCTCATTATACAAGGAAAAGGCAATATTTGAATGGAGATAAATGAGATCATGCAGGTGATTATTGATCTTTTCTTTGTGCCAGAGTTGAAGAATAATTTACTAAGCATTGGTCAATTGCAATAGAAGGGTTTTGCAGTGCTCATGCAACATAAAAAGTGCAAAATTTATCATTCTGAAAAGGGCTTAATCATGGAAACTAAGATGGCATGTAACAAAATGTTCGTTGTGCTTGGTTGTTGTCCACAAAAAAAGGAAGGTTGTTTCTCCTTTATACCACAGATCAAACTCAACTTTGGCATTGCCATTATGGTCATCTCAATTGGAATGGTCTCAAGGTGATCCAACAAAAGAATATGGTGGATGGATTGCCTCAATTAAAAGATCCTCTAAAGATTTGCAAAGACTGCTTGATAGGAAAACAACATCGTGTTCCTTTTCCAAATAAAAGTATAAGGAGGGCATCTAGAGTTCTTTAGCTAGTTCATGCAGACATATATAGGCCAATAAACCCAATCTAAAACAACAAGAAAGTTATCTCATTACCTTTATTGATGACTATAGCAAAAAAAACTTGGGATTATTTCTTGGTTGAAAAATTAGAAGCAATTGTTATCTTTAAATCCCATAAAACTAGAGTTGAGAAAGAAACTGGTGCATTCATAAAGCGTCTTCGAACTGATCGTAGGGAAGAATTTACATCACAAAATTTCACACATTTCTGTGATGAGAATGACATTCAAAGGCAATTAACAGCTACATACACACCTCAACAGAACGGGGTCACAGAGAGAAAAAAAATCACACTACTATGAATATGGTGCGCAACATGCTGTCAAAGAAGCAAATCACAAAGAATTTTTTGCCTAAAGCAGTAAATTGGACAGTGCATATCTTGAAAGAAGCCTGGCACTTATTGTGAGAAGCAAGACACCAGAAAAGGCCTGAAATGGATTCAAACCTTCAATAAGTCACTTTAGGATTTTTGGATGCATTTCTCATGTTTATATACCTGATAGTAACAAAGTAAAGCTTGATGCCAAAAGTCTGAAATGCATATTACTTGTGGTAAATGAAGAATCCAAAGCCTACAGATTATTTGATCATATCTCTTAAAATATAATTGTGAGTCAAGATGTGATTTTTTAAGAAGACCAAAGGTCGAACTGAGATGCTAATCACAAGGAAACTATCTTGATTGAGTTGGAATGGAAGGAAGATAAAGATGCAGGTACAAATGAAAGCCTTGGGAAGGAAACTAAAGCAAACATCACTTCTGCTAAAGCAAACATCACTCCTGCAAATGAACTTGAAAACATAGGGTCTGTTCAAAGCGACTCACTCGAAGAGGGAGAGTTTTTAAATGATGGCAAAGGATGAATTTCTTCAAATGATGACAAAGGATGATTTTGAAGACCACCAAGATATATACAAGATTATGTAAGTGGACAAGACCTCTCTGATAAAGAAAATATCGATATGGCTCATCTAGCCTTATTCTCTGGCTATGATCCTTTGACATATGAGGATGCAGTGAAGAGTAGCAAATGGAGACAAGTCATGAATGCTAAAATCAAAACAATTATGAAGAATTATATATAGGAACTCACTAAGTTGCCATCTGGAGTGAAGACAATTGGAGTAAAATGGGTTTTTAAAACGAAACTCAATGAATATAGGAAAGTGGACAAATACAAGGCTCGACTTGTTGCAAAAAGGTACAATCAATAGTATAGAGTGGACTATGCCAAGGTGTTTGCACTAGGAGCTCGTTTGGAAACCATTCACACAGTAATCTCATTTTTTGTTCAGAAAAGCTAGATGATCTATCAACTACACGTCAAATCTGCATTTTTGCATTCAGAGATAGATGAAGAAGTGTTTATGGATTGACCACTAGGTTATGAACATAAGGGACAAGAATCTAAGGTATATCAACTGAAGAAGGCTTTGTATGGACTCAAACAAGCTTCCTGAGCTTTGTATAGTTAAATAGAGACCTATTTTGTTTAAGAAGGCTTTGAGAAGTGCCCTTATGAACTAACTCTATTATTAAAAATAGGAGAGGGAGACAACTCTTTTATTGTGTGTCTTTATATTGATGACCTTATATTTATTGGTAATGATGAGATTATGTTTGAACACTTTAAGAAATCCATGATGGTTGAATTTGACATGAGTGATCTTAGTAAGATGATGTATTTTCTTGGAATTGAAGTTTTGCAAATGGTGGCTGTTATATTCATCAATCAACGGAAGTATGTTGTAGGAGGTTTTGGAGAAATTTAATATAGAATAGTGCAATCCAGTGCAAAATCTAATGGTACCTAGCTTTAAACTTATTAGGGATGAAAATGGAGGAAGGATCGATGAGATATTTTACAAACAAATCACGGGAAGCCTTATGTACTTGACTGTCACTCGTCCTGATTTGATGTTTGTAGTAAGTTTAATTAACAGATACATGGAATGACCCATTGAGACTCATTTATAAGCAGCGAAAAGAGTGTTAAGGTATTTGAAGGATACAATCAGCTTTGGATTGTTCTAAAAGAAGGGAGGAACTAAGGAACTTGTTAGTGATCAGAATGATAGAAAGAACACCTCTGGTTATGTTTTTATTCTAAATTCAAGTGCAGTGTCTTGGTCTTTCAAGAAACAACTAGTAGTCATTCTCTCAACTACCGAAGCAGAGTTCATTACTGCTGCATCTAGTGTTTGTCAAGCTGTGTGGCTAAGAAGGATCTTGAAGCAGCTTAATCATTGTCAAAACAAACCAATAGTGGTTCATTATGATAACATCTCATATAATAAACTGTCAAAGAATCCAGTCATGCATGGTCGTATCAAACATATTGATGTGTTTTTTCACTTTCTTCAAAATCTCATTAAAGATGAAGTTGTTAAACTGGTACAGTGTTCTACTCGGGAATAAATTACAGACATTTTGACAAAGCCACTAAAGCTCAAGGTGTTTGTGAAGATGCGTGGTTTTATTAGTGTATATGAATATCCAGAGATAAATTGAATGTTGATATATTCAATTTAAGGAAGGATGTTAAAGTTGTTAGGATCTCCTAGATTGATAAGGTTTGAGTTTCACTGTTTTTAGGATTTTAGTGGTTTGAAATCACGCATAATAATTCCTAGTCCTAAAGGACAAGTAATTCTCTGTTTTGCAATTAATTATGCACCACGATTCTAGGACTGTAAAGTCGTGGGTTGTTATTTCCTTTTTTGTTTTGATGAAAGGCTATTTAATAGCCAAGTTGGTTTTTTAACTAAAAAAGAGTTCTCCTTGCATCTGTGAGTTATAATGTTGATGCGAACTTTAGCGGAATTGAATGAAATTCATGAACCCAAGATCTACCAAATCCAAGTTTGTTAAAAATAGAATAAGCTTATCACAATAGAAGACCTGTTCCAAGGCAACAAGACTATAAACCAACTCAATCACAACGCCTACACATAGAGACAAGCAAAAGGAGTATAAATTCACAACAAAGATTGGTCAATTCTTTAAAGAGTTGAAAGTTCTATCAAGAATCAAAATTGACAACCAAAAGTCGGCAAAAATTAGAATATTATTAGAAAAAAAAAGTGTGCTGAAAATTATTCTCAAGAGTATTTATACCCCAAGCAAAAAAAAACTCTAGTTTTTCTAATGGGTCACATATAAGCCCAATTTAAATAATAATCAATCCAAACTAAAACTAGCCCAAACTAATTAAAATCAATAAAATAAACAAGTCTAAAACCCAAACAAGTGTTTCCTCACAAAATAAAGAAAGTTTAATAGTCCAACTAATTTAATAAGACAAGTTCGGTTAATTCCGTATTTTGTTTGGCAGCAGGAAAGCTCAACTTCAAATGGGTGGTTCTCTCTCATCTTAAATAATTAGAAAGCGTGCCATATATCGTTGGAAAGGCATGGAAGTCTAGTTTCCAGCCCAACTTGAATCACCATAAAATTTGACCTGTAACTCCAGTTATGATTAAAAAAAAAGTAGTTAAAGGTCAAACTGACCGAATCTAGTCTTTTTCTCTCAATCCTTGTGTAATGGTCTTGGTTCCACCAATAAGCCCCTCTTGAACATGAATAAGATTAATCACGGCTTGCTCATCATTATTTAATATCCTTTTGAACTCCACCTTAACTCACGTATCTTGAAGAAGTCCTTAAAAAGCCTCTTTAAACCTCTTAGCTCTAAGCCTTATAACTTGACCAACCGAAACCTCCAACGGTTCCTTTAATGCTTGCATCGCATCAAGTGCTTTTGTTTATGTAAAGTTCTTTATCAATTGTACTTAGTTCTAACACTCTTACCCTGAAGAAACCAATATATTAACATATCATCATGAATGGCCTATATTATCAAAATCTTACACTGGTATAATTATTTTTTTATAAAAAAAAGTGGTTTTTATAGGAAGTGAATCACTAGAAAGTGGATTATTTTTCAATGTTTGACAGTGTTAAAGAAAATGAGTTAGAAAATATTTTTTGATGTTTTACTATATCATAGAAAATAAGTTGGAAAATAACTTTTTAATTTTTTTTCAAGTTTATTAAAAGAATTAGAGATCAAAACTATCAAATAAAAAAGTTGAAAAAAGATGAGATTAAAAAAAATTATAATTTCATAAATTATTTTAAATAAGACAAATAAAAATAAAAAATAAAAATCAAATATAATAGATAAAAAAACAATCAGAAAAAAAGATAAAAGAAAAATAAATAACAACTAAAAGAATGAGCATCAAAGTTGATATAAAAATTCAATTAAATCAAATTCAAGAGAATGAAATTGAAAAAAAAAACACAGATTCAAAACAAAATATATAGGAATCAAAAGTTATATTAACTTTTCTTTTTCCAATAAAAAGCTAATTATTAGTAGTTATATTAATAATATAATTTTTAAGAAATAATTTAATCCTATTTTTCTATCTAAGTTTACCCTTGAAAAATATAAAATCTTAAATAATATAAAAAAATTTCTTAAGTCACCCCTTACCTATTTAATTAGAAGCCTTAACCTATAATAACTACTAAAATTAAAAAAGACTTCATCGTGCCTATATTTTTTTATTACAATTCATACCAAATGTCGCACCCTCGCGAGCGAAGCGCGGCGATCCTCGATTGATTTTGGGGTATTTTGTTTTTTTGTGTAAAAGGGAATCGCCACCTAGTATATGGTCACTAGGAACCCTAACTAGTCTTTCAGAGATTCTAAGGTAAGGGACTGGTTGCGTAAAGGGAAGGTATTAGCACCCCTAGTACGCCCTACCTAAAGTAAGCTGCTTAGTGTTTGGTTTGCTTTATAATTGCTATAGTGTTGGTGTTTTCTAATCCCATCAGTTTTTCTAGGTTTGATTCAAACTAAATTTATTAAAATAGAAATCCAAGGAGGTTCTATATGCTTTAAAAGCTCATTTTCCCCTTAGTTTTTCAAGAGTTTGCGACTCGTAAATCGCAAGGAAGAGGAACAAAAATTTAGAAATCTAGGGTGCTTTAAAAATCTTTTTTTTTTTTGTCTTAGTGTTTTATACTCTCACGGCTCGTAAATCGTGGAGTAAGAAATTAAAATGTCCTCGATTATAATCAAGGTTTCTTTCAAGGATGTGTGCGGATTTATAATTCCTAGAAAATTATTTTTGGATATTTACCACTCCGGGTTTTTTTATCCAAATATTAACAGTGAATAATAACAAATTATTCCCAATAATATTTTGGATATTCATCTTTTAAGGATTTCTTTATTCAAACATTAGCGGTGAATAATAGATGAATTCCCCCCAAAATAAGATTTTTATATTTTTTGGAATATTGGCCAATACCCTTTGGAGTTTTACAAACATGTTTTAAAATCCAGAAATGCAAGAAAATAAATTTTTTGTGTTTAAGAAATCCATGAAAAAACACATTTTGAAACTTCCAATATTTTTTTGTATAAAAAAAAGCGTTCAAAACATGTTAGGGTATTGGCCGTATGCAACACACAAGAAAACATTTTTTTTTACAACAAACACTCAAGTGCTTAACCATAAATGATAAAACATTGCACATTTGTTTTAAAACAAACACTCCAGTGCTATAAATGATAAACCATGCTTGTAAAGGGATGATGCATTCACATGCAAAGACAGTATTCAAGAAGGAAAATGCATTTAAAGAAGACCCGGCTATTGTTCAAGTGAATTATATTTCGCTTTAACAATACAAACACAAAGGAAAATGCATGCAAAAAGGTGAAGAGAACAAACCTGGAGGCAGACAAAGGAGCTGCAACGCTGTTGAAGGCTTGCTGGCTAAACGATCAGTGTGGTCGTCTGTTCCAGCTCTTTCCCCCCCATTCTCTGTTCGTCTCTTGAGTTTTAACGTCTGCAATCTTCGTCAGTCCTTCTCCAACAGGTTCTTGCACTTCCTTCGTCCCTGCTGCAGATCTTATATGCCAAAAAAAAATGAAGCCAAGACCAACAGGTAGTCCCTGCTGGTTTATGGTTTCTCTTCTCTTTTCCCTTTTTTCCTTTTCTTTCTCTTCTCTTTCAATCTTCCCAACCTCACAGTAACACTTTCCTCTAGCAGGCGTAAGAAGAGAAAAGAATGTGAGGGTCCTTAAAGTTCTCGCAGCTGGAGCACTAGGGAAGAAACACCTGCATATCCTGTTTTGCAGGAAATGAAACAAAAGACCAAGAAACAGCTCACGCGTGCCTCCTGACGGATGAAAACAATGACGCCGAAGCTGTGATGTGCTGGTGGAGTCTATTCTCTTGCTTTTTCTTGTTTTTCCTACAGCTTGCCTCTCTTTTTCTCCTTCTTTTGTTTTTCTTCTCATCCTTTTTTCTGCCCCCTTTTATGTTTTTTTTTTGGCGTTTTCACCTTCCTTTCTAGGTCATTAGAGGGCTTATATATAGTCTAATATATCTGTCTGATTTCTTTCCAGTTTTAGAGGATGGTGTGGCTCTTTTCTTTCCTTCCATAGGGCCAGTGATTAGTACTTAAAAGTGCATTTTCATTAAGGCTTTTATATCATCATATTACACTAAAGTATCATTAAATTCCCTAACTAAAGCATGTTTTATAATAACAAGTCTGATAATATAATATATCTTTAATTTATGGTAAATGCTTGTTTTTAATATAGATATACCTCACAATTCAAAGGATTGATTGATGTGATTAACTATTGAAAGTGAAGAGACAAAAAGAGGACTAGGCTAAGAGAAGAGATGCTGGTTCAATTCCAAACTGAACACCATTCGGTTATTGGATCATAACTGGAGTTGTAGAACTCGGATTTAGGTGTACTTTATATGGATGGAAAGCTAAGACATAGACCTAAAACTTTCATGAGAGTCTAAGACTCAATTCTGCTGTTTTCAAGTTCAAATCTTAGCAACAACGAAGAAGTCGGAACCTGTCCTGCAGCTCAGACACTGTTCGGTTTTCAGCTCATATCTTGAGTTCTAGACGTCCAAATGAGCTCTTGTTTTTTTTTTTTTGAAAGCTAAGACAATTGCCCACATCTTTCATGAAACAAAGAGCTCAAATTCTGATGTTAGCAATGATATTTTGGCCAGCCAACAATATCAATAACCAGCAGCCAACGATGTCAAAAACCAGCCACCAACTATTTTCTTAGTCAACCAATTAATAGTTCTGAATCTTAGCTTATAAAAGGAGGCATTTGCCATGTATTTAGTCATCTTGGTTTTCAAATCAAGATCATGTTCTTGCTTTCTTTCTTTACATTTTTGTAATGCTTAAGTTTTGCTTTCATTAATCTCTTGTTTATGCTTTTCATCATAACTATGTTCTTATCTAGTTTATTTATGTTCTTCTTCTTCATTATGTTTAGCTAAGTTTATTATGTCAAGGTGAAAAGGTTTTACTAATGGTGTTAGAATATGTATAATATAAACTCAACATGGACTTTAATGTTTATATCCAAGAAAGTTTGCTATCAACATGTCTTATCTTTTTATCTTACTAATTATTAATACCTTGCTTGTTAAATGGTTAACTAAATTTGTGTTGTATAACACTTGGTACATCAAATGCTTGATCCTTCATAGTTTTCAGCCGACATCATTGTTATAAGAGGAACTTGATTTGTTGTTAACATAAGTTAGCATCATGAATGCCTGATGATATTTATAAGTATGGTGTTACTTAGGTAAGATGATTAATATGATCATGTTAATAATTTATAATGAGCTAATAACGATAAATCATCCGATTGAAACCTTCTTTGTGTGTGGTTTCCAGTTGAGTAATAAAAAGAGTTTATACTTTACTTATTTATAATACTATTAGTGGATCCTTTAACTTTGACAATTGTTTTTATCATTGTTTAGTCTTCACATTAGTCTTTTCATCTCAAAGTCATCTTTAAATCATCATCATCATCATTATTATTATTATTTATAATTTATATAGTTCACCTCTCTGTGGTTCGACCCCGGTTTTGCCGGGTTATTTATTACTTTGACACTCTTACACCTGGGATAAGACATCAACTCTTTGATCGTGTCAGCCAGCTGCTCCCTTTGAAATGAGGGAATGAAAACGTGGTTGCAGCTTCAAAAATTAGGCATGATGATAAAGGAAAAACAGCAGGAATTTGCAGAGAAAAAAGGAAAGAAATCAGATGGAGGGTGCAACTGCAAAGTCTTATTTTCCTTATTCGGTGTGGTAAAAATCTTGTCATTTATGATGATCCAACCCCCCTCTCCAACTTTCAATATCCTTCTTCAATTCAATCCCTCATTTTAGCACTTTTTGATTTAGTCCTTGGTCCAAAAAAATCCTTCGAATCAGTCCCGCGAACTTGGGCTAAATCCTTCCCACGGCAGAATTCTTTGCCTTCACGCTAGATATTCAAACAAGAATATCTTGAGCTTCTGATATCAAAATCAAGTGATTCAAAAGCCCAAATTTATCTACGCGTCCAGGAGTACAACTTTGATGAAGGAGTCAAAGTGAGATAAAATCGTTTTAGAGAACAGAATCTGACAGTAATCTAGTTGGTCAAAAAAGATCTCCGGGTCTAATTCAAAAACTGAAAAATGTCGAGAATCCTGATATGACTGAGAGTATGATCTAAGAACAAAATCAACAAAATTTGTGATGGAAATAAAATTTTTTTAGTGCAAAACGCGGGTCAGGATCCTTCGCAGGGCAGAATTCTCTACCTTCTCGTTAGATATTCAAACGGGAATATCTTAAGCTTCTGATATCGAAATCAAGTGATTCAAAAGCCCAAAATTATCTACACGTCCAAGACTACAAATTTGATGAAAGAGTCAAAGTGAGATAAAATCATTTTAGAGAACAGAATCTGGCAGTAATCTAGTTGGTAAAAAAGAATCTCTGGGTCTAATTCTAAAGCTGACAAATGACGAGAATCCTGATATGACTGAGAGTATGATCTACGAACAAATCAACAAAATTTGTGGTGGAAATAGAGTTTTTAGTGCAAAACTCGAGTCAGGATCCTTCGCACGACATAATTCTCTGCTTTCTCGTTAGATATTCAAACAGGAATATCTTGAGCTTCTGATATCGAAATCAAGCAATTCTAAAGCCCAAAATCATTTACGTGTCTAGGACTACAACTTTGATGAAAGAGTCAAAGTGAGATAAAATCGTTTTAGAGAACAAAATCTGGCAGTAATCTAGTTGGTCAAAAAGGTTCTTGATCTGACAATGCTGAGCATCCAAATCTAACTGAGAATCTGCCATAAGAACAATGTTCCCTAGGACCTAATAAAGGTGTACGTCAATTTTTCAACATATCATGAGTGACAGAATATACCTAGAATGGTCAGATATCGTACGAAACCGAGTCAGAATCAGAGCCTAAGTTGGAACAAAAAATTGCGACAGCAGCAGAACCAGTTTTTTTTAGTGCAAATTCTGAGGGATTTATCTAACCTTAAAGACCAGAAAAAGAAGGAATGATTTAGCATTATGAAGACTTCTGATCAATCTAAGAAAACCTGACGATTTTGGCAGCAAAGGGGAAGGATAAAGAGAGTAGAAAACAGTTCAAACAGGGTTTCGAAAAAAAATATTTCTTTCTTTGCTTTTGTCAATCTTCCAGCAAACATGAGTTAAACTCCTACTCTCAGTTCAAAAGAGATATACACCGTCTCCAGCACGTGAGGTCAAAAAATGAGTAACAACACCAAGTATAATTAAAATCCACAAAACAAATAGATAATAATTCATGAAACTATTAAATTGGAATTATTCAACAAGGAATCCTTTAAGTAATCGTTTACTTCTTTAGTTGAAAATATTTATATTTATATTTTTTTAATTAAAACAATTCTTTACATGCTTGGAAAAAAAAGAATAAAGTTTTGTTTCTCTTTGTTTTGAAAAAAAAAGGACATGGTATAAAAAATATAGTCTTAGTTTTTAAGTATGCTTATACGAGAAGTTTTTGAAGATTTAAGGATTATTTCTTAAAATTTCTCGTGATAGAATTTGTATTTCCTAGTTGTTAACTATTGAAACAATTCGTGATATATTAACAAAAATATTAAATACATAATTGATTAATACACATACGAAACATGTGATAAGAAAATTAATAATAAAAACTATTTAAAGAATTTAATTTTTTTAAAATATCAAATATGAACTTATCAGTTTATAAAAAATATAATAAAACTTTATGGTTTTGTTATGAACTTGTTGATAATTTTTAATAATAAAAATACAAGGTATATAACAATATGGTGAAGTTTTTTTTTTTAGAGTTTATTATCAGTAATTGTATTTAGTGTGTATTAGAATATAGGTGGTTTTCATCAAATTTAATATTCCTAAATTTCATTTGATTGGATTTAATCTCTTGAATGTTATTTTTTTAAAATTAGTTTTAATATTTTATATCACTATTATTTGATAAATATGCAGCGCATATGCTAAAACTATGTTATTTTATTTTATTTTATTTATTTATTTGTTGTTTACCTAACCTAATTTGGACCGGATTTAACTGGATCAATTAAATTAAATTATTATTACCAAACCAATATCTCATTTGGTTCAACAAAAAACCTGCCCAGGTCAAGCTCTCAATCTCAGTTTTTCAGGCCACCCCACCAGGATAGAACGAGTTTAAAAACTAAAGCTTCTAAAGAAATAACTCCATCTTTTTAGCGTAAGACAAAATAAAACTTTCCATCTAAAAAAAGATTAGGATTTAAATGGCTAGCTCTTTTATAAAACTGGCATGTCCAAAATATCTGTACGGGAAAAAGAAAGAAAACCAAGGTTTCTTTAGAATTTTGAACCTCCCTTAGCAGAAAATGAAAATTAATTAATTAATTAATTAATTTTATATATATATCTCATCAAACTCACGGTACAGATTATATGATTGGAATAACCCAATAAAAAAAAACTAAAAAGAATTATAAGGTTTTTTTATAAAAAAAATAAAAAACCATTTTCAAAATCATAACTCGAGTCATTAGACTCAAAATACCTAATCTGAAAAAATTATGAATTTCAATTCTTAATCAATGAGGATCAAAATTAATTATATTGAAGCATGAAATTGAAAAACAAAATTAATTATACAAAAAAAATAAAATAAAAATAAAAAGAATGAGGATCAAAATTAAAATATAAAATAAATTTCATATTTAATTGAAGGGTGAAATTGAAAAAAAAATCAATTTAGTACAGGGACCAAAAAAATAAAAGAACGAGGTTCAAAATTGACATAAAAAATTAAAAAATATATTTTAATTAAATGGCGAATTTAAAAAGAATAATAAATTTTAATAAAAAGGTAAAAAAATAGAAATCAAAACAATAAGGACCAAATTGAAAAACTTAAAACTATCAATTTGAATTAAATGATTAAATTGAAAACCAATAAAACTTTTACAAAATGGCCAAAGAAAAAAATTATAAATCTATAAAATGAGGACCAAATTGGAGAATACAATATTTGGTAAATTGAGATTCAATGATAAAATTAAAAAAACAAGAAAGTTCTATAAAAGAATAGAGATTGAAGTTAAAATACTAACAATCAAGATGGTCAAGCCATAATTTTTAATGGAGGAAAGAGAGAAGAAGGGAGAGAAAAAAAAAATATTCATTGGTGACAAAATCAAACCATCATCAAAGACATGCAGAAGGGCATTTTTAGATCCTGGGAGGTGCCGCACGTGTTGCTCCAAGGGCGTGGGGACCTCCCCCGCATCCCTTGGTGAGCCACACGCGCTCGTCTTTTTTTTTTTTAGCTAAATACAAAAGTGATCTTGAAATGACTTTCTAATTACAAAAAAAAAAGTCATTATGAAAAACCAAAAATGCCTCATGATCTCAAGCTTAATTGTTTTTTATCTTAAGGATATTCTCATCATTTTACTGTGTTTTTAATTGTTTATTAGTTTTTATATTTGATCAATTATCAAATTGCTCCTCAACTTAAATTCTAATAATGAAAAAACCATTATGAAAATACAAAAATACTCCTTGATGCCAAGTTTTAATTTTTTGCTTTTAAAAGTATTATAGTTGGTTCAATGTGCGATCAAGATGAGAAAATATTTATTTATCCTCGGTCAATTTAAAATGATAAGCAAACCATGTTAAAAAAATTTAATGCTCTTAGAAGTCATTGCAAAGTTTTTTGATGGAAAGATAAAATCATTATTATACTATTCTAATAAACATTGCCAATGCATCTAGAGTTATAGTAATTTTTCAAGGCAATTTAGATTTTGTTAGTACGAAAGAAAACAAATCAACTAAAGAGCTTTCTATCTCCTAAAACTCTTTTTTTTTTTTTTACAACTTGTTTTTTCTTTGTCAACCTTTAAAGACTAAATCATGATAAAAATAAAGTTTAGCACCGAAGCGCAATAAGCCAAAATAACAAGGATTGGTCATCAACAAAATTAAAATGTGAGGGACCAAATAGTAGTTTTGCAATTTCAGTCCTTTACGTCAATTTTAGTTCCACCTCTTTACTCCCTTCGTTTCTTCTGATACAGAAAAGTGGATTGGCAATAATCACCCCACTCAACATACTTGCTCCCCAAGTAACACCAGTAGAGCATGAGCACACATGGTTCCCACACTTCCTCAAGATCTTCTTAGGACAAGTTAGGGAGATTTTAAGGATTGCATTTCAATCTTTTTCTCGTCGCAACAGAGGACAAAACATTAGAGAAAGTACAAACAATCAGTATGGTGTCACTAAGGATACAGAAGAGGCTAGCTGCTAGTAT
>Ga0325405_1000095_pt1 | contig 80652 bp, 34 predicted proteins | sample PopdelMetagenome_21_FD_205663 | JGI IMG/M metagenome (GOLD analysis project Ga0325405, IMG submission 205663) | Populus deltoides microbial communities from Bellville, Georgia, United States - Xylem-Control-R2 | ecosystem: Host-associated > Plants > Phyllosphere > Stem > Wood/Secondary xylem...
TTCTTCCATTTTATCTAATAACTCAATATTATTTCATTTTATTTTATTTTAACTAACCCATCTCATTCTCGATTTTAAATTATCAATAATTTTATTAACATCATAGAATTTGAACGGGGGTTTACAATTTACCACCATTTCTATTTTATTTGTCATTATTTAATTCATCATGGTGAAGTCTTTTGTTGGGGTTTTATAGAGTTTCTATCGAGTCATCCGCATCTTTAAATTATAAATTTTTGGAGTTTTACAATCCCAAACCCAAGACAATTGGGTCTGGCAACCAAGCCAGACCCATGAAGCTTGGGCCTGGCAAAAATATCAGACCCAGGTTACTTTGGTCTGGCGCCACTGTCAAACCCTAATTTCTGGAGTGTGGTCATGCCAGATCTAGGTGTGATTTTATTACTATTTTTTCTAATAGCAATAATATTTTTTTTCAAATTTATTAATAATTATATAAATAATATTAATAATAACGAAAAGAATAATAACAAGAACAATAATACAAATAATAATAATTTTTAATTTTACCCTTCAAATCAAATATATGGTTGTTTTTCAATAGTAATAATATTTTTTTCAAATTTATTAATAATAATATTAAACTTATTTGACCCAAGTTTTTATAGTTTTCAATTCTTTTAAATCAAATTTATGGTTTTTTTTAATACTAATAATATTTTTTTAAAATTTATTATTAATAAAAAGAAACCATCAGTGGGGGGGTGTTAATTTCCCACGGGTATTTGTTTTCCCTTTTTCTTCTTTTGTTTCCTCTCTTTCTTTTCTTCAGCTTGATTTCCCATGGCAGTCCATACATGCATGTACAGAAATTCATTTTTTTCTTGATCTTCGAGAGTCAATTTTTTCTTTTTAGTGTTATGGTTTATTGCTACTTTGAGATCCATTTTTCTGATGTTGCCTATCTTTGATACCAAAGAAAAATAAGTTGGACCCTTAGCCCAACCCATCTTCTTTATAAACATAAAAAAAAATGGTTGGGCTTTTATTTGGCCCAATCAAACCGAATTGGGCTAGGTTCTTGGGGCCAATCAATCCATCCCCTAGGGTGTGTTTGTCTGATATATTCTAATGCATTTTTTTAATTTTTAATTTATTTTTATTTTAATGTTTAGCCAAATAAACGTAATAAAAAGGCAAGAAATTATGGGGAAAAAACTCATAGATCATTTTGAAATTATTTTTGGGTCTTTTGTATGTTTTTCCAACAATTTCACCTAATATCGAGTTGTAGAGTTACACTGTAAGATACAGATCTTGTATTAAAAATACTTGATTTTTCTCTGAAGTTTCAAAAACCTTAATTTGAAGTATTAATATCACTATCACTATTATTATTATTATTGAAAAAATGAAAGTTGTGAACTTAATTTAAAGGATATAATTAAATACTATAAAAACCTTGACAAATGGGCTAAGAAAAAAAAGGGGGGACCAAAGTGGAATCATTATTATCATTAAAAAAACACAAACTATAAAAGATAAATTGAAAGCCATAAAAACTTTGATAAAAAAACGAATGACAGAAATAAAAATTAAATGTAGATGGATCAAATTGAAAAACATTATCCATACAAATTAAAAAGCAAGGGTTAAATTGAAAAAACTTTAACAAAAAAAGAAAAAATATATAGAAATCAAAATTAAAATTACTGAATCTTAAATAGAGATGATAATGAGGACCATAGTGTATTTATTAGATTAAAAAAAAATAAAATGAAAAAAAAAATCATCAGCAATAAATCAGACACTACGCACTACTCCAAATAGAAAAGAAGAGGCAGGAATAACATGAGATAGCTAAAATTCATTTTTTTAGCACTTGGAGCCATAACACTTGTCACCTAAAGTGTTTGGGTGGCTCCAACGTACCAACAATATTTTCAAATTAAAAATATTATTTTAATAGTTAATTGTGTTATTACTTTTGACTAATATAACAACTAATAAAAAAATCATAGTTGAAAGACTATAATTTCCCTTGCCCCAGTAAATTAAATTTGTTTTATCCATACAGTGAATCACTCACTAGCTTTTGTGTATTTATTATATATTTTTTTAGTGTATTTATTTTTATGTTTAAAAACTATTTTTAAAATATTTTTTGAAATTAATTTTTTTTTATAATTCTAATTTTTTTATTTTATGTGCTGATTTTAAAAATAAATTTTAAAAAATAAAAAAAATTATTTTAATATATTTATTAAAAACAAATCCTACCACAATCTAAAATACTAATTTAATATGCCAAAAAGATCTGAACCGTTGAAGAAATAAGCAGAAAGCACGGACACGTTATACAGAGAAGCCAGAACATGCCACGAGAAACATCGATCTCAAAGCAAACTCATCCGTGGATATCCCCTCATTAAAGTAAACTCCACATCTTAACTGTCTTCACTCTCCTTTTTCACTCTCTTTCCCACAAACCCCTTTTTCTTTCACACTTTCTTACTCTGTAACAATCCCTTCTCTGTTGTTGATATGGCAGATTGGGGGCCGGTGATAGTAGCAGTGGTGCTGTTTGTTCTGTTAGTACCAGGGCTGTTATTCCAGATACCTGGAAGGAACAGGGTGGTTGAGTTTGGCAATATGCAGACGAGTGGTGCTTCTATTGTTGTCCATGCTATTATTTATTTTGGCCTCATCACTATCTTCCTTATTGCCATTGGTGTTCACATCTATGCTGGCTAGCTAATTGTCATTGATTCCCTTTTCAATCTTGTAATCTCTGCTTCATGTTTTCCCCCCTTTTGTTTCTCCTCAGTTGATTGCACTTTTGCTACTGTTGTAATTAATTTCTGTTTCCTTTATGTTCAATTGGAATCATGGAGGCGTCAAGCTTTTAGGGTTTTTCAATTGGTAGTTAATTTTTGTGGGATTTATGAAGTGATCGAGTCATGATGTTCGTGGATTTGATACTAATTATCCAGAAGAACGCACTCTAATTGTTGTGACTGGCTTGGCATGGTTTTTGTGTTGATTTCTATCAGTTGTTTGTCTTTGGGATGAAAAGAAACATGTCGATCACTCTTTTGGAAATTAGGATTCAAAATTAGTTGTGTTTAAGTACTTAACTTTGATTAATTATGTTCTCAAACCACTATTTATGCAAGTAAATCTATCTAATTATTCACCCCCAATTTACTAAATATTTAGGGCTTTTCGTGCGTGTTTTTTAAAATAATTTTTTTAAAAAACATATATTATTTTAATTATTTTTGAAAATCAATCTTTATCCATAACAAGCTATTAGTATAGTTATCTAGGATTCACTACTTTTTTCAGTGCACGGGAATCTCAGAAAGGATAACTAAATATTCCTGTTTTTGAAATAAAAAATTAAATTAATAATTTTTAACATTTGTAGATGAATTTGTGTATATATCAAAAATAATTTTTTAAAAATAAAAAAATATTATTTTAATATATTTTTAAATAAAAAATACTTTTAAAAAAATAATCGTAACCACAAGGTCCACACTCTTAAACAACCCAATAAAAATACTTTAAAAAAAAAATTGTAACCACACTCTTAAACAACCCAATAAAAATACTTTAAAAAAAAAATTGTAACCACACTCTTAAACAGCCTAATAGTTTATATTTGTTTTTTCTAATGTTTTTGGGTATACATAAAAAAAACCGGTAAATTTTTTTTTGACTATTAATAAAATTTGTGTGGCAATAATATTAATGGGGTGGTGTTTATTATAAGATGGATTTTGTTAATCTGGTTTTAAGGGTGATAATAATAATAAAATGATAATTATTTTAATAAGATGTCAATGGTGAGTTAATTGTGGTTGTTAATGCTATAGTAATGATTGAGGTTTTAATGAGATGGTGATTAAAATATTAGTGATAATGTGATTATTGCGGTGGTGATAATAATAAAAAAAGCTATGTATAAATTGGTGGTGTAGAAAAAAGAGAGTAAATCTTTCTCTTCTATGATGTTAAAATATTTTCCTTCAAATTATAATGTTTATTTTTAATTTATTTATTTTCACCCTAACACCCTAAAAATTGAATAAAATATTTTCTTTCTTCTATATTATAACTTTACAGATTGAGTTCAGAGGACTAGTATCTCATATATTTTGAATTTAGAATAATATCCAGTATTGTGACAGTAGTTATTTTTTTAAATATTTATTATTTAAAAATATATAAAAATAATATTTTTTAATTTTTAATTTTTTTATATCTAGTAAAAAAAATAAAAAAAAATCATGAAAGCGTGTTTCTACCACCGCAAAAATAATCTTCACCCTTAGATCTTGTTGGGTCTATAAAAAAAACTGTAGTATAGTGTGTGCATGGATAGATGTAGGATCTCGGCTTGGGGGTGTGGGGGCAGAGCATGGTGAATATTTTGTTGATTGTGCTTGGCATTTGTGTTTTGAAATTTTTTTTTTAAAAAAATTAATTTTTTATTTTTTTATTTTAAATTAATAATTTTTTAATGTTTTCAGATTATTTTAATTTGCTGATATCAAAAATTATTTTTAAAAAATTAAAAAATATTGTATTAACATATTTTAAAATAAAAAATATTTTTAAAAATAACATCAATCATATTTTCAAATACATACAGAGTAGTAAACGGTGAAGAGTAACGTTGACATATAAATAAAGGGGCAATTCCATTATCAAGAGTCGACATTGGTTTAGAATCCGTTTGGCAACACGTTAGAGTTCCCGTTTCTTTAAAAACACATGAATGGACATTTGGTTACAAATGTTATCTTAATTAAAACACATGGCCCTGCCATTTATATGCGGCAGGATCATGATTTTTTAGAAGCTGTAAAATACTGTTTCTGTATGAGAGTTTCAACCTGTGATAGGCACACTGTTTAGCAAATTGCACTGTTCACGTGAACAGTGCAATTCACTTACACTGTTCAGGTGCACAGTTTTTTTTCTTTTTTTTTAAGAGTTTTTTCTTTTGCAATAAACTAGTTTAGAGTAAATTAAATACACTCGCATTGTGATGTGAATAATTTTTTTTCTTGAAAAACTAGTATAGAGTAAATTAAATTTATTCGCACTGTAATATCAATTTTGTACTTGATAATATTTTATTTAATTTTATTACATGCTCTCAAAATTATGAAAATTGTAGTTCTTATCGGCTGAATTTTGTATGTAATTGAATTATAAATAGTTTAATAGAATAATAAAAAAATATTTTATGTCAAGTATTATTTATTTCATGATGCAATAGGAGTAGTTAATTCTATAATATTTAAATTTAAAAACATCAATATTAATATACATATATATATATATATATATTTAAATTATTTTATAACCTCAATTTCAAAATCATTTTTAACCAAACACATTAAACTACTTTTTCTTCAACCTCAATTTCAACCACAGTTTTAACCAAACACCTATTTTTTCAAATCAACCTCAGCTAAAAATACTTTTCATAAAACAACTTTTTTCAAATCACAATCACAATAGCTACCATAATACCAAACACACTATTAATATGCTTGAGAGTCGAGTATACGAGGAAGTAACTGAAGTTTGTAAGGCAATGTTTAGGACTGTAGTGTTAGGAAAAAAATATTTTTTTATTTTTTTTAATTGTTTTAATATTTTAATGTTAAAAATAATTTTTAATAAATAAATAAAATATTATTTTAATATATTTTTAATTAAAAAAAACTTTAATATATATATATATATATGAAACGCTAGCTGATTCTTAGAATTGAAAATCTTTCAATGGTATTTTTGTCAGCTCACTTAACATTTTTTGTGCAGTACTGGCCAACATGGCCAGAAAAAGGAAAAGAGACACGTTGCAACAAGATTTAGATTTTCACTAGCTATATGAACAATTTTTCATTGTGAAATTATATATTTTTTCCAGCAAAAAAAAATATACAGGAATTTTTTATTTTTTTTATATAATTTTTTTAAAAATATATAAATTAAAAAATTTGTACAAACATTTAACTAAATAAATCAAGAATAATTTGTGTAAATAAATATAAAACAAATCATAAATGATAACTAAAAATAAAATTTAAAAAATTACGCGATAAATATAAATTAAAATATTTGATATTGTAATATAATATATTTACCACATTGTGTTTATTGAATTTATTTATTAAAATTATTATTTTTTTATTTTAGTAATAAAATTTATCTATATAAACATAAGAAAATATAAATGATTAAAAATAATATCTTTAAAAATTAAATACATAAAAAATAATATAATAAAAGTCTCTATTCAAAATAGCTTAATAAAAAAATTTTAAAAAAAAATCATAGAAGAGATACACTAATTGAAACATAAATTAAAAGAATTATTTAAAAAAATAACAATTAAAGTAAAAACTAAAATTTGAATAAAAAAATGCAACCATAATTTAGGTACCACAAGCATATTTAATAAAATTTTTTAAAAAAATACAAACAACTTGAATCACAGGCCAATTAAATTTAATAAATTGATTTTGTTTTAAACATATTGAGTTTCGAGGGCCAATATCTCACATCTATCGAGTTTAGATCTTGTTTGGTGCATTAAAAAACGGTGTATATTGTGTGCGTGTATAGATGGAGGATCTCTCAGCTTAGGGGTGCGGGGGCAGAGCATAGTGAACATTTTGCAGACGACGTAATAAACTAGAAGTCGTCGCCGAGCATTTGTTGGGCCATGCCGACGGGAAAGGGTACCACCGTACCAGTGAGGTGTATATGAAGTGGCAATTTCAATTTCAAGGGTCAAGATTGGTCAACGTGCTTGGGAGTCGAGTCCGAGAGGAAGTAACGACGGGCTTTGAGTCTTGAAAGTTGTGCTTCTTTCCATGGTACCTATGCAGTGCTGGCACGTCAAGAAAAAACGACAAGAGACACGCTGCCACATGATTTAGATTCACGTAAGCTATTTGACTTTGTGTTTTGCCGCGCTGGTCATATATTTTTTTCAGCAAAAGAGTTTATTCTTTCTTTTTAAGTGTTTTTATATTAATAAAATTAAAAACTTTATGTAAATATCTATTCAAATAAATCAAGAGTTATTTGAGTAAGTAAATAATAATAAAAAATTCATCAATAATAATTAAAAATAAACTTTTAAAAAATAAAAAATAGATATAAATCAAAATATATTTACTAAATTTATTTATCCAGATTAATTTCTTATTCAATCAAATAATAATAAATATATATATATATACATGAAATCGATTGAAAAAAAAACATTACACAAAATTGCACATATTAAAAATACTATATAAAACTACATGTTTTTTTTTAATAATAAACTTCATCAGTATAAAAAATAAAATAAACTATAATAAGAATAATAACCTTAAAAACTAAATACATATAAAGTAATTAATAAAAGCCTCTATTTAAAAAAGGCTAAATAAATAAATTATAGAAGAGGGATATTAATTGAAACATAAATTATTTTAAAAAAAAAAGATATATTTAAAAAGATATTAATTAAAATAAAAGCAAAAATTAGAATTAAAAAACAACAACAATAGTCTAAGTGCCACAAACATATTTTAAAAAAATAAAAATAAATAATTGAGTCATCGCCTCGATTATTTTTCTTAATCTGGTTTTATTTTTGTTAGGGAATAAAAAAAACAAAGATAGTAAACATACAAAAAAAATCTCGATAACTTAAAAATAAAAACTTTAAAAGTATAAAATTGCATAAAAAAAAGACAAAAAAACTAGTTTGGGTCTACCAAATATAGTGTGGTAAACATGTTGTATGGGTAATAAGGAGCGAGACAATCTAATTTAATTCACAAAACTTGTGGGTTAGGTCATGAAATCAGGATAAATCGATAGAAAAAAATTGAAAAAAATCACAAAGCCAATTTATTTTTTTGAAAAAAATAAAATGTTAAACAATGAATTTGAAAAATAAAAATAGATAAAAAAAAAAGATGTCGACTTGCATTAACTTTTTAAACTTGTGACCCAAGTCATTAAACTGAAAAAACCATACATAGAGAAACCACGAAGCCCGCCAAGCAAATTAAACACTGGAGGAAAAAATTAGAGAAAAATATCAATTACACAAAATGATATAAAATTAAAAAATAAAGGTGAAAATCAAAATAAAAAATAAATTAGAGATCAACCTAAATTTTTGATTGGAGAATTAAATTGAAAAAAAAATAACTTCAATAAAATAAAACAAAAATTAAAATAATATTGATCAAATTAGAAAAAATAATAGACCATAAACTTGGATTGAAATATGAAATTAAAATCAATAAAACTTTTATAAAAGAGTTAAGGAAACAAATTAGAAATCAAAAAAATATGAATGAATTAGAAAAAATAACACATGATAAATTGGAATTGAAGAAATAAATTAAAAAATAAATAAAAAATTTAAAGGATTAAGAATAAAAAATTTTAAAAAATAAGAACCAAAATTAAAATATAAAAAATAAAAATGACTAAGTTGTGTTTTTAAAAAAAAATATAAAAAAGAAAGAAAGAAAAAAAAAAAAGGCTCATAGGCACTAATCAATCGCACTATGAGAAAAAGGAATTTGAGGCTTTTTCAATGACACGATGGAATAATAGGTTTGACCAACGGGATACAACGCATGCGCTGCCTAATCAGCGTGGAATTTATAATTAAAAAAGATAAAACTAGTATTTTAAAGTTTAAACCATTTAGAATTTAGTCCCTGTATTTTTAAATTTAGATTTCACCTCTTTTATAATATAAACTATAAAATCCTCTTCTTTTATTTTCCTACCTTCTCATTTTCCGATCTATATTGCTTCAGATCTAGCTTCTCTGTATTGCTATCTCCTTGAATCTCTTTTCTCACGTTATTTCTCCATCTGTTTCACCTTCAATTGCAAAGTACTGTCAAGTGTCAACAAGGATTTGAACATTGAAGCAGAGAGAAGGAAATATCTTGAGAAAGAGATAAAAAAAAATAAAATAAAATTCATTGGCGGTCCGCGGAGATCCTTAATGTCTTTCCAAGGTTAATTTATAGATAGAGTTGAGAAATTGAGAGCCCACAATCTAGTTTCAACATTCGAATCTCTCCGGTATTGAAAATTCAGTTCAGTGCGTGCTTCACATGGTTCCATTCAGTGTCCTTCGAAAGTTTGCTATTGATTCTGCAAGAAATTGCTAAGAAAAAAAGAAAAGAAGATGTAGGGTTTGTTTATTAGTGGTGGCTGGTTATGGTTTGAACGGTGGCCGGTGAGAGGGAGGAGATGGAAGGAACGGAAAGAGGAGGGAGAGAAGGAAAAAAAAAGATTTTATGAATTTTATGAAAACTAACATGGACTGATTTCAAATGACGTAAAGTGAAAGGAAGATACAAATCCGATTACTGAAATATAAATAATAAGAAGTGTTCGGAGTCCGATAATAATTTATAAATATATATATTTTTTTTATATTAATATATCAAAGTTATTTAAAAAATATAAAAAAATTATTTTTTTAAAATATAATTTGAAACGTAATTCTAAATGACTACTAGTCTCAATATGGTTATAAAAATTTAAAATATATATATAATTTGAGCAACCATTTTTTTTCTTTTTTTAGGACCCAACTTTATTAAAAAGGAACTTTTGGTAATTATCTAAATCGTCCATTTCTCAAAATTCTTAAACATACATCATCTAAATTGATTCTGATGATTGAATTTTCTTTTTCACACTGGCTCGCCCATCTAAAAGAATTTATTCGAAAATCTTAGGATATTTCTTAATTAACTATTTTTAAAAATTATTAAAAATAAATAATCTAATTGATTCTGATAATTGGGATTTTTTTTTTTATCAGCGCTCACCCTAAGCATAATCTTTGAGCATGTTAAATTCACGAGAAATCATTAAGTGTTAAAAAATCATATTACGTAGCAGCATGCAACCACCTTCTTTAAAGAAAAATCCTTATTAATTTTAAGATATGTAAGTCAATTGGTTAAATTTCCTATTTGTTTCTTAGATTCAATTGTAGTTTATAAATTTTAAAATCATTAAAAATTTATATAATTATTAATTTTAAAATCTCATAAAATTAATCAAAAAATATATAAGTTATTCCATTCAATTCAAATAATAATATAAAAAAACAATTCGTAAGTTGTGGAATGAAGGGAAGGAATCTACATGCTTCTTTGCGTAGTTTTGAAACTTGGTCCGGTCTGGGATCCGGCCGACCCGGAACTGAAACAGGACCGGATTGAAGAAAAAACATGAAAAAAAAACCTAGCATAACCCGGCGACCCGATTGCAAACCCGTTAATTTTTGTTATTTTACTAAAATAATATCATTTTAATTTAAAAAACTAATTTAAATGATTTGATTAAAATTTAAAATTCAGGTCTTGAAACGGGCCGGCCACAAAGCGGGTCTTAAAAGTATGCTTCTGCGTTTCTCTTCTGATAATGTGGAAATGGAGAGTGGCTTTTAAGGTTTATCTTGGCAGCCCCACATGTCCATTTACCATCAACCATCAATCGATTCCAGAGAAAGCTGCTTCCCCACTCATCTCAAAATGTCTAAATTCATTGTGAAAAGTGATCTACGTTTCGATTTGTTATTGAACTAGACCAGTCGTCCACCCTCCGTTCTTGTACTTCAGATCAAGCCAAAAATAAATGCGTTGGCATTTCTGATGTGTTCCTTTACATAATTGTTTTTTAATTATGAATTAAAAAAATTAATGCATATACTAAATCAAGAATATCATATATATATATATATATATATATATAGACCAATAAATTCAAGAAAGAGTTATCAATATTAAATAAAAATTAAATTGAAAAATTAAGAGATAAATACAAATTAAAATATTTGATCCACAATCCATGTTTGATTATATTTAATAATTTTATTTTTTAAAACCAAGGTTTTATTTAATTAAATAATAATAAAAATAAATAATCATAGTAAAGTGGTAGAATAAAACTTAAACAAAAATTATTAGGTAAGGTTGCATAAAAAAATATTTATTAATATCGGAACAAATATTATAATTTTATTCAAAAATTAAGTATAAATAAAATGATATTTTTCTAAAAAAAATAACAAAACCATTTATAATTAATTAATTTCAATTAAATTTGAATACCCGTCAAGCTGGGCATTACACACACCTATTTAACCAATTCATTATAATTTATCTAAATTTACACGAAAGCAAGGAAAAAAAAAGGCTAAAAAAACAAAAACAGCCTAACACGACAAAACAAGAGGGCCCCACCTCACATGCACACCTGATTATTTTTTTAGAATGTATTTGTTTGCGCCTCGCGCTGCGCGGCGCACCTTCATGGTTTTTGGCGCGTGTATTTTTTAAACAAATATATTTATTAAAAAATATACAATTATGAAATTAGAAAGATTAAAAATAATTTAAGATAATTTTTAAGGCTAGAAAATGCTGAAACCTTAAAAAAAAAAATTATTTTTTATTTTTGATCTCCCAACTCTAAATCTCTTGCAAACAACAAAGTCGATATTGTTTTTACAAGATCAAACACCAACAAAAAAATTAAGATGTTTTTCTAAAATTATAATAACTCAATAAAATTAAATTTAAATCAATTATAAAATTTAATCATTAATTAACATAAAGAAAATCCAAAGTCTAAAGTCTAGTGAACATAAATAGCTTGATAATTTTTTAATTAAGCACAATTAAATAGCTTGATAATTTGTGTTAGGAAATCCAAAGTCCAGTGAACATAAAGGATTATTATTATTATTATTATTATTATAAGTAGATGGAGAAAAAGAGTTGTTAAAAGAGGGAGAGTGTGGGGTTTTTTTTAATGATGTGTCATTGTTTTTAATTATTTTATGACGTAACATTGTTTTAAAATGATAAAACTGTAACTTATATGATTTAACAACATAGCACCATGTAAATGCTTATATTTTAATATTTTAAAATAATTATTAATATTTTATATTTATTTCATTTAGAATTTACTTTTTTTATCTATAAAATAATTTTTTTAAAAAATAAAAATCTGTGTAAATAGTATTTATATTTCAAGACGACTCCAACCTCAAAATCTTAGCTCCACGCATCCATGAAGCAACATGTTCATTCCAGCATGAAGCTGTATTATGTGTCTAAAATTATGGTCGAAGATAGATTCCGATAGAAAATTAGAGACCTACGACAACGCCGGGGAATATTTGTTTTTAAGGTTAAATTTACATTTCAACTTGTTTTTAATTTGAAAAATTATTAAATTAATATTTTTTTAAGTGTTTTTTTTATTTTGACTGATATTAAAAATTAAAAAAAATTATTTTGATATATTTATAATTAAAAATATTACCAAACATACCAAGACAATGTTTGTTTTCGTAGTTATTTTAGTTTTAAATTATTTATTTATATTTTTAAATTATTTTAATAGATTAATAAAAAAATTAATTAAAAAAATAAAAAATATTATTTTAATATATTTCTAAATAAAAAATATTTTAAAAATATATTACATCAAAGCACGATAGAAATTCGATAGAAGTTCAGACAGTATGGTCTGGTTTGAATAGAAAAAAGGAAAAGGACAAAAGAAAAAGGCAACATGGTCCGATGTCTGAAAGCTCTTCCATGCAGAATGGCTCCCACTGCTGATTTTTGTCTTCTCCTCCATTGACCGCCTTCATTTTATTCAAAAGGATATGATTATTAGATTCACTAACAAACGATTTGGAAAATCAAATCAATCAAATCTCCATGCCACGTGTCATTCTCCTTTAGGATGTCCTAGAATCCTTTCACTGCACCACCTTAACTCTGCGTGCCATGCATTCGTGGTTTATGTGAATAAAAAACAGGATTAGTGTTTTTAATTATTAATACTTATAAGATGTGTATATATATTATATATCAAGTCTCTAAAACAATAAAAAATAATAAGAATATTTTGATTATTTTAAAATTATTTTTGATTATTTTTTCTTTATATATATATTTCCTTTCTTTTTATGTTATCTCTCTTTTATTAAGTAAATATTAATAATTATAACTTAAACATCGTTTTTCAAATTATAAGGATATACCTATTATTGAAAAAGCATACAGAAATAGCTAGTAGGGGAGGCTAATGCCTTCCCAGTGATCCCTGGGAGGATCCATCATTACAAAGAACATAAAAACATAAGGATAAAAAGCACACAGAGACCAAAAAGAAATCAATATATATGAATTAATCCATGGTTCTCCGAGACCCAAATGAAAACGTGCTCAGGGCAGGAAAATGCATTCGGCGGCCAGCATCCGACACGTAGGTAGAGTCCGGTGTAGCAATAATAATGAAATAAAAGGATCTTTTGTGCCAAAAGGAACATGCTAGTGATGTCCCGTCCTGCTCTTCTCGTGCGGCAGAAAGTGCACCATTCTCCTCCATCATATTTCCTTATCAAGTAGTAAAACACACTTGATTATATCGTTTTGATGGATGGTGAGCTCATTTCTTTGACTTGCACTGCATGGACATTATTTAATATTTATAGTTAGCTCATATTAAGGAGATTGCTTATCTGTATGCCTTACAAGTTTTCTTATAAGTAGCAGCGCAGGATCTAGTATAGTCTAAGGTTTATATTTTCCTTCTTGGAGTTAGACAAATATGGGGAGAGGGAAAGTGGAGCTAAAGAGAATAGAGAATCCAACTCGTAGGCAAGTAACCTTCTCAAAGAGGAGAAATGGGCTTCTGAAGAAAGCTTTTGAGCTTTCAATTCTGTGTGATGCTGAAGTTTCCCTCATTGTTTTTTCCCCGACCGGAAAGTTTTACCAGTTTGCAAGTCATGAGTCAGTAGTTCTTCTTCCTCCCATGTTAGCCTTAGATGCTTCTGAGCTGTAGATTACATGTTTAGCATGCTAATTAAGCAAGTTAATAAGATAAATAATATTGTTGCTGCAGGATGGAAAGGACGATCGCTAGGTACCGGAGTGAAGCCGGCCTGTCTGGACCAAATGACTCATACACTAGATCCTTGGAGGTTAGTGATGAATATTATGGTTTGATTTTCTTATAGACGCATGTTTTTATACAATCCAAAACAGTACTCTTCTTGTGAATAAGGTCATCTTCAACTTCAATTATCTGCTTTTAAAATTGTAAATGATCTGATGCTGACTATCAGTCTATCGATCGACGAAGATCGATATTTTATAGTTCGTTGACTTAATTTTCAAACTTCGAATGTTCTTTTTCCTAATGTTTACAGTTATTATAGAATTTTTTTGGGTAAATAATACAGTTATTCCAATTGACTATGATCTCTAGGGTTTTGGGTCAATTATTGATTTTCATTGGCTAGTTTGTTAGAAAAGTTATTTTATAGGCGACAAATTCAAGATTTTAACAAATTAAGCAGCCCTTAATCAATCAACGTTCTTATAGTTATTACTAAATTGATGGCCTGCCGAACCAAAATATCTTTTGACATAAAAAAAATAATAATCAGACACTATTAGCTTGTTTTTCACAAGCTAGAAAAATAAAAAATTCAGGTAGTTAAATAAATTTGTTTTATTAAATCATATGATTACAAAAACAAGCAACCATGATAATTCAACCAAATTAAATAAAAAATTATTATAATGACATGAATAAAAAAAATTGTGTTAATATTCTGAAAAGATTTCAATAATCTTACTTAAGTAAACATTAAATAAAATAATATCTAAAGTGCATTTTTAATTAGTCTAAGGATATAAAAAAGGCCAATAAAAAAATATTGGAGGATAGAAATGAAGGGAAAAAAAAAAGATTCGAGTATAACTAGGTTAACCAGCTGACCACATGACTTGAGTTATACGGATTAAATATCCTAATAAAAAACAAATAAAAAAATAACAAAATCCAATCCCTACACAACCCATTGTTAAAGGAAAAACTAAAAAATAAATCATTTAAAAAAGGAGAAAAGAATTAAAATAACCTATATTAGCTTGCTAAATTCACAATTCAGGTCATGAGATTATGATGATCCAACAAAAATTAAATTGATAAAAAATAACAACAAAGCCCAATTCTTAACCACTGTAAGGTAGATGGATGAAATAAAAAAATAATTAGTTAATAAAAATAACTTAAAAAAACCCAAGTAAACCAAGGTGAGCTCATCAAATATTCAACCTAGTACATGAGATCAGGATAGTTCATTAAAAACAAACTGAAAAGGCTATGAAATTTAATTTTCAACAAAATTAGTATGGGAGGATGAAGTTTGTTTTTTTTTTTTTTTTTTAATAAAAAAACTATTGCTAAAAATAGCAATAAAAAAAATTAAGACCAAATATGACATTAAAAAAAACCAATTGATTTATTGCAAATGTCTATCTCCTTCGTTTCACCATTAAATCTAATTTGTTTTAAGAGCATGACAATTCTTATTTCTCTATATTATGTATATTTTAATTATTATATTAATTCTTAAATAATGATATTTATTTTCTTTTATAATGTTAAAAAATCACTAAACTCATAAAAAAATAGGTAGCTCTAATTCATTAATTTCAAATTGTTATAAATTATTAGATTGTAGAAAATAGTTTATTATTAATTTTAAGAAGTTGATTTTCCATATTAATCTTATAAAACGAGAAAAAGAATGAACTTTCAATGCAATTATATTCTTAAAAATTATTTTTTAAAATATTATATGTAATGAGTAAATGAAAAAAAATTATTTAGGTTTAAAATCAAGACTAGACGCTTAGACTGGAAAAAAAATTTAGGAGAGGATGTGTCGTTTGAATAAACGACCTGTCATTTATTACTGTCTTCACTGTTATCTTATTGGTTTTGAGGTTTTATTGTTGAATTCTAGTCAAATTGCGGAAAACATTAATTTCAGCTGATGGATAGTTGACATATACTTTAATAGAAGCAGATGAACAGGGTTTCCTCGTTAATTGTACTAGGAGGCTATTGGATCAAAAGTGAAACTACCTCCATGCAAGGCAATTACAGAGCATAATACGCATGCATAGTTTCTGATCAGGGATGGATGCCAGAGTTAATTTCAAATATGGAGTAAATTAAACTGCTACATCTTATATACTCTGTGATTTTGCTAGAATCTCATAGATTCTCTACCTCATTGAACAGTTTTGGAGACGTGAGGTTGAAGAGTTACAGAAAACTATAAATGAAACGGAAGCACAGCTTAGGTATGTTTCATGCACGTTTTTATGCCAAGGACGTGATTTGTGTTTTTAAAAATTAAAGAAACTAAATAATTAATTGTTTTATTAAAAATACAGCAACTAAATAATAATTTATACTCAATTTATAATGGCTAGTCTACTCCTCCTCCTCCTCCTCCTCCTGCTGCTGCTGCTGCTGATTACTGACAAGTATTCCATTGCTTTATTAGGCACTGTATAGGAGAAGATATAGAAATGTTGGGGATGAAAGAGTTGAAGCAGCTAGAACGACAATTAAAGACAGGAGTTGAACGTGTCCGCTCCAAGAAGGTAAATCCTTCTACATTTACTGTTAATTAAGACAGGTAAATTAGAAGACAACATGGGATAATTAAACTGCATATCTATAAATATAATGCGAACTCCATGTGTTTTTTCTTAATAAACGAAAATATATCAGTAGCTGGAGGAAAAAAAATGAAGGAATAGAACCAAAAAGGGATCAAAATTATATATTTTGAGAGCCTTAATCAACCTTGCAAAGGTATAAAAACCTTATGTAATATTTCATGTAATTAGTACTGACCGATATGTGATTATGATATTCCACAGTTACGCATCGCCGCAGAGCACGTCAACTGGTTGAAAGGAAAGGTAATTAAGAAGCTATGTATCTTGATTTATCTCAACTAATTCATATTAATAGGATAAAGTTTGAGCTGGTTAAATATACCTAGATCTCACTCGAATTCAGGTTCCATGTGTTAATAATCTTATAGTATAAAAGTAACCCTTTGTTACATTGAGTCAAGAGCGTGTGTGTGTGTGTGTCTATATATATATATATATATATATATATATAACTTCTGATGATGTTGTTAATTTAAAAAAACTTATTAATATAAATACTATGATAAATATATATTATAATGACGTTTTAGAATTGACGTTGTTATTTATCCTTAGTGGCATTCTTTTTAATCGTAGAGCTAGATTCTTGTGGTATGTCTTTACTAATATTGGAGATTCTTAAAATACCGATATATCTCTATATATCAAAGAATTATTTTCTAGTAGTGATTTGATCTTGTTAAAATGCAGCAAAGATCCATTCAAGAGGAGAATGCTTGTCTGAAGAAAAGAGTGAGATGTTGAAAACTCCCATCTTAAAAATTGTTTTTTTTTTTTTTTAATCTTGTGCTCCTGAATTAGCTAGCTTAAAAATTAAAATTGGGGTTTGAAATTCATTTTTTCCCCTCTACGTTTTGAGGTTTAGTTGCATGAGCTGCATGTTGGCAACATAAGCTCGAGGATTTGGGAACCAAATGCACGTAAAGCGATTCAGCTGAGGTAATTAATCAGTCAATTTACTAACAGCTAATCCATGCCAAGGTGTGTTCCCTTGATCTATTAATTATATTACGATTGAAAAACTTAGAGTAATTAACAAGTGCAGTACAGAAACCTATACTTTATTAAAAAAAAATGATAGAATATGCAAGCACTTAGACTAAGTATGCAAAGAATAATATAAAATATACATTGAGATCTCACTTAATAGCTTAGATTTTTAGGTTAGGATAATTATTTGATATGGTTTCAGAGTTTTAATGACCAAGCGATTACGAGTTCGAATCTTGTCATCCTCATTTATTTGATAAAAATTAATCATAATATAGTTTAAGCTTGTACAAGTTTCAAAGTTAAAGAGCTTTCACTTGAAAATGTGGGATAGAAAATAATATAAATTACATATTAAAACCTCATCTAAAAATTTAAGTTTTTGAATTGAATTGATTTTCTGATATTAACTATTACAGTCGGTTTCAAGAGTGTGAGGAGAACAAAACTAATTTATAAATACTTGTAATTAAAAAAATTGGGTGATAGAAGAGAATTTAATCAAGTTGTAGAAAGATATTAGTAAGAATCATAAATCATTAAAGCCTTTCTCCAGTGCCTATGAGAATGTAAAAAAGAAAAAAAAAGAATGTACAATAATCGGATATTGAAACGCTCGGTCAAATCAACAAGAACCTCGACCCTGTTCGTCTGATCCATTACTTTGATGTAAAGTGGGTATTTTTCAGAGAAAGCAATATCCCCACTAGTAATTTATGCTGAGTACTGAATTTTCGAAATGAATGCAGGACGATTGATGATGGATCTCACCATTAAAGAGTCGCTAATTGGAGTTGTAAAAGAAGCTACACTCTTCAAAATGAATTCCTCATATCATAGCATATGTGGTAGTGTGTACGTACGTACGTGGTGATAATAAATTGATCTCCTCCTTGTTTCTCTAAAGCTTTCGAGGTCGATGTCGTTTGGCACTCTAGTTTTTTTCTTTCTTTCAACTTGATATGTGTGAAGTGTTTCCATAAAAACCCAAAAGAAGAGGAAATTAAGGTCTATAATTAAAGTGTATAAATTAATTTAATATTAACAAACTCATGATTTTTCTTACAAACATGAATGAAGGGCATGCATGGATGATTTACTAGCCAATGCCTTCAATTTTATTAGCTTGTACATTCGTATTGTGCATTGTAGAGATTGTTCTGAGGAAATTAAGGGCATGCATGCATGGATGATGTACATTCGTATTGGGCATGCATGGATGACTTCTTCTTCTTCTTCTTCTTCTATCATCAAATCTTGCACTCAAGATTCTATTTAGGTTCTTTGGTTTTCTTTCTATCAATCACGCATGTAAGGGCCACCTTTATATATATATATATATATATATATATATATATATATATATATTGTTCTGAGGTATTTTCATGGCTTTGGCTTTAAGATTCTAGGATCAGATTTCAGTCACCTTTTGACCCATAAAAAGCATTTCCTTCTTCTATTTGCTTCTTCTCTATTATACATGTTGCACATAATTATTTTACAGAACCTTTTTCCCTTTAAATCTTGGTTGAATTGGACATAGGATTAAAACCCTTATTTTTTATATTTTAGTGACATTTAAATCTGAGATTTGTAAATTAATTTGAATCTTGACATTTTATATATCTAACTAATTAAATAATCTCTTTCTCGGTACCATCTATTACCATAACTTTATAAATCAGGTCCCTATTATTTCCAACATTTCTCAATTTTGATACTTCTATTAATTATATCTATAATAATTTTGCGTTAAGTTTTCTTCAAAACAACAACGTTTCGTTGAGAAAAAAAAGAGAATATACACATCAAATTGTAAATATCAATTGAATTAGCAAATGGATCTAATTGAGATTTTTTTGAATTGGTAGGGATTCAATTGATAGAAGTCTCTCATGGGGATATTTTGAGCATTGTATTCCTTTCCTTGATTTGACTTCTGTTCACGTAATATAATCAAGAATATATATTTGTGGAGAAAGCTCAACTTACTTTTTTTTCTTTTAGTTAGAAAACTATACCCTTTTGAGTTAGATTTTTTTAAAAAAAAGTTAGGAAAAACTTTAAGCATAATATAGACTTTCCATGGTTGTGTTTTGGTTGAGCTAGTTGAGTGATTGGGCTGGCCTTTAATGGGTTTGATTGGGAGGTTAGACATTTATTTTAAAAGAACAAGTCTTTCTTGGAACAAGAGAGACCCTCTGTGTTTAAGTCATTAAATATAAAATGAGTGTAGTGTGTGCATAAAACGTTTGTGTGGCTCATAAAAACCTTAAAAATGTATAGAAATGTGTATCAGGATAAGATTGAACAGACCAGATTGGTGTTAATTAACGTTGGGCTAAAAATTCTAGCCAGTTTGGGCTAGAAAATTCTAGTTGTTTGGGCTTGTCCCTATATGACTGATTTTTTTTTTTTTTGTATTATTATTTTTCTCCCAAGTCTTTAAATTGAAAGATTTATCCAGCACTTATTTTGTATAGTTGATGTTTGCTTTTCCATATATTATAAGACTTACAAATTTTGTCAGAGAGAAAGTTTAATTGTCTTTCATGTTAGTGACTAATTAATAAAAAAAGAAATGAGTAAAGATAAATGATATGTATGTATTCGGAAATGTAATGTAAACATGAGAAGTCGGGAGAAGGATCCTTGATCCTTCTTGGAAGCAAGTGATGGCGGGGACCTGGAGAATTTTAATGGAGACATGTAAATCTTTCCATGAAGATTTTTTATTGATACATAAAGATTTTTTTAATGAAACATGGTGATTTTCATGGACATATTTCGTTGGAAACATGGTGATTTTTTTGAAGATATAAAGAAATAGTTAGTTTTTATTTAAAAAATTCAAAAGATAGTGGAGATTTAATTTCTAAAAAATATATATTTTTTTTTGCCGTGGTAGAATTTCCTTGTTCAGCAAATGCCAATTTTATCATTCATTAGAAGGTGCAAAACCACACTGCTTGTTGAATCTTTTCTGCATTTCTTTACAGTGGTAACATTGGATCACAGTCTAATCAAGAGATCTTGATTAAAATGCTGACATCTTCAATATTCCCTATACAAAGACTCATGTTCAGTTGAGCCTCTCTTTTGTTAAAAGAGAGGAGGAAAAAAAAAGTTGAAAAACACTGCATACATAATTGAGTAAATTAAAACAGATGTATAGTCACTAGCTACTCCATCTCTACATGAAAGACTTGTTGTTTGCTCAGATCACTCAAGCGTAAACCGCTGTCGAACGGTTGAGATGTAACTTGCAGCTTTGGCATCAATGCTTTGTGCATCACTGTATCTGCTCACAGAAGCGACCGATGAAGATTGATTGGGAATAACCAACCTAACATCGTGCACAGTAGATGATGATGGATTGGATGCTTGATACAAAGACATGACCAGTTTGCCATTGCTAGCGAACCCTCTTTGCTCATAGTTTGCTTCCATTGATTCAAAACTATCTTGTTTCCTTCTTTTTTAATGTGTTGTGTTCTTGTGCTGTGTGAATCCAGGACAAGAAAAACTTGAATTTATAGCCTTGAGCCCTTGACTCGGTACAACTTGTTTCAAATGGATAATGGTGCGTCAAGAAATATCTTTTAATAGCTATAGGATCTGGATAAGTTAGATATTTGAAAAAATGCTCCATGAAAATAACTGGAGATAACCCTCCAGATCAGTTCCTATCCTTTTTACTGGGGCATGCACTTTACTGGATGTAAGAAGATGCTTCCATGTACAATTAAATTGTTGAATTTTCATGTGATTCTATTATCTTTAATTATTCCAACTTGCTGCTTTCCCGTTTAAGTGTAAACGAAGGAACAGCAAGCATCTGTATAAGAATATTATTCCATGTTTGAGCGAAAAAGTGAAGTTCATTTCCATGCTGATAATTAAGAAATAGAATGGGAGGATATTTCCATCAATTTGAATTGGAACATCCAAATATCTATACAGTGCTGCAGTCTAAAAGATTTTGACTCTGTTTTTCTTCTTAGATTAAAAGGGGAAAAGCTTCAAGCATTGTTAATCTGCAGTCTAGCACCATTGCATTCAATGGTCTTCTCAGAAACAAAAAAAAAAAAAAGAAGGAAAAAAAAAAGAAGCAGCACTGAATTCAATGGGGGTAGGAAGTGCTAAATGGGTTTGATCTACTCTCAAGAAATAGCCAAAGTACAGCTGATGTAGCAGTGAAGAATGCCATAACTTGTCCACGCACAGAAGTCTGCTTCAGATGCTTTAATGGGGTCCTGAAGTTCACTTTATTCTCGCAAAATGGATAAGAAGATATGCTTCACTCCACCTTTTCATGTCCGTGGCAGAGACACTGTTAAGGATACGCAAAAGTCGTGCACTATTTATAACGGTAAATTTTGGAAGTATTTTTTATTTGAAAATATATTAAAATTATTATTTTATATTTTAAAATTTATTCTTAAGATCAAAATGATTTAAAAATATTTAAAAAATAATTTAAAATAAAAAAGTTAAATCTTTTCAAAATCACATTTGAAACATAATTTAAATCTAAAAAAATTTAAAGATTTTCAAAAACATAATTTAATTTATCCACCACAAAATGTATAGAATTTCCAGCTGGGCTGCATAATCTAGAGGTTGCGAACAGGATTTTAGTCATAGTCAATGAATATTATAGCACTAAGATATGGAGATGCTATACCTGTACGTGGTAGAATAGTACCTAGCCATGTGGCTAAAAGTAATTAAATCATATATTTTAGCCGCTAGAATTAAAGAGGCACCAGTGGTCTAGTGGTAGAATAGTACCCTGCCACGGTACAGACCCGGGTTCGATTCCCGGCTGGTGCATTCCCAGGCTGTGAGGATACTTGTGCTTATTGTGATGATAGGGTCTATCACTACCGTCAGATATTCATCGGACGAAAAGGAGCGCCTCTGAGCTTGAAATCTTTTTGGACCACAATCAAATTATTATATTATATCAGTGCTAAAGTTTGACTAGTTTTTTAGATATATGATGTACCGACGTCTTATTAACCTCATTTACAGAGATAATTTTATCGATTTAATTTTATTTTCTTGATTTTAACATTCAATATTATACATGTTGGAAATGACATTTAATTTTTTTAATTTATTTTTTATAAATTTATCCCGATTTTATTATTTAAATCATAGGTTTAACATATTAATCTAAGTTGATCGAGTTGTTTTATTTGTGTCGCTTCTTCTAATTAATTTTTCTCGATCTCATCCTCCAATATTAGATTAACTGAAAATTGGATTATGTGATTTTTTATATTTATTTTTTATGAGATTACATTGATCTCATGACCTGAATTACGGGTTTGAAAGGTTAAACTAAATTGATTTTATTTATTTTTGGGTTCTTTTTAATTGAATAATATTTTTTTAAAATTGGGCTTCATAATTTTTTTTATTTACTTTCCATAAAGTTATTATGATCTTATGACCCGGTTCACAGGTGTGAGAGATTATACTAAATTGATTCTATTTATTTTTTAGGGTAACTTTTTAATTGATTTTTTTTTCAATTTCACTTTCTAACAACTTAATGTTTTTATTTTTTTTAATTTTAATATATTTGATATTAGATTGTTTAGGAATTGAGTTTTATAATTTTGTTTAATTTTTTATATGAAATTATCCAAATTTTAAAAATAATTATGATCAATATAATATATTATAAACTCAATATTTAATAAAAATCCTAAATTCCAAATAATCTCTTTAAAATATCACAAACACAACATTTTAAGTTTAGGAGTTCGTTTGTCACTGATGCAGTGTTTTCTTTTCTTCTAAACGCACTAATAATGGTGTTTAATTACTAATCAAAAGTAATGTATAAATTGTAGGCTCCACCATTTATAGGCAGGACCTCGATTATAAAAAAGTAGTTTTTTATTGTTTTTTGCAAGTTCACCCACAGGCTGAACTTTCTTATATGCTGACAGAGTGAATTAATTCACTTTGTATTCTTCACTTCACAAAAGTAAACAGTACAGAATAAGGTGTTGCCGACATTGGTAATATATATATATATATATATTTTTTTTTTTCTAATTTCTAAGATATTTTTATTAACCATGTTATTTAAGAAAAAAAAACTCTAATTTTCTCTACTTCTCGGAGATTGAGGCAATGGTCATGGATAAATTATATACTGCATTATTGGGTCACGATTGTTTGTAAAAGGTTTTTCATTTTTTAAAAAACATTCTATGAAATATAAAATAAAAAAAACATGTTTATCAATTGGGAATGGAAATTATTTTTAAAAAAATTCAAGAGCACTAAAATAGTTTTTTTTTAAGAATTCTTTGCTATAAAAATAAAATTCGTGTATGGAAGTCCCGTATTTTCCATTTTATTTTATTAATTTAATATATATATATATATATATATATTTTAGTTATTTATAATATCAATTTATAAAATGTTTCTAACCAAACATATTAAATTACTTTTTGTTCAACCGCAATTTCAACAATATTTTAACAAAATATATATAAATATTAAATTAATATTAAAAATGCTTTTTATAAAATAATGTTTTTTAAACCATAATTATAAAAGTACCAAAATATCAAACACAATTTTGAACTTTTATAATAAAAGAAAGACATGAAATGCACGAATACGTAACTGAAGTAAAATGTATTGCACACCGTAGTCAACGAGCACCAGTGGTCTAGTGGTAGAATAGTACCCTGCCACGGTACAGACCCGGGTTCGATTCCCGGCTGGTGCATTCCCAGGCTGTGAGGATATCTGTGCTCATGTGATGATAGGGTCTATCACCACCGTCTGATCTGCGGACGAATTCGAGTGCATCTGAGCTTGTATTTTTTCTTTTATTTTATATTTTGTCAAATTGCATCACTGCCCATCTTCTATCTATATTCCAAAATAAAAGCTTTTTTTGCTATATTTTACTTTACTTTCCAAATGTTTGTAATTACTTATTAGAACTCATTCTTTTCTTATTCGTTCAATCGCATCCTCATGCTAAGCATTGTACCCGATGATGTATAAACTAATTTCAATCACATTGAAAAAGAAGGACATTAAATGTGAGAATAAGCTTGTAAGATTGCAAAAAGAAAAATTTTGGACTAATACATACATACATACATACATACATACATACATACATATATATAGTAATGGATTGTCAAAAAAAAAAAAAATAGTAATGGATAGTGAGTTTTTGGTGATAAATATATTATCTTTGGTTATATGATCATGTCAAATCTTAAAATATATCAAGTGTTTTTCCCGTATTTATAGGGTGTTCGGTTGTCTTTTTTTTACTATATTAAATTATATACAAGAATACAGATATATTATAATACAAAAGAGAGCACGATTACACATCACCAATATTTATTTAAATATGGTTAATTGTTATTATTTTATTAGTGGCTTGAATAAAACTCTGAAAGAGTGCCCATTTTATTATTATTTAACCTGTTAATAGTAAAATTTGCATATCAGTTTTACTGATGGAAAGTGATAAAAAAAAATATGACAAATGAAAGTTAATTTGACAAGAAAATACTGAATATTAAAAAATATAACCCAAAAAACTCTAAAAAAAGTGTTTGTTGCTGACAAAAATCCACATAAAACTCCATATTTTGCTGTATTCTATGTTTTCATGCATTGAATGAAGGCTAGTTGCAGACCTATCATTGGTTTGGATGGGTGTTTATTGAAGCATTGTTGCAAGAGACAAAGGTTATGTGCAATCAGAAGGGATGGAAACAACCAAATATTTCTTGGTGTACCAGGGATAGTGAAAATTGGAAGTAAAGGAACTTGAACATTGATGAGGTTGGAAAGGGAGCTTTCCAGGGCTTATAAAACTGGATTCGGAGGACTTAATGAACCCAACAACACTTGAAATAAAAATACTCTAATATTTAAGTCAGTATGATATTTATATAGGTGGCTGAGAGAGTGAGTTGTATTCTCTAGGCTTAAATGTTTTTTAAGCATTGTTTAAGTTTTGTATTAGACTTGTGTTGAGTTTTGTGTTTGTTTAGAAACCTGAAGTCTAGACAAATGAGTTTTATAGAAACCTGAAGTCTAGAGAAATAAGCTTTATTTATGTAGATTTTCTTAAGATAAATGTATTAAAAAATATTCTAGTTTTAATATGTTTTATATAAATATCTCATAAACATCTAAGTTATAAGATATTTATAAAGATGTGTAAATTATATAAAATACCATGTAACCCGATTGGACTTGACCCTAAAATTAATATTACCATATAGTTTTTTTTTATGTGTCACTAGAGTCGCCTAAGTCTTTCAAACAAATATGTTTGGAAGACTTAACCTAATAAAAGTATGGAAAGAGATACTTACAGTGGATAATGTTATTTTTTTTTGCGTACAAACCATCATAAAAGTTATTTATGGGCATGGCTTTGGGGCATAGCCATGTAGCGTAGCCATGGGTGTAGTATAGGAGTAGCCATATACATAGCCAGGGGCATTGCCTTGGGTGTAGCAATTGGCGTAGGCACGTGGGGTGTAGTCGTGGGCGTAATCGTTGGCATAGCCATGCACATAACCATTGGCTTAGCCATTGACATCACATGTCGTTGGTGTATCTGTAGACATAAACACCGTTGTGTTGAGGTTTTGTTAGCCATAAAAAGAGCTTTTGAGAAACAAGAATGAACTGATTTTTTGTACAGTTCCCATAGATGATGCCAATGACGAGGCTAGAAAAAAAATTCTCTGGAAAAAGATTAGGGGTGTTTTCCATGGCTGATAAAACTAGATCGAAAGGAGTTGGTGAACCCGACAATAACTGCAAGAAAAACACTTTTATGCTTAAATTAATATAATGTTTGTATAAGTGACAGAGACAATGAGTTGTCTTCTTTAGACTTAAACTTCCTTAAACTTTATTGAAGTCTTGTATTAGACTTGTGTTGAGTCTTGTACTTATTTAAAAACCTGAAGTCTAGAGAGATGAGCTCTTGACTCTAAAGAGATGCATCCTGTTTATATAGAATTTTTTTTAATATATTTTATATAAATATATCTATTAATATTTAGGATATTTATATTAATTACCTTATAACTTAGATATTTATAAAGATATTTATGAAAATTTGTATATCGTATAAAACACCATGTAGGCCTAATTGGACTAGGCTAAAAAATTAGTATTACCGTGTAGTTTTTTCATGTATCATCAAACATGTTTTTTTATAGGTTTAATTTTTTTTGAACCTAAGTGCCACATGACTGCAAAATTCCACTTTATCAAGATTTTAAAAAGAAATTCCTTTACATATTTAAGTTAAGAATCTATTTCATAAAGATTAATTTATTGAATTGATATAAAAAAAAAAGTCATTTTGAGGGGTTTTGAAGAGTATAATTAATCTGAAAATAAATTTTGCACAAAACCCAGATCATGATCAGGTTGGTTAACCCGGATTAATAAAAGTTTTTTAAAAAGTTAAATTGATGTTATTTTGATGTTTTTTTTTTAAAGTCTAGCTGAATTTTGATTGGTTTGATCGGGACAAACTGAAATAACTAAATATTAACTTTTTTGACACTCATTCTAGTTCAGGGAATGGATTGGCTGGTTTCGAGGTTTAACCACATGGCTGACTGGGTTTATAATTGTGGCTCCTTGCATGGGGTTGTATCGTAGGATATTTGGATGTAATAAAACTAATTGAACAAAAGAATCAAGCCCTAATTCTCAGCCCATAAAAGCCCATAAAACATAAGAGGCCCCTAGGCCAGTTTCACAAGCCCGAATATCATCTCCCAGTCCTCACTCGCTCCATTTTCATTTCTGTTTCTGCTTGTTCAATAAACTCAAGCTCTACAAAAACAGTGATTAAAAAAAAGAATGGCAACAACCCTAGCAAGAATAGCCCGAAAATCCCTAACAACCACCACCGCTTTCTCACTTAACCGTTACTTCGGGACGGAGGCAGTGGCGGCCGCGACAGCGTCGACAAAATCGATAACGCCATCAGCAGATCGGGTGAAATGGGACTATCGAGGGCAGAGACAAATAATTCCGTTAGGTCAATGGCTGCCAAAAGTAGCTGTGGATGCATACGTGGCACCAAATGTGGTACTCGCGGGTCAAGTTACTGTGTATGATGGAGCATCCGTTTGGAATGGAGCCGTCCTACGTGGCGATCTTAATAAGATCACCGTCGGTTTTTGCTCTAATGTTCAAGAACGGTGTGTCGTTCATGCTGCCTGGAACTCTCCTACAGGTTAGGGTTTGTTTTATTGTTTAATTTGGGATCTTCTAGATATTTTAGTAATTTTGAGTTAGATTAGGGTTGTTAATGTATAAGTTTTGATCGATTACTTAGAATTTCTTGATTTGATTGTTGAATTTCTGTTTGGGAGTTTCTAATTTGAAGTGGGTATTTTAGTAATTTTATAATTTATTGGTTGGAATGGATGCAATAAGTGAATGTGATTTTAGGGGTTAATGTATTTTTGGCTAGAATGAGCTGAATTAGAATTGGAGGCTTGAAGTGATTGAGAAGGCAAGTACGGAATTTGAAGTATTTGAGTTTTGATTATTCTATATTGACATGATAATTTTTGGTTTCTTAAAGCGGGGTGTGTAAATTTAGGGCTGGCTCAGTCTCTTATTTAATAGATTTTGATGGGATTCGATCAAAATGACATTGATGATGATGAATGACACATTTGCTGCTTTGTTTTAATTTATTTTTCTTCCTTTTGGCTTTCCTTTCCTTTCCTTTTTTTTTAAATTTTTTTTGGTGTAAATTAGAAATGGTGAGTTATTGATTTTGTGTTTCTGGCTGGCATTTTTGGATATCCCCATGCAAATCTCATTTTGTGTTGCGTAATGAAAGAAGGAAATAGAAGGTGTAATCTGTAAGTGTCTTTTTGTATTGGTTATAGAAAGAAGGAAAGTAAAGGTGTTTTTAGGAACATGAATGAATTGTAGCTTTCAAGAGATCTATATTTGAAATTTGATAGCACTTTGTGTTATGTCCTCCATGGAATGAATACTTCATTAATAAGGGTTGCCGTTGTTGAAATTTGCAGACTCAATCTATTTTTGACTTTTCACCTTTGTGTGTTTTGTGCTCATATGAGTATCATGTAAGCTTTCAGAAAAAAAGATGGAGTGGTGGAACAGGAAAATAGATACTAAGGAAGGTAGACTAAACCTCTACTTTGATGAATGAAATCATGTTTTGAAGTTACTAATTTTGCTTAGAATTGTTTAGACCAGCTTGTTTATATGTCTCTGATACTCTAATGAATGTTGTTTCTACACTGTCTAAAGAGAAATAAGAACAGCGATCAGTTTTTTGTCACATAAAATAGCCAGCATGTCATCAAAAGTATTATAGTGCGGATATGTGCAATGAGCATGTTTTAGTTGGAGGTTCAATCTGTTAAATGATTTCTATGCCAACGTCTGATGGTTTCTGAAGCAGTTACTTCATTGTTTATATTTAAATTACAGTTTTCTAGAATTAAAGAATAGGTTCTCACAATCACATCAATCCACTAAATCGTTGCTTTAAGCTTTTAATTATGGCTAGGTGCTGTTAAGTAGAAAAGTGTTTGAAAATTGGTATGGAAACTTTGATTTTATATGCCTCTAATCCTGACAACCAACTTAAAACAAATTGTGACCATAAGGAAAGGTATCTTCTAGTATATTTGGTACGCCATTGGTGATTGGAGCGATAGACTTGTAGCACTGCCTGATATTCTATTAGCATACTGATATCTGTTCTGTGTATGTGCGCGCCCATCTGTGCATGTTAGGGTGTGTGTGAATTGTGAAAGCTTCCTGTCATGTAATTTGTTGATTCTTTATGGCTTCAGATTGGTCCTTTCCCAGTAGGTTCACTAGCTTGTTCGAATTAGAGGCACTTTGTATTTGAACCTAAAGATTTTTTCATGTTAAATTTTGTTTTACCTAGACATTAGAGATTAAGATTTTGGCAACTACATATTCAATAAGCCAAGTTATTCCAATAGGGCCCCATACTTTATGGAAAATGTGGACACCTAATATGGTATATAGTTGTGGTTTGATAAAATTTGTACTTCATGCTGAAAGAACCCTAGCTTAACCAAAAGGTCCTTGGATTTGATTTTTGCTTTTCACTAGTGCACTTTCTTTCGTTGTTACTTGTGATTGGCTGTTTTGAAGTGAGCTGACACCACTTGTCTCGTCAGTATTTTTTAGTATTGGTAGTTAAAAATCCAAATGGTTTAATTTTCAAAGCGATCATTTATCATCTTGACAGCAACCATTGCATATCCATCTAGCATTCTGTTCTAGCTGTCATTTTTGGCTTGTTTTTCTCTAATCTTTTGTGGCCCACATGTTGACCTCGTTAAAGTTATTTGTCATCTCAAGTACCTTGCATTGTGAAAATAGTCTAAAAAATATGTATGTATAATAGTTACTGCTTGTGTGTTTGGAGAGATTCCTTTATTTTGCTAGTCTTTACCTATGAATTTATATGACTTGCGTGTGATCTTTTACCCTGCATGGGTCCATAGCATCTGGGAACTGTTGCCAAATATACCAATAAGTGATGGAACTACACTGGCATAAAGTTTGCATGGGTACTATGGGCAACATAGCATGTTTACCATGGCTTTCTGTTCTTGATATCTTCATACAGCTTCTCAGGTTCAGGGTGACTGGGTTTGAGGTGAAAAATTGGATGTAAATTGTTAAGGGCATAAAAGTTAGATTTTTAGGATGTTTGTTGTGTTAACAAATTGGTAAGTAAATTGTTAGTGTAGAGAGATAATGTTGAAATCAAATCAGTGGCAAGGTTGAAGAAACATAAAAAATTACGTGGGTTGTTTTGAGGAAAAAAGGGAGAGACAAATAGTTTGGAGATGATAGTTCCTCCCAAGGAAAACAGGGAGGTTTTTTCTTTTAGTCATCTTCCCTTAAAAGTTTCCCCTGTGCTTAAAACATACCAAGCAAGATTAGCAATTAATGCATTGATTATCGTCCTTCATTCATCTCCACCCAAAAGCATCCTCAATGTAAAATCTTCTACAGATGCAAATACGTGGCTCCTTGTTTTGAGCTCCACTGAAGACCTGTGATTTTATTTTTTGTACATCTTTTATGTGTCAGGACTGCCAGCAGAGACATCCATTGAAAGGTACGTTACTGTTGGTGCTTACAGTCTTTTGCGGTCCTGCACCATTGAGCCAGAATGCATCATTGGGCAGCATTCTATCCTCATGGAAGGATCTTTGGTGGAGACGCACTCTATCCTTGAAGCTGGGTCTGTGGTTCCCCCAGGAAGAAGAATTCCAACTGGTGAACTTTGGGCTGGAAATCCAGCAAGGTTTGTCAGGACTCTGACCCACGAAGAAACTTTAGAAATTCCTAAACTCGCTGTTGCAATCAATGATCTCAGCAAAACCCATTTCTTCGAGTTTCTTCCCTACTCCACAGTATATTTAGAGGTTGAGAAGTTGAAGAAGAAGTTGGAGATTAAAGTTTGATTCTTTTTGGCCGTTGTGTTTCTATGTATCAGTCAACTGTAGCATTTCATGCATTGAAATAAACAGCACGAGAACATATTGGAGCAAGCTTCTCTGTTCTTTCTGTTTGTATTTGATTTTCTCTGATTGCTGAAAGAGCCGGTTGTGAATTTCAACCAAATGGGTTTATACAAATCACGAAAGACACTTTGTCAAGTAATCCTATTTACCATAAACTTTTGTTGAAGATTACTGCACCTGGCTTTGTTTTATTAGTTTTGTTCAATGTAAGTGAAGATGCTCCACTTCAGTGGAGGAAACAGCATCGCAATGTCTATGTGACCTGCCGGCCGAAAACAACTACCGGTGATGTTGATAGGCGGGTTGTCATGTGGGGGACAAAGGATTTACTTTTCCTCTCCTTCTGTTGTAGAAAAATACATGGACTGGGATCACAGAATCGAGGGTTGGTGGAAAGTTGTAATGATAGATCCATCAACCCTATCCTTTTGCACGAATCTGAAGCACCAACCAAACCTAGCCATTTTGTAAATTAAGAAGATATTATATTGTTGCACGAGTGACTTCTGCAACTCTTTTACTCTAATGGTAGCAGCCACCCTACCTTTGTTTTCTGTGTTCAGGTCAGGTCAGGGTCAATGGTCATCAAGATAACTCTAATTTTAATTTAAGGAGTTACTATTCATCCACCAAGTGAATTGACTAGAAAGGTTTATATTAATGAAAGGATCTTTGTTTAATTAAAAAAAAAAAAAGGTAACAAAGAGCCGAGGAACCTCTTCTCAAGTTGGGTTCTAAATCTTGCTTTCTCTTGGATTTTAGGGCAAGGAATTAGGTATTTAGTCACCGGAGAAACAATCAATATTGATTTAATGTATTTGGTATTATGGTAACTTTTGTGATTATTATTTGAAAAAATTATTTTATAAAAAACACTTTTAGTTGAGATTAGTTTGGTAAAATATATATTTGGTTGAAACTTTAGTTGAAATTGAGGTTGAACAAAAAGTTGTATAATATGTTTGGTCAAGAATGCTTTTTAAATTGAAGTTATAAAATAACTAAAAAAGATATATATTAATATTGATGGTTTTTAATTTAAATATTATAAATTTAACTGCTGCTATTAAATTATGAAAAAAACAATACCTTATATAAACTATTTTTTATTGTTCCATTAAACTATCAGGAACAAAATTGAGATTGCGATCAAATTCTGCAAATGCTACGTCATCATGCAATCTCCTTCTAATGTAATTATGTAGTGGCATTGATTAATGTTAAACACTAGTTTTTCGAATAAAACACAATATATGATAATTTCTTTTTGGATTTTTTTTTTAATTTTACTGGGTCGGACCGGTCCAATGCATTTAGGTTTGGATCAGACCCGGTCTGGCCATGAACAATGGAGATGCTCTCCAATGTTCACATGCAACATGAACAATGGAGAATGCAAAGGATGAAGGAGAAGGAGAAAGAGAAGGGGAAGAGTAGGCTACCCTGCGCAGCGGTGATGTCTGGCTGACGATGAAAACAGCGGAGGCCGGTGGTGAATTGAGGGAGCTGCCCTTCATTGTTCTCATGCAATGTGAACAGTGGAGAGTGAATTAATTCACTCTCCATTAATCACTTTGCAGAACATTGGAGAATGCAAAAGGAGAAGGAGAACGAGAAGGAGAAGAGCAGACTAGCTTGCGCAGCGGGGATGTCTGGCTGACGGTGGAAACTATGGAGGCCAGTGATAAAAGGGAGCTGCTCTCCACTTATAAATGACGGTCCTTTTTTTTTTTTGTTCTGTTTTTGCTCTTCTCCCTCTCTCTGTATTGCGTGCCTTTGTCCACAGTTTGTAACACAAATTGAAGTTGTTTTTTATTAACCTGTGGTTCAAACGCAAATAATAATAAGTTTCACAAACAAAAAACTGTGTTTAAAATATAACTTTATTTTTATGGATTTATTTTTGTGGTCTGCTACAAACACACACAGGAGCAACCATAAAAATAAATACTTTCTAACGGGGAGAGCGGGCTAGTCAGTAGGCATGTGAGGTAGCCCACTCTTAGAATCTAAATGATCACTTGCTTAACCGGATTAGCAAAGCTGGATGGATATCCATTGCCAATTCACATTTTTAATAATACAATTTATTTAAACTCTTTTCAGTCTCGACATCCTAACATGGCAACATTAATGTCTGTTTATTTTAATATTTTAAAAATATTTTTTTAAAAATTAATTTTTATTTTATTTCTTTTAAATTAATATTTTTTAAATATTTTCAGGTCCCATATTAAAAATATTTTTTTAAAATAAAAATATATTATTTTAATATAAAAAATACTTAAAAAAACAACAACTAATACACTTTCAAACATCATGGAAATAACAAGCCCTCATCATATATTTGCAAAAAGAAATTCTCAAGCACCTAGCAGCGATTTGACATAACATCAACAACATTATTGTTATGGTCTAGCTCAGTGGTTAATCGTGTGACTTGTTCCGCCCCCGTCCCAAGTTCGATCCTCTATGTGCACGCCTGTCATCCCCATGGTGCCTTACCTGCTCACTGGGCTTGCAGGATGCTTAGTGGGCCGAGGGGAATAGTCGTGATGCGTGCAAGCTGACCCAGACACCCCACGCTAATAAAAAAAAAAAAAAAACATTATTATTGTTCTTCTTAAAAATGTTTTAAGAATAATAATAATACTACTGTTTCCAAGGGCCACTGCCCCACTACATGATACGGATATTCTCCAGTCCTTGTTATTAAGGAAGATCATCGATCGAGGTTTGTCAACTCAGCCTCTCCATACACTTGCCTGTTTCCTACCATTAAAATTCAGACAGGGAGCTAGTTCATGCTTCACTTAAGTTCTCTAGTGACATAGAGATTTTTAACATATTGTAAAACTCAAATTAATTATTGTTTTTCTGATAAAGACGAGAATTATTGTCGCCTTTCAAAATATTATTTATTGCTTCAATTAATTTCATTAAATAACAAAGTTTACCAAATTGAGACGATTGGATTAGCCAGGACATAAAGCTAGTAATAGTAAATTAATATAGCAGTATTGGAAGGCTCATTGTTTTCTTAGACTATACAATGGGAATGATTAAAAAAATATTTTTAACTATTTAGTAGGTAGTCTAATGATAAGACCTTAAGATTAAGGGGTTTGCTCTCTCTGTAATTTTAGATTCGAGCCATGTGGTTAATATGATGGCCACTAGAGGTTTACATGGTCGTTAACTTCAAGGCCCGTGAGATTAGTCGAGATACGCACAAGCTGGTCCAGACACTCACGTTAATTAAATTTTTTTAATGACGTGTTAAAAAAATAAAATAATATTTTTAACATTTTTTTAAGATGATGCATCCTCTTTACATAATAATAATAATAATAATAATGATAAAAATAATAAAATATACAATCTATAGTCAATAGAATTCAAAATCTTTTTGTTATTAAATGAAGTTCCTAGATTCACAATAGCTGGGCCATAACTATTTGAGGTAATTAATATAGGATTGTGAAAATTTTCGTTAGTATATCATGTAATTGAGTTTATATTGGCTTTAACTGTTATAATTTGAAAAATTATTATTTATATATATCTTGAATTTTATACACATGATAATATTTAATATTATTATAAAAAAATTAATAAAAATATCCAGAATGTTATTATTTTTTATTTAATAAAAAAAGATTTTATATTAAATATCACAAGTTTTCCGATGAATTAAAATATAAAAAAAACTTAGCCATTCCCCCCATCCTCTTTCTTTGAACACCAAACCTAGCTGTCAACTCCCCTTCTCTTCAATCCCTCACCAGTCACCGTCCCTAACAGCAAATTCACAATCTCACCAAACCCACAATCCAGCGCGCCGAACTCTATAGCCATCTTTAATTTTGTTGTTAACTCGTACAGCCTTTTCTTGCAATCGGCCCTTTCGGTTTCTCATAAGCTCCAACCGAACACGGGAAGAACAGTCAAAACACCAAGCCTGTTGTCCAGTTTTCGAAGTCTCACGATTTTGACCACTCCCAATCCCACTCCATTTCGTTTGTTGTATAAAATTGACCCATCAGGGGAGGTAGGTGACTAATAAGTTGATTCAATGGAATGACTGATGCACAGATAGTGAAAAAGGACCTCTCTTTCCCAACAAAGTTACAAGGTCCTGGTTGGTGGCCTGAGCTGCAGATAGAAGAAAAAACTAGCTAATCCACTCCCACCATGATCAGTTTCCTTTTCCTTTCTTTTGTTATGTTTCATAGATATAGTTAAAGCCAATCGATGAGCTCGTTTTAGGAATAAAAAACACTACCCTAGTCCACCTCATCATAACGATATGATGACAAGTGACAAGCTCAAACCTACAACCTCATTTTGGTTGAATAAGATGGAGGCTGGGTAATAGATTTCTCCCCCCCATTTGATGATAAAGTTATAATGTTCAATTTATAATTATATATATTGGTAGTTTGGTTATATTTAAAGATTTTTGTTGATTTATGATGTGAATGATGATTTTTTAAATTATTACGAGTAATACAATTTAGCCAAATTATATAATATTAAATGTATTTTTTATAGCATTAATTGATTCATGATATTTTGATTGTAAAACATACATTATAAAATATACTTAACGACCCATTTTATTCCTATGAAAAGCAACTTATATCTAAAAAATTAAGTCATAAATTAATGTGATTGAATTTTATTGATCGATGATTAGAAATGAAAAGTTGCAAAGGGCATCTAGGAGATGGCCGTAGAAAACTCGATCGGTCAACAAAAATTTAAACACACTCATCAAGGAATAATTCAATCCCGTTTGAAGGAAAGCAATTTCACTTGAAATTCTTTGATTCTTTTCAAGGTTTAATTTGAATGAATGCCAGTTTTCAGATGATTCTAAATGAGTAGCCAAGATGCACGTAATTAAATCATTATTGTTTGAACTGGGGCTAGTTGTTATAAATTATTCATGATCATGATTTGATATTAATAAATCCGATTTATGAATAAGCTAGCAAGCAATCTTTAGTAGAAACATTAAAAATGGAAAATACTAGTGTGAAAAGGAGCAACTTTTTTCTTGTATAAGTAGTGCTAATGTCATCAAGCTCTCAGCAAATTGTGGCAAGACCTAATGGGAAATTTTATATATGCTATCACTCTTCTAAATGAAGCAATGATTTTGACATCTCAACCATTTTGATTTCTTGCTATCACCTCCTTCATACTTTTTCCACTTTCTTCTTTCCCTTATATACTAGCCATTATATTCAATAAATACAACAATATTGAGAGTGCTCCTTCATATTGATTGCCAACGCAATTCTCTTACGTTCTTCCACCCCCCACCCCCCCGCCCCGGAGCCCCCTCTGATCAAAGACGAGATCGTCTTGAATGCTTCGAGCTCCAAGTGGTAAATGCTTGATGGATCTTAATCAATCATCTTGCCATGTGGTAAGTACAGTGGAGAAAGTGGGGGATGTTGGGATGGCTCAATCATGTCAAATCTCCCAAATTATGATGTTGGGTCTTTTAATCTGATTGAGCCGTGCCAATATCACACTTCTTATGATCCTTCAAATTTCTTTTTATTTGGTGCTTTTGATGGAAATATTTTTTCATATTTATCTTATTTTTCCTTTAACCTTTATCAATCAACTTCTATGTTATACCCAAATTTGCTGAATCCTTATGATAAACACGTATAATTCTGTCAGAATTCTTGTAATATATATTATTGAACACCATGGTTATATATATATATATATTCTGAAAAAGAAGACAGATATACATTGGTTTCCACAAAATATCTAAAAGTTTACGGTCTAGTTCGATATAACTTGTTGAAGAATTTGGGGTGGTTTGTAGTCATGATATAGCAAAGTAGTTCATACTCATATTGACAAGCTCCCTTGTTAAGCTTCTTGTCTCCTTCATAAACTTCTGCTTGACCAACTCCTATAATATATAGCACTGAACAATTCATTAAGAACTTTTTATATGCCAATGATCTCTCTTTCTCTCTCCAGTCCCTTATTAAATCTTGCATGATCTTAGATCTCATAGCAAGACTACATATATATTATCATTAACCTGCAGATATTTGATTCACCCTAAATTTATTAATCTGTGGATGGTTCAAGCAATAACACAACTCCTATAATATATAGCACTGAACAATTCATTAAGAACTTTTTATATGCCAATGATCTCTCTTTCTCTCTCCAGTCCCTTATTAAATCTTGCATGATCTTAGATCTCATAGCAAGACTACATATATATTATCATTAACCTGCGATATTTGATTCACCCTAAATTTATTAATCTGTGGATGGTTCAAGCAATAACACAAGACAATATATTCGCTCAATCGATCCATAAGCTTCCACACTATCGTTTTCCTCCCCATCATCATCTCTGGAAATGATGTAAGCATGGGGATCGATGCTAAATAGGTCGGTTTACTTTCGTTTTCGAAGACAAAAGTGCAAATCAGTCAGAGAGAAAGGGTTGGCTATGTTTTTGCACAGTACGTGATGTTGTTCTTGCAGGATTTTAATTATCGATCGTGGATGAGTGTTAAGATACGTACCCTAATACGTATGTTTTTCTTAGGAAATGTATATGGTTAATTCATCCCTCATTTTACATTTCCTTTTATCTTTCACTTGATTATTTAATCATAAATATTTCGAAGAAAATTGGCCAACAAAGGTTTTCAATATATCTTCATTATTTCTATCCAGAACTTATTTTTCCATACTCATTGGGGTTCATATGAAGTTTAGTTTTAGGGTTTAGGCATGTGTGAATGACCCAAAATAGAAAAGAAATCAAGAAAAGAGTCTAGACGAAGATATAGTAATAATTAATGAAGATCCATATATATAGACAGCCCTCTTGCTTGCAAATCCATGGATGGGTTAATGAAATTTGTGTATGGTACTTGAGCATGCATCAGTGGAAGCATGTTCTTTTCTTTTAGTTAGGTGCCTAGTTAATTAACTCTCTTTTGGTTTATTTATTAATGCTAAGTATGATTTTACATCTCCTCTTTTGTAATCTATACAATCTTTCTTAATTTTATAAATTGAATTTAGTCGATTAATTCATAAAAAAAAAAATACTGGTTATGATGAAATACACCCTACTTCTGCAATGATCTTTGTATGTGACAAGTATGCATTAAACTTTCTCTTTGATGAAACCATTGAATAATTTGATAGAGTTGTCATGTAATATCATGTAGGGTTTCATAATTTCCATTACCTGTCATTTGATGCCTTTTCTTTTCCTTTCATTTTTTGTTGGATGAAAGAATGCATACAGTCTACAGATTAAATTGAATTCCCAGCACATATGCTTCAACGAAGAATTGTTTTTGCACCATTACAGGGAAATGGGAAAAAAGGGGGAAAGTTCTTTCAGTTCCAGCAATAATTTCTTAGCAGCCATGAAGAGAGCTACATTTAAATGATTTGTGATCCTAGGGAAAGTGGCAGGGAATTTAATCATGAAACAGAAACCAGGATTGAAGAAGCACATAACAGAGAAGGGGACATGATCACCCTGCAGCTACTCCACCAGAACTTTCATCGGGGAGCACGTTTCTGATATAAATAAAGCCTCTTACATACACAAATCAACACCATCCCAAGAAATACGAGGACACCCTCTATTGCCAGCTTAACCTAAGATCCTGTGAATTTCTTAACCTAAGAAAATGATCATGGATCGTTCTTTAGGTTTCCACATAATTTATCTCCAAATAAATCAATGATCCTTCTCTATATATGTCTCCATGCCCACTTGTTTTGAAAGAATCAATGATCATTCTCACTCATGGAACAATTCCATGCATTCCTAGACGTTAGAAAAATTATGAATAAAACTCTCATGCACACCCTTCGCAATATACACACAAAAAGATAACATCACCTACAAAACAAGTAAATATTTTCTTCTTCTACTTCTACTAGTTAAGTTTTTTAAACATATATGTTTAAAATATAAAAGAATTATAATCATTTGGATCATGGCCAAAACAACAACAACATACTTGTTGCTTTATTGCCTTGTCATTTGGCTCGGGATGGACCAAACGTAAACACCCACGATGTAATTCAGACTTCAGCCTAAACGACTACACCCTGACCCTTGCGGCAAGTTGTCCAATACATGTACACTTTAATATTTTATCAAGTTTTGTGAAGTTAAAAGACAACAATATGCACCGCCCATTCATACAATTTTCTATGCTTTATTGATAAATTCTCTCAAGTATACACTTCTATATATAGGGTGGACACTATATTTTTAGCCAACGACTTAATGCAACACACAACATATTTATACAAATCAACACCTTCTTTTTTAATCAATGATTATTTTTAATATTTTCCCTACCATATTATGATATTGATTAATCTCCGAGTAAAAAAAATTAATTTAAATTTATTTTTGTATTATGATTTTACTTGTAAGAATTGTTTATGATCTCAATTTTATCTTGTGGAAACACTAGACTCAAAGCACAATTCACTGTGTGCATATGATCATAGGTAATAGAAGATAGCACAATCTATTATTGTTTTGTTGGAAGATTGGTCTTTAGCCTATATTATTGGGTTTAATTTACTTAATTTTTATTTGAGTTTTTATTTTGGACTTGAAATTTATTTTCCTTGTTAGTTGCTTTAAGTTTTTGCTATCTAGACATAAATAGTAGATAAATTATGATGAATTACTAAACGTTATAGATTTGCAAGCTTCCCCTCCTCCCTTTTTTGCTTTTGTTTTTTTTCTTTCTTTGGCTTTTTCTTCTCTTCTTTCTTCTCACTTAATTTTTTTTGTAGCACATCACATTTGGTGCAAAATAATCAAATATAAAACATATCATGGATGAACCGACAAATTAAAGTTATGACAAGACTTTAGTACGATAGAAAAATTTACATAGATTTAAAATTATTCCAGCCTTTTAGTTTACTTAAGTAAAAGTAGTAGATGACAAATTACAGAAGCTTCTGAACACAGTAACTTAACAAAGTTGCTTAACTATCACTGTGGTATAACCTGATAAGAATAAAGAGAATTCAAGCTGTTTTTCTAGAATTAAGATACTTAGAAGAATTATGTGTATAATTGTCAATAATATAATTCTTTCTTTTAAAGTAAAGAGATAAAAGAAATAATTGCAAACTTGTTTTTAACTGGTTTTATATATATATATATATATATATATATTCTAAATGAAAAAACTCTACAAAAATATTAATACTTGATTATACTCAAATTTATTATCTTTTGAGATATTAAGATACTAGAGTTTCAATCTCTATTGAGAGAATGAATTATGGTAGCAAAAATCACATTTGTAAACGTTTAAGAATTAAAAAAAAAACTCTTGGTTTAAAAGGTTTTTAAAATATTCATTTAGAATATTTATATGTATATAGCGAAAACTAATCATTTATAGCCATTACAACTCTACTGATGGTTGAAATAGTCAACCAGTTCAGATTGATCAAGCTAATTGATCGACTAGTTCTTGTATAATTTTAAGGTGTTCATTACTAATAAATAAATGGTCGACAAGTTTATTTGATCACACTAAACAGTTGATAGCAGAATTCTAGTTTTAATAAATTAATCTAAGTGAGTTTTTAGAACCATCTATCTTAGATTTTATCAATCCTTTAAATGCATGTATAGTGAAGTGTGTACATCTATTTTAATGATGCTATCAAGTAGGATATAAAAATTTACATGAGCACTAAAATAAATATTTAATCTAAATTTTCATCTTACTTTTTTCTTGGAGTTCTCGAATGTTGATATGTTATTTGAATAAACATGTATAAAATTTATTCTCAACAAAATACATCGTTAACAAAACATATTATTAGTAAATTTTTTATTTTATTATTATAATCAAAATATTAATATTTGACATAAAATTCAACACAAGCTGCGTGACAAAACAAAACTAAATTTTGCAGGCATAATTATGCAAATGTTTGCAAAGCATCTCAAACAACAAGAAAGCCTATTATTATATCCCATTTAATTTATTATAGATTATAAATTACAAAGAAAAACCAAAAATATAGGGAAAGGAAATGTGTGCTCTGCTGCGGTACATTAATTGTTCGCTCATGCTAAGATTATTATGGATTGAATTTTTTTTTGGTCACCCTTCAAAATTATATTAAGATGACTTTATGTGTTTAGATTTCTTTAGCTTTACATACTCTCACATATACCAACTATATATCAAGGAAATTTTTGATGATAAATTAAAAATTGATTTTGTGAAATAAAATTTTAGGTTGCAATTATAAAAAAAGAAGAAAAGAACAATACCAAAAAACAAAAAAAAATACTCCATTTTCATTTTGGTAAGGAAAACGTCTATTTGGTCCCTAAAGTTTGATTTATATATTTATTTTCTCTTTATTGTTTTATAATTTATAGTTAAGTTCCAAACTTTATTTTTTTCAAGCTCCTATCCCTAGATGATGGGAGAGAAAATTGTTAGAAAATTTAGAGGAGATAAAAAGTGATTGAATGGCAACACTTTAGCCAAAAAAAAAAAAACATTGAGATGTTGAAAAAAATACTTCGAGGTTCATAAATTCTTTTTCTTTTCATTTAATTTTTATATTTTTAGAATGATTAGAGGATGATTGGGGTTGTAAATGCATTTATTAGAGTTCCTAGGATGTTTTTGAGATATTTTAAAAACAAGTCGAAAAAATAATTTTGAAATCCTAAAATTCTAACCTTGATTTTCCAATCATAAAAAGAAAAAAAATCTAATAAAATACGATAGAACTTTATTAATTACCTCGTCTACTCCAATTTTTTTTTTATAATAAAAAACACAAACAAATAAACTATGTAAAATAAGAGACTTTACAATAAAATTATAACATTTTACCGATTATTTAAAGACCCAATAATCCCCTTCTAAGTTCTAACAAAATCTATTAAGGTCATCAAAACACAAAAAAGAAAAGTATCCACTTCAAGTTAAGAGAGTTTGCACATAATTAAGATAGATATGATCTTTCCCTGATTTTTTACAGACCTTTTCTAATTAATGCAAACTATTGAAACCATCAAGAAAACTCAAAAATCCAATTCAAGAAAGATGATTTACACTAAATATATGATCATTCTTGGTTCTTCTAAAAACACCCAACAAACCTTCTTCGTTGGATCGAGAGAAAAAGCTGAAGCAAGCTTTGGTTTGGAGAGGATTCGATGGCAAACTTGGTTCCATGATGTGCTAACACAAGCTGGCAAGCTGCATATACAAATGATAAATCTGGCACTCTTTAGTATATGTTTTGAACAAGTTATGGATTCAAATGTAAGGACTATGGACACCACCTATCTCCATATTGGTATGATATTGTCCACTTTGGACCTAAGCCCTCATGGATTTGCTCTTGGGCTATACCCAAAAGGCCTCATACCAATGGAGATATTTGTTCATCCTTATATACCCATGATCCTCTTCATTTCTAACCAATGTGGGACTTTGGTCGCATACCCAACATCAAAGACTTAGATTGGCATCTGGGGTTCTTTTGTTTTCTTCTCCTTTGAACAGTTTCAGAATTTTACCGCTCCTGCTCAAAAGAAGATGGGCCTTTCTTTGAACTATACGTCACTCTACGACCACTCAACGACAAACCGTTTTCTGTAGATATCTATCTCTACTCTCTAGACTAGGAGCACCTTTATGCCTGATTTGCTGGTGTTCAGTGAGATGTTTGCGAATGATATTGGATCGTGTTTCTGCATAATTTTAGATTTTTTAAATTATTATTTTTTTGATATTTTTAAAATTCTTTAACATATTGAGTTAAAAATATTATTAATTTTTATGAGTACGGATATACCATGTCACTTTAAATTTTAGACTTATTCTAGTTATCTCCCTTTTTTTTTTTAAAAAAAAAACAAGTATTTATTTGTTACGCTAAAGAAATTTAATCATAAGCCTACTAAAAAGAAATTTCAGCTAAAACATTTTTAAATAAAATAAAAATAAATTTTCAATTCATAAATTATTATATGTAAAGATAAAATATATTAACACATACGAGTTGATAACTTGACCAATCTTTTAATTTGTGATATTTACTTTTTAAATATTTTAATTTATTATCATTTATAATATCAATATCATTCAAATTAATGCAAATATTAGAGATAAACTCGTTTTTTGAACACTCCTACCGTGAATGAATGTGAATGCTTGTTTACTGTTTAGTTTGCAAATTTATCATTTTTTCTTCTTAACGAAAAAAATCTAAAATTTCTACGTCCAATCTCCGTAAGACAAGACATTCCAACCAAGAATAGTGAGCTATCAAGACTGCAGTGTTCAGAGTTGCGCCAAATAAAAACCGCCAAGAATTTCCTTATTGCCTTTCAAGTTTCTCAGATTCTCAGATACATCACCACAAGAAGACAATGCAGTGCTTGAATCTGTATTTGCAATCTGGAAATGTATTTTTATATGATTTGCTTTTTTTTAATAAAAAGCATAGGTTGAAGAAACATCTTTTTAGCTGCAATTTTAAAAAAATTAAGTTTAAATATTTGGTTAAAATTGTTCCGAGATAGATATTTTCATGCACAACAAATGAAAAGCAAATCTTTATAAATAAAAACAATTAATTTTAACTTCTACAATATATTTGATCATTTCAGACAATAAGTCATTTCAGAGCAACAGTTCTACAAATGAGGTCATGCATTACGCATCCATTTCATGGTTTCCCAGAAGCAAAAGCAACTTTTGAATTAGAAATTTCACCTTTCCTATGATATCAAAGAGCCATATCTACAGAATATATGAATTATGATCAGGGTGCAGTAACTACAATCCTTAGAATCCAACCAGGCTCAGTAATTAGTGACTTTTAGAATAGAGAAATCAAGTGTACAGTACAGCACGAACTAATCATAAGTGACCATAATTACAAGCAATTGAGTTCAGCAAAATAGAAAATTCTACCAGATATTTGAGATTGTGCATGCTATTTATAAGGCTCCGGTTCAGTAGAACACTAGTTACTCAAGTTTCCAACCACATGAACTAAGCAAATATGGCTGGTAACTGGGTGAGATAAATCATAAGAATAAAGCTTGCTCCAACTGCACCAGAAGTTCAGAGCTTAACAAATTTATGCATATTTGGTCAATTCTGTTCTATACATCTTTTATTTTGGTTTTGAAACACTTGTAAATTTCGTGAGTTTCATGTGATAAGAGCAGAAAAAATAATAAAGAATCAAAAATTAAATGTGGCTAATACATTTATCCTGAAACCTAGAGAAAATTCAATGTCCCCAGAGAAGGAAAAACAACAATTCCTAAAGCTAGGCTCATTTTTCTTAAGCATAGAACAGGAGATCTATTTTGAATTGAAATATCTAATCCTGTTGCATAATTTATCCATTGAAAATAGAAAGATAAGAAACACAAGGCAATACAATTTTTTGATGCTTATTACACGAACTGTCAAGTTGCAGAAGAGAACAAGGCGCAGTATGGAAAGATCAGACATCCTTGAATCTAGTGCAACAAAATGATAACTTGATATTACAAAGCAAGGTTGTGCACTGCTCATCCCGGCTTCCCAGATAACATTAGTGCTAGTGGTTTTGGTTGACTGCTGAACTGAGAATATAATTCATGAAACGTTTAGCTCATGGTTATAAAATAACAAGACCAAAAAGACCTGCATATCATATCCTGGCTTTTTCACATAAAAATGCAATCAAGCAGCATAACTACCCAGCCCAAAAACAGCAGTCACTTCTGGTAATCCATCTGGAAGAAGAAATATCTAATGCTCTGGACGTGCTGGAGTATAAGACACCAAGAGATATGCAGTGCTATATTCATGCAGGCAGCAATGCAAAGTCCTTTCTTCTGGGCCTTCATCCGCATTCAAAACTGAAAAGCCACGTCCAATTTCCCCTCGACAAAATACTCCGGCCATTGGGACCCCAGGAAAATTGTCCAAAAATGGTGAGCTATCAACATTGCAACGTTCAAAGAATGATTCACCACGGCCACAACAAGAGAAAACAAAACCTCCAACAAGCTCCTTACTACAGACATTATCAGAAACTCCTGCTTGAAGGCAGTTTCTAGAACTCCAATCTAGCTTCAGTTTTCTGAAATTCTTAGAGACTTCATTACATGAAGATAGTGCAGTGGTTGGATCTGAATGGTAAAATTGGAAATAGTCACCAGTTCTGATGCCAGCTCCATCAGCAAAAAGGTACTCTTGATCTCCTCTGTTGACAAGGAACCAGCTTGATGAGAAGAGTATATTTGAAAATGGTCTGCAAGTGTGAGCTTTAAACCAAGCAAAAGGAAAAAAACTCCCACATCCAAATTTATTGTTTGTTATGATACTAATATTGTTGGTTCTAGCACTTGTGCACACTGCACTAAAGTAAAACAATTCAATTTTCATCAGCTGTTTTGGTTATAGATTCAGAAACGCTTGAGAGTATAGCATTTCAGTCATTGTGAAGGAATCCAGAGTAAAAAGGAATACAAGAAAATAATGCATGAATCTCTTAAAGTTTGACAAGGTGAGTGATGAAAGTAACAGACGCTTCATGTTTGATAAATTCTTCCAAGCGCATGGTGAATGTCTGTAAGAAAAAACAAGGCCAATTAAAATTATGAAAGTTAAACATCTCACCCCATAACTCCATGGAAAACCAGGAATGTCATCACTCTTGACTTCTCTGACCCAATAAAGCATTTTCTTTGTTCAGTAACCCCAATGTACAGGTCAGGGCGTCCAATTTGGTTCACCAACTGTCACAAATTTATACTTTTGAGAGAGAACAAATGCAATGAAAGGATTAATTCTCTACATTCAATCAAATTTAATATAATAAAAGATTAATAACAACGAAACACCACTCAAAAACCAAGATACAATTTTCTTTATTGTCTGGAGCATAGAAAGTTGGTAACTTTCTTTAAGACAATAACATAAATGTCAATGCAAAGCTAAAAACTAAAGAAAACCTATAATTAAAAGCAGAAAAGAAACCTACACTCATCTTGGGCAACAACTTTTAAATGTATGAACAAGAGCTCTGTTATTAACATTTCAGATTATAAGAGTGTATGCAGCAAGAAAACTCTTGTATAGCTTAAATGCTGATCTGCATTGAGAGTAAAATCTAACGTTAATTGAAATACAGTTTAGTTCGGGAGAGTAAAATCTAACGTTAATTGAAACACAGTTTAGTTCGGATACTATATCATTGCCTAATAAGCACTTCCAATCTGGAAAAAAAACAATTTTTTAAAATCCTTGTATAACCTTTTAGACATGTAATTTCTGAAACCAACATTGGACCACTTCAGAAAATAGGCTATTCAGAATAATAGTGAAACACTATATTTAAGCATCAAATTCTTTTTTTTCTTGTTTAACCCGGAAGTGAAATAAGCTTTTGGGAAATTGCAAATATCCTATCATATCAAGTAGCCATCTCCACATCACCAATTTAATATCTATGAATTACGATCATGATGCAGACACTTTGAAACCCTAGAAATGGACTAGTTAAAAATAGGTAAATTTGGAATGGAAGGAAACCAAGTGCATAATGCTGTATACATTAATAAAGCAATAATAAATATGATTCCAAGTGACTGACCTTAGCCAAACCAAAAACTATACCAGAGAATATGATTTCTATCTCGTTTTCCAACCACATTAATGTAACAGATAGATCATTGCAGTCAGATATAACATGATCTGAGGTTGTTAAACTAAACAAAAGTTTGTGTGTGACTATGCATATGATTCACGCAACAGTAAAGTAAAGCCAATTACTCAATCCCAATTAATTTGAGCACTAAAACAAAAGGAGAGATCTTAAACATCAAAATCTACAAATGTATATTTCTAAACATAGATCTTAAACAAATATCATAAATAGATTATGTAAACACTACAAATAAACTAGGAGTTAAGAAATCACCATAAGCAAAAAAAGAATGGGTTTCCAAAAGAAAAACATACCTCATTGTTGATGTCATCTAGGATCCTTTGACCATCTTGAATCTCTTGTTCCCCTTCTCTTCTGGCAGTAAGCAATGTCGTACAACCTGTCTCGGATCCAATCTTTCTAACAGAAACTGCCTTGTACCTTGGGCCTATTGCAGAAACACCAGAGGATAATGCAGCATGGAATTGGATTTCCCCTGTGCCTGCTCAATAAGTGAGAGCAGCAAAGGTATGAGAGAGCATGTCATGTGATTCGACAATGAAAAGGTCTGCACATTGCCAATCCATTTTAGTTGCAAAAGATGAAATAGCAAAAACAGAGATTAATAAACCGATACCACAAGGCTTGTCTCGATCCCTTGCAAATACAAGAGCAACTGCAGCAGGAAAATATTCACTGCTCCCATAGTCATTTTGGGACTCTACGCCACTTCGGTACAGGAATTGAGCTCTCTCATCACCAACAATGACAGTATCCCTTGACATGGCATGATCTGCAACATACAACATATTATCAACTTTAAGAAGCAGCACAGGAATTGCTATGTGACAGTTTTTGATGTCTAGCAACACTTTCAAAACCCAGGACAAGAATTAAATAGCCAATTAATTTATCAGCTAAATGGATGTGTTTGCTTAGTACACTATCTAGTGAGTAACCAAACAGATAGCATTAGTGACAAACTTGTACATTCTTAAATAATTTATTGCTGCAGGTGAGCACGACAGAAAAGGAATTGTCTCTCATCAACCTCTGAAGACTCTTCCAGAAAAAAAAACTTGAACAAACAATAGATGCAAAAATGCCTTCCTTTTCATAATATTTGGTTTCAGAAATGTATAAAATATGAACCCTCAGATCAACCATGACAATTAATTGCACAATTCGAATTAGCAGTGTTTGCCATGTCAGGGGTCCCAAAGTTAAAAATTGTGTACTCTTTGTTTGCCATGTTTTATGTAACAAAACAAGCCTTGTTCTATATTTTCCTATGAACAACAAGCACAAGAAGAAAGAAAGTTTCCTTAGTTGAGAAAACTCACCCAGCTTTTCCATGACAGGTTTCTGGTCAGCACCTTCATCCTATAGCAGGACCAAAATCACATCTTAGCAAGAATCTCACTCAATAAAAGGATGTGCAAGCAAGTTGGAAAACATTATCTTACTCCAAACAGTATTATCCCAACAGGTGATGCCCAACCAGAAACAGAAGCTGCATAATCCCTAATATTCATCACAAAGTAATCAACCAAAGCCGGTCTATGCACCTGATTTCATATCAGCAGAACATAATAAAGATCAGTTAGCTTATTGACAACAAATTCATATAGCGGCATATGCTAGACATCACATATGGCAAATCAAGCTCATAGCCACAGAACCATTCAACTTAGGGCAATAGAAATGAAGAATCCTATAGAGAATATCATTTTCCAAACTGAGGTTTAGTAACCTTTCTTGGTTGTAACAGCGGGATGACATCAACTTTTAGTCCAGGTAAAAACCCCACAGTCAAAATGATACCAAAGCATGAATTTGATTCTCCATCAGCCCAATATTCTTCCAACATAACCTACACAAGCACACATTTATTTGAAAGAAGCCAAAAATGTAGTCTCACATATTTCTTAAAAAGAACAAAAGTACTGATCTTTTACAGTGCTGACCTCTCTATGTTCACCAGTAACAGCATCTCTTCCCATGATTCCACTTGCACAAGACACAATAATTGGAGTTTGGGAACCAAGTTTTGTTGCTAACTACAACACAAAACCATACAAATCGACTCAGCATCAGATTGACCCAAAACAAGAAAACCAAAAATTGCCCGAAGATAATACTTTGACTGATGATAAATCTTACAAAATCAAGTTTTTCTCTCAGATCAACTCCACTGCCAATAACATTGGCAATAGCAAAATGAGGTCTAATGGGCTCAGAGAGAACCTTATTGACAACCTCTTCTAATGCAACCTGTTTGATCATCAAAAACCACACAGAAAAAAAACCCAATTCAAGTTAGAGGCTTTACATTACACCGATGATCTTTTCTTGATTTTTTAAGGACCTAACAAGAGTCTTCTAATGCAAAATATTGATATCATCGAAAAAACACAGAAACCCAATTCAAGATAGAGACTTTGCGGTAAAGTTATGATCTTTATTTGGATTTTTGAAGACCCAACAAACCTTTTCGTTTGGATTGAGAGAAAAAGCAGAGGCGAACTTTGGTTTGGAGAGGATTTGATTGCAAATTTGATTCCATGATTTGCTAACGCAAGCTGCTGATGCAAAGGATGAAGCTGGTAGTCTCTTTACTATGTTTTGTACAAGGTCTTCGTTTATGGATGCAAAGCTTGTCATTGGCATTTTGGGTTCTTTCGGTTTCTCCTCCATTGTTGTGTTATCAGAATTCTCCAGCTGTGGCTGAAAGTAAAAGGCCTTTTAACGACTGGTCATTTGCATCCGATTTAAATTTCTGCTTTGTTCTGCAATACCTGCAAACGACTGGTCTTTCGAATCTGATTAACGTATTTTGTTTTGTTTCTCAATGCATGTAAACGACTTGTCATTGGAACCTATTGAACGACATCTGTTTTAGTGCGTTTCATTGCACTGTTGTTGCAACCGTTACTGAGTTGTAGCTAGCAAGTTGCCATGGACAAGGGTCAAGCTACTTTCGAGCCACTTTTCGCGTAGTAAGACAGAACATCCACTTCCACACATGCACATTCTTGTTTTCTGTCAAAGTAGGTAGATAAGTGTGCGTTAAATTGTGAAGGGGCATGAATTGGCCATAAGAACTAGGAACTAGAGGCTTTTCGCTTCTTCGTCATTCTCAAATTTTCTTTTCCTGAACAATCATGTAATTCTTTAGCTTGAGTGTATTTCAAAGGCAAAACTTTTAGGCAAACCAGATCATATAGAAAAGGAGTAATCCTCTCCAATTTAGTTCCACATTATTATGCATACAAACATCCACTGGATGAAAAACTAAATAACTTAGTCTAATTCTACTGACAAGTAAGAACCTGTCCAACTCCTCTAATGCAACATCCTTGCTATCCTGCTAGTCCCAGCGATACATTCGCAATTCTTTTCAGTGTTACAGAATTGCTTCATGCTTGTCTCCTCATAGATATTAACTCTCTAAAGGTGGTGGAAGATATGACATAACCAAATATATTGTGCTGTAAACATGGACGCAGCATCGAGGGGAGGTTTCGTCGTCATATTCTTCGTTCATCAAGCTTTTGGGGCCCCTTCCTATTTCTCCTCTGCAGAATAATCCTGCTACTGGAGCTGTAGGAAAGTTGTTGCAGAATGGGTAGCTATCAACAAAAGTGTCTCCGAAGAATGACTCACCGCGATGATAGCAAGAGAAAATGAAACCACCAAGCACCTCTTCCTTATCGTCCTTGTCAGCTAAGTTGCTCAAACGAAGATAATTTTTGCTTTTCAGTTCTGCCTTCAGAGCTAGAAGTTTGTTGAAGGCATGGTCACATGATGATGAAGCAGTAGACGAATCTGACTGGTAGAATAGGAAGGAATCACCAGTTCTGATGCCGATACCATTGACAGTAAAGTAATATTCTCCTCCTCTGTTAATGGCCAAGAGAAAACACAATTAATCTACATATTTTCTGCTACTGATGATCAAAGAAATCCCGAACATATAATCTGGACAAGATAGTTATCGAATAAAAAACAATATGAGACACAGCAGAGATGGAAACTGATCACTTATTTTACCCTATGACTTTGTAGAACTCCAAAGATTTTCCTGGTGTCAAAATCCCTGAATCACTGGTGCGTTGAGTTTCTTTGGTGACACCAATGTAAAGATCAGCGAACGTATCTTCTTCCCTAAACTATAACAGATTCAATAGGTTACTTTAGGAAGAAAATGAGCTTTAAAACAATTTAACAATGAGACACTCTCCTTCAAAAGGAAACACTCCACTTTTTAGTTAGATTTACAGTAATCAACCAAGAAATTTCTCGGTTATATGTCTTAAACTCAACAACGAAATCAAGAAAAGGAAATCCTTTCATTGCTTGACTTCTCTAAATGGTAAAAAAAGATGATATTTATTTAGAAATCAAAATACCCATATAAAAAACAGCACAATTATTCAAAACAAACAAAGAAGAAGGAGAACCTGTTGTTTGATTTCATTTAAAATCGCCCCGGCAGCCATAATGCCATCCTGTCCTTCCAGTCTTGCAAACAGACATGAACGCTCTGAATCTTTTGGTACAACACAAACTGCCTTTAGATTGGGACCAAATGGTAGTACACCTGTTGACTTTGTGACGTGGAATTGAATTTCCCCTAAACCTGCTCAACCCAAAAGGCCAGAAAGGACTCATCAAAACAAATTCATAATCTTAGGCGAAAAGGGCAGCAACAGAAAGGTAAAATGATGCGTCTAGCATATTTTGGAAGCTCCAAAAGTATGATACCAGCTAAGTCATTTCTAATTTTTAAGTGAAGCACATGGTGTTAGTTTTAGCATAATTTGCTTCAATTCATACAAATCATCAAGTACCTTCAGGCTTGTATCTATCCCTTGCAAATACAAGAGCAACAGCTTGAAAGCAGCATGTATACACGAGTTGATTTAAAGAATCATCCCCAGTTCTGAAAATGAAGTCGGCACTTGCATCGCCTACAATGACTGTTTCTTCTGGCATAGCACAATCTGCTAAGTTGAAATGTTATAAGCTACATAGTACATATGTGAGCTGCGCCACAACTAGAACTTTGAACACCGTACATGTTATTGTTAGCTAGAAATGCTACAAATGAATGAAACAAGCCACCTTATACCACAAATATGTATCTGGTAAGGTACTTACCCATCTTTGCAACAATAGGTTTCATGTCAGTGGTTTTGTCCTAGACAATCAACAATGGCACATGTTATAGCAACCAAAGAAATTTAATGGAATTTTAATTAAAAGCTTATACAAGGACGCCAACTTACTCCAAACATTATGATCCCAGCAGGGGCTGCACAATCTGAAACAGCAGCTGTGTAATGTAAAATATCCATCACAAATTTGTCAACCAATGTATTGGATTCCTGATGATGGTGAAAAATGTTGTAAGTCAGTAATCCATTTAGTAGACAAACAACAAATAATAGCTCTCTTACTTTTCAAATTCAATGTCATAGCACTTTATGCTTCATTGAGTATGATGGCCAGTATTCCCAATGCATTATTATATAAGATGGGGGATTCCTGAAGATATTGCTCTCCATTAAGCACAATGAACCTTACCTGTCTCGGTTGTAACAGCGGAATGGTGCCAATTTTGAGTCCAGGTAAAAATCCAACGAGCAGAACTAGTCCTCTTTCAGCTGTATCTGATTCTTGGATATTAGGACCGGAAGTTGTTTCCCATTTTTCCTGCATATTAATTCCATAAGGATTGGCATCACCACCAGCAGAAATTTTAATTAATTTATATAAACATGCGTATGAAATCATCAGAAAAACACAAACCTCAAACAGTTCATCAGCAATGCCATCGACACCAATGATTCCACTGGAAACATTAGTAATTATTGGGATTCTTGAACCCAGTTTTTCAATTATCTGCACGAAAGACCATAGGTAATGAAATCAAAATTTTATTCTGATTGGAAGAGAAAAGTGGGAATCTTGAGCATATTAACCAAATACAATAATATGAAAGATTCAGAAGAGAATTATTACCAGTCCATGAGCCAGTTCCAAGTTGAACTCTTTGCTAATGCAGGCAATAGCAAAGTGTGGACGAATAGGCTCAGAGAGAACCTGCTCAATGACCTCTTTCACAGCATCCTAGCACAAAAAACTAGTGAGCTCTATTTGGTTTTGTTTGATAAAACAATGGAGCACAAAGGGAAATCTTGAAGATTTCTATCCACTTCATTTTGGTTAATCTTTAATTTCATTACCATTATTCTCTTCTTTAGTTTCTTAAGAAAACTTTGGTTAGCCGCCGTTACTGTCAGGGTGGAACCAGATTTTGAACTGAAGGGATAAATTATTAATAAATATTTGATATTATATTATATATATATATATATATATATATATGTGTGTGTGTGTGTGTTATATATAGAAATTAATTTGAAATATATATACCAATTCAAGTCAAGCAAAATTAATTTAAAAATATTTTTAAAATAAAAAAATTTATATAGTAATTGCTCTTTGAGATTTTATATTTTAAAATTGTTTCATAATGATTTTATTTTTAATCTCATTAAAAATATATTTCTTAATATATACAATAAACTTTCATTTATCTATTTCTAAATCTTTCAAGGACTAGAAAAGTTTTTGGCAACAATTCTATGCTAACGTATGATACATAACATCTAAAATCATAGTTTAAAAGGATTGTTATAAATTGATGTTGTTCTAGTTGACTTGTTGTTTTGTACAAGTGGATTAAACATAAATATTAAATATTTTTTTAAAATTTATTTATTATGTTTCCTAATTTTTTTAGTTATCATGTACTTCATTTTTAATCATTAGTAAATTCATTATCATCATTTTTCATATGAAATTCATAACAAAATACTTACCAATTCATCAACACTCATTTCAATTCATATCCATTAGCATATAATATTACTCATACACATATTAATTCAACAAACTCATAAATTATTATAAACCCTAATATTTTTAATAATTAATTATAAAGAAATAAAACTAAAATTCGATAATGAAACAAATAAAAAAAATAAAGAAAACTTTTCTAAAGTATAAAGTATAAGATATTACTTACTTAACTAATTAATAGTTTAAGGCTTGAAGAGAAATTTTATATAAAAAAAAATCAGGAACAATTGTAAAAACAAAATAAAAAGCTTGGGTTAATTAGTAACTAATAAAAAAAATTATTATATTAATATTTTAATATAACAAACTAGTTACAGATAACTACCTCTTGACTTACAGGTTTTTATAAGCGGAGAGAGTTATTTTTTTATTCTACTTAGGCTTATGAGATCCCAGCCGCTATTCTTAAATTCCACTTTTTTCAATGGAAGCTTTTGTTTGGACAGCCCTTACTTACTATGTCATTGGTTACATAAACGCTGCCTGAAATTGGACAATCTCATCAGCACATGATTCTTATATTTTTCTACGACCTGAAGGAACAATAACAATTCCTGCTGCGCGTGCATTACACATGACAGCGAATATGTTCTATAAAGATATATGCAATTAGCAACAACGAGGTTCGTCGTGTTTCTCCAACCGGACGAACAATTAATACCAATTCCAGTTGCACGTGTATGACACGCAACAACAAATATGTTCTATATGCTGACTGAAATTGGATAATCTCGCCAGCCACATAGGCTCCTCCCGTTTCTCCGATGGAGAAACAATTTGGCCTATTTTTGTATTTTAAAACTATTTTTTTAATTTAATTTTTTTAAAAATTAATATTTTTTTATGTTTTTAAATTATTTTGATGTACTGATGTCAAAAATAATTTTTTAAAAATAAAAAAAATATTATTTTGAAGCATTTCCAAGTAAAAAACACTTTAAAAAACAACCGCAACAATACTTTTAAACACTCTATTAATACCAATTTCAGTTGCACATGCATGACACGTAGTAACAAATATATATATATATTCTTTTGTTTTCTCTACCTAAAAATACAATTCTAGTTGCACGTGTCATGCACGTGTATATGAATATATTTGTGAACATATAAGCTAACAATATAATTCCTTTTATTTTATCATCTAAAAGAACAATTCTTGTTGTACGTGTATATGAATATATTTGTGAATATATATGTTAATAATATGATTTTTCTTGTTTTTTTCGTTTAAAAAAAACCGCAATCATACTTCCAAATATTTTATTAATACCAATTTCAATTGCATATGCATGACACGCAACAACAAGTGTGTGTGTGTATTCTTTTGTTTTCTTCGCCTCAAAATACAATTCTAGTTGCGCGTGTCATGCACGTATATACGAATATGTTTGTGAACATATATGCTAACAATATAATTCCTTTTATTTTCTCGTCTAAAAGAATAATTCTTGTTGCACGAATATATGTTTGTGAATATATATGCTAATAATATAATTCCTTATATTTTCTCGTCTAAAAGAATAATTCTTGTTGCACGTGTATACGAATATATCTGTAAATATATATATTAATGATATGATTTTTCTTGTTTTCTCCGCCTAAAAGAACAATTTTATTTTGCGCATGCAATCGCACGCAAATGCGAATGTGTTTATGTGAACATATATGCTAAATGAAATCGGGCAATCATATCAAAAACAATAGCATTTCTCTTGTTTTCTCCGACCAAATGGATACGCATACCAATTTCAGAACTGGAATTTAAAAAAAAAAATAAGAAAGTGAAACAACTTACTTGGAGAGAAGGGTTGAGGGAGAGAGCTGAAGCAAGCTTAGGCCTTTTGAGTATTTTGCTGCATATTTTGTACCAGCGTTTGTTAACGCAGGCAGCATACGCAAAGGTCAAAGCCGGTAACCTTGAGAGTATATTTTGTACAATCTCTTCATCCACCAGAGAGAACCCGCTCATCCTTTTTCCTGATAGCGGCGTAGCCATTTGAGTATGTGATATATGTGAAGCCCACGTATTGTTTTGCATTATGGAAAACATAGGATTGGTACTGCCTGTTTTATACTTGGTTCGATGGTGTAGCAATTCAATTTGAAAAAGAACTTATCTTCTCCAAATCCTGTTGCAATTAAGGGCATTAAAGGAGATTGTGATTCTTTTCCTTTATTGGCTTATGGTTTTGGATTCGCTGAATTAAATGGGTTTTGGTGTTTTGTGTCACCAACAGCGCAGCGTGTGTTTGGTATTGCGATAACTGTTGTGGTTGTGGTTTGAAAAAAATTGTTTTTATAAAAAGTATTTTTAGTTGAGGTTGGTTTGAAAAAATAGATGTTTGGTTAAAACTGTGGTTGAAATTGAGGTTAAACAAAAAGTAATTTAATGTGTTTGGTTAAGAATGCTTCTGAAATTGAGGTTATAAAATAATTTTAAAAAATATATATTAATATTGATGGTTTTTAATTTAAATATTGTAGATTTAACTATTGTTATTACATCATGAAATAAAAAATACTTTATATAAAATATTTTTTATTGTTCCATTAAACTATCTACAATTTCATCACGTATGAAATACATCCGATAAGGACTACAGTTTTCATAAATTTTTTAAGAGCGCAACAACATCAAGTAAAATATAATTAGAAACAAAATTGAGATTGTAATCAAATTCTGTAAATGCGGCGTCATAAAGCGATCTCCGTCTAATTTATGTAGTCATTGAATAATGTTTAACATTAGTTTTTTAAATAAAAACACAATTAAAAATAAAAAATATTTTTTTATTTTGTTGAGTCGGACATGGTTCAATGCATTTTTAGTGTTGAACCGGACTAATCTGGTCAGAACAGTAGAGTCATGCTCCACTGTTCATGGGTTTTCTCATCACAAGAAGCAGCAACGAGCTGCTTCTTGCAAACCTGTGGTTGTGCCACAGTTAATGGTGGGACCCACCAGTGCAAAATTACAGTAGGAGCATTACCAAACAATAATATTTGTGGTTACGAATGAACCTCACCCGCAGCCACAAGTGTGTTTGGTATTGTGGTAACTGTTGTGGTTTGAAAAAAATTATTTTATAAAAAGTACTTTTGGTTGATGTTGAGTTGGTATTTATATATGTTTGGTTAAAACTGTGGTTAAAATTGAAGTTGAACAAAAAGTTGTTTAATGTGTTTAGTTAAGAATACTTTTGAAATTGAGGTTATAAAATAATTTAATATATATATATATGTTAGAGGTTGGTTGGGTCATATCCGTAAAGGACTTTAAAAGGTGTCTCCTATAATGATAGGTGGAAATAAGAATGACAATTTTACTCGGACCTGATGGATACCGACTCAAATGAATATGAGTTTTTTTTCCCATTCAAGTTTGGGTAATACCCAAAGTAAAAAAAATCAAGTTCGGGTAGGGTATGGATATTGCCCTACTCGACCCGTACAACATAAATAACTTTAAAATTTGAAAAAAAAAAAACATTTATACCTAGCATATATAAATAGCAAAATTTAAGGTTTTGTTCACACACACTCTCCACTTTAGCCTTTCCACTCTCTAGCTATCTCTTTCTACCTTTCATATTGCTCTCTCCTCATTATTTATTTGCTTCTTTTAGCTTAATTTTCAAGCAAATTTGTCAAGGTGTATTATATAAGCTAGCTAGTTAGGTCTTAATTATAAGCTAGTTATTTGGGTGTAGTAAGTCAATAAATCAGATCTACATAAGTTTTTCTTATTGTTATTGTCATCAATTACTAGTGTATGTTTTTTATGCAGTGATGATGAGAGGGTTTGTTTTTAAGAGAGAAAAAAACACTCTTTTATTATCATAAATGTATAAGAAACAAAACCCTACCTACACTCCTTTTTTTAATTATCTCTTTCTTTTTAGATGGTAGAAGAACAAAAGATAAGGGAAAACAAGAAGGGATAAAAGTCAAGCTAGTAGGAATTAGAGATAGGATTTAGTGTGGGCATGATTATGAACGATTGGAATTAATGATGAAAAGTCTGATTTGAGAAGTGTGTGAATTGAGATCTGAACAGTTAAAAGGGAAACTAAAAGTTTAAGTTATAAAATGAATTGAGATTTGAACAGTTAAGGTTTGATGTTCAGATTAGATCAGGTTTATACCATGACCTATCAAATAGATGCCTGATGGATACTTGAAATTCGATCAGGTTTGGGTTGAGTTTATATAAAACAATTTGTTCGGTTTTGAATATGAATATTGTAAAATCCAACCCATGAGTAACTATTGTCATCCCTAGTTGGAAATTTGGGTTGTACCACCATTCCACCAATGACAGTCATTTCGACCAATTCCTAGGATTATCCTTTATAAAACATTATAACTAAGTTTCCAAGGTTTTATTAGTGATATTTGATTGTCTATTCGTCAATGGATGATAGACAATTGACATGTGAGTTTGTACTCTATGAATGTTGAAGAGTTCATCCCAAAACTTGCTTATAAATATTGGATCCTTATTAGTTACCATATTTTTTGGTAACTCATGCAGCTTAATGACTTGTTGTGCAAACACTTGTGTCACATTATATATTATGTATGGATGAACTATAGAAGAGAGGTGAGCATGCTAAGATAACATATGCACTATAATTAGAATAATAATGGACTTATTGGAAGAAAGTAACCCCTCAATAAAATCCATTGAGATATAGGACCATGTTTTAGCTAGAATAAAAAGAGGTTGGGGTTTAGTATTTTCCAACTTAGCTTTTTAGCTAGTGTCATACTACTTGATGTAAATTTTTTACATTAGTCTTCAAACCCGTCCAGTCCAGTAGAGATCCTTCTTAGCTTTCTTAAGCATATTATCATACCTTAATGATTAATTATAAGACTATCATAATGGTACTTCATAATAATTCTCTTGAAGGGACATTCCTTAGAAATATAAATCCTCTCATTATAGAGAAGTAATCTCTTTTTTAATGTAATTCTATTTTTAATTGAAATCTTAAACACCCAATAGTTTTTATTTGTTTATCTAATTAAGTACTTGTTTTGTTGGACTTCTAAACTAGTTTCATAACTCCTCTTAAGTACATTAACCCACCCCATAATAGGGGCTAATATAGCCCACTATTTTCCATCTTCAACTTCTTCTATTCTTCTAAATAGGGTATTGCAAAAAACAAAAAAGTCTAACTATTTGTTTGTTAAGTTAAATTTGATTCTCATTCTTTTGATTGCAATGTATTTAGTCTTGAATCAATGATTGAGTTAATTTTTTTTTTTAATTTCATCCCTTGATATTTTATTTTTATATCAGGTTTAATACTCATTCTTTTAATTACAATATATTTGGTCTTGTATCATTTATTAAATTAATTATTTTTTCAATTGCATCCATTTACACTTTGTTTTTATATTAGATTTGGTATTCATTCTTTTAATTATGATATTTTTGGTTTTGAATCCTTTATTGAATTAATTTGTCTTTGGATTTTATCCCTTGATATTTTATTTTTATATCAAATATAGTCCTCATTTTTTTATTGTTATTTTTAGTTGTTCTTATCCTTTTTTTAATTGAAATTTTTTTCTAATTTCATCCCTTATGATTTGGGTTTTTTTTTCTTCTTATGTCAAATTTGGTTCTCTTTCTTTTCAAATCTCCATTTTAAAATTATTTTTTTATTTTTTCATATTTATCCCTAATTATTTTGGTTGGTTTATAATTTTATATTGCTATTTTTTTTGCTTGCCTTTTACATTGTGATCCAGTCTTATGATCTGTGTCATAAAGTTTGAAGGTTGGACTGGGTTCGGTTCATTGTTTTTTTAATTATTTTTAAAAATTTCATCAATTATCATTAAGTTTGTTGAAAATTGATTTTCTTTGTTTTAGATTCTTTTGTGAATTTGTTTTTTCTTTTCGATTTGCACTTCAATTCAATATTTTTTTTATATTTAAGGTTTGACATGATATTACTCGTGGATTTTGACAATCTCACTTGATTTTACTGATGCTTTGGTTTTTAATATTTTTTTCATAATTTTTTTTTTATTTCATCGTTACTCAGTTTGATTCATGGAGTCATTGATTTTTTTTTCTCGTTTTTTAAAATATAATAATAGCGCTTTGCTATTATTTTTTTCAATTGATTGGCCAGGCCCGCGGTGAAGGGCGGCCCTCGCCGCAGGCCATCATTCTAGTTTAAACTAAGAGAAGAGGTAACCAATTGACCCGTTACAAGTGACCCGGTCAAATTCATTTAGCTGGTGGATGCCAATTGTATTCCACCTCAAAGCCACGTGTTCTGATCTGAAGAATTGGGAAATCTTGATCGTTGATGTACCAAATAAATAGCAAAAAAAAAACACCCTTCTAGAGCCTACAAACATAACCCTAGCCTCCCTCAGCCAGCCTGCCCTTCTCCGGTTCTCCCTTCCTTTCCCTTGTCTCTTCGAATCTCGGGTTTATTCTCTGGTTTGTTACAGCTTGTTATCAATTTCTCCAGTGCAGTACATAACTTGCTAGTACTAGCTGACGAATATCTCCTGGTCACTGAATGATACAGTGACCAAATTATACAAGATTTTTAATAAGTAAAGAAAAAGGAGGTGGAAGTCCTGACATTTTTAAATTGCTGATAATCATTAAGAGAATACTTAAATAATACAGCATTCTAGTTAGTGAAGATAATCCCTTAAGGGGTATTTCAAGAATCCAAAATTATTATGCATCATAATGAAAGTCCAGGAGATTACTACTCCCAGTTAAATGAAGGTGTTTGTGGGGCTTTGTCGCCGGAGGAACCACCAGACTCCATGTGAAAAGTTCATGGAAAATGGACATTAGCATCTCTGTTATTGGAAACCAAAACTGAATCAATCGACCCCGAACCATGATCATGTACTATTGGACCTATGGGATGCGAAAAGGGGACTGAGTTATGTCGTTGCAGCATGGGGTTTCCCCATGCATGCGTCTGTGTTGATGACAGAAGAGAGAGAGCGCGCAATCCGAGTCTTGTACTTGTGTTGCTAACCTGTCACAGAACATACTATGGCTACTTGCCCCACTGCTTCCTGGAAAAGCAATGGCTCTTGGAAGCGGCAGGCAAACAGAAGCTTCCGATGTCTGATTGTTAAGGCAAGGATTGTCACGTTGCAAAAAAGAGAACAGCTGCCCCCCTTTGTAGCTGTTCGAGGATGATCCAAGGAACAGGTTCTGTTTGTCAGGAAGTTGATGCAGATTATAGTGCCCTCCATCTGCCTCAGTATTAGCAACTCCAGACCAGGTGGAATTCACTACAGCTGTGGAATGATATACATGGGAACTAGAGAATGGAAATATTTGGGTACCTGAAAAAATGTTAAAAGATGTATTTAGCTATTTAGGCAAAAATATATATATATATATATAATAACAAAGCTAGTTGCAAAAAGAATCAACATTCTGAGTAATTAGACTAAGCCTTTGGAACTTCTTCAGTCAGTGGTGTGTGTTCTGGAAGCAACTTTGAAATGACAAAATCATGCAAAGTAGTTTAAAATTCCGTTGACAAGCAATAATTTTAGGCAAATTCAAGAAAGAGGTCAATTTCAATGTTCAAATTTAAGTAAAAGTCCAGTCTGTATATTTGGAATCTTAGATCATTAGTATGTTTCTGCAACGGCATGCGCAAAAGGTAAAAGTAGGATGGCCAGTAAAATAGCTATAGTGGCCACTAGATCTTCATCATCTAAAAGTGACATTATACATGCAAGTTGAAGATGCACTCAACCATTTAATGTGTGGAATGAATTGTGAAGAGCCATGATTGTAATCATTGCCAATGAAGTCGTGCAACTGAGTGTGTGCCAGAATCCAGGTTTAGAGCTGAAAAAGATTCCACTAAACGTTGCTGTAACTAACCTTGGTGATTGGGTAAGAAACTTGGAGGATGAGAAAAGGGATCTGGCTGAGGCTTCCTTCGCCGCCGATTGTGTCCATCAAGACGTTTCCTGCAGCTTCTTTTCCCTTCGTCAAATTCCTCCAGCGAATGGAATCTAGTAAGAGAGTAATAGAAGTATAAGACTGCTATTAAACCATACGCTGATGGATTCTTTGATGCAAAAGAAATAGTAAAAATTTAGTTGCCAGAAAGATATCAGCTAAATATAAATTGAAGCCTGTTCTATTTTCACTACAAGCATGAAGCAAGGAGCCAGGCTAAGTGTAATAATCATCAGCACAAATTCTATGAAGAATTAATAGAAACAATGGAATTCTAATGAATGCTGTCATGGATGATTTCAGGGGCATAGGTCGAGTTCCGAAGACAGTAGCTGGATGCAAAATAAAATCTTACATAGAATTAACAGAAGCTCTTCAAGGTCAATATATCATCTGTGTCCAGAATAATTAATGACCTTTCTCAGTCCTCAGTATGCAAGTTGAAACCATATAGTAAGCATGATGATAAGCGAATTGGATTTCGTTTTTCATATGGTATCAGCCTCTTAATTTAAAGATGAAACAGCAAATGAGTTTGTCAGTACATTTTACCCTACAATTATAAAAATTATCTATAAAGCTCCGAAGTTTGATACAGACTAAGAAGATGGATTAGCACACCCCTATATACAGACCACAACACTCGAATGTGTCAATGAGAAAAACTGAAAACAGCCGTGGAAAAAGATGGAAACTTGTAATCTAAACAAGATTAAAATCACAACCACCAAACCACTGAGAATTTGATAAATTAAGAACAGGATACCACAATTCATACCGGCTACATTGCTGGCAGAATCGCTGCTTCTGACCACCAATGGTAACCTGAGGAGTCTTGGAATGAAGCTCACAGACCTTATGGCGCCTATGGTAGTCCCTGCAAGTACTGAGGTCAGAGTTGCAACCATCAACAAGGCACATAGCTACCTGAGTTCCATTGTTAGCTCCACGTGCCCTCTTCGTTGATCCTGAAGGTGAAGACTCTAGTTTTGAGACTCCAGGCTGCTTCCAGTTAACTATAGATTCATCACTCGAATTACCAACCCTACCAAGTTTCAAATCAATTGAGAAACCCCCTCCAGTCCTGTTAGCTCCAAAGTTAGTTGGCCTACCAAATGCATCTATGCAAATGCTTGGAACAGCTCCTTGCTCAAATTCAGTCAAATCCCAAGAAGGTGCCTTCAAGTTCCAGTCCATAAAATCTGCCACTTAAGGGAGTTCCACAGAGTTATCTTTCTATTGCTCCACACCGCCCCGTCCCCAGTTAGTGAAACTTCTCTTTCACTGTTCACCACCCTTGCATGTATACAGAGTTTTTTTAAGCCAAGGAAACAAATCAAGCCACAGACAGATACAAAATTACACAGGGTTTAATCAAGTAAACCTCAGCCACAAGTAAAGACCAGCAATTTAAACCTGACAAGCAAAGAACAACATAGTTGAATGTAACTAAGCCCTTCTGTCATAACCCCATTTTACATACCACAGATAACACTTTAATCCTCGTATTTGCGTTGGTAGCTTTAAAAAAACTGTCAGATTTCAAGAAAACAAAATTAAAAGCTTTAATTTATTATGTAAATCAGAAAAGTTCAGGAAAAAGGCAAGAAATGAAACAATGAGCATCTCAAAATGGTATTCTCTGCTCAACCAAGTTAAACAAAAAAAAAAGGGGGGGGATTTCCTTTTTGTTTAACGAGTGCAGCAATACAGTTTGCAGAGATATGCTTCCAAGAAGAATGGAAGCTTCAAAAATGCAAGCTACCAAGTACTAACTACAAGTAAATAAATAGTACTAAATCAGTAAAGAACGAAAGATGTGAGAGAGTATTACAGAGACACGTTCACTTGAAGAAGACCTGGTTTGATCTTTCCACCCGCCCATTCAATTCAATGACAATGATTCCACTTCGAACCAACAAAAGTGATTGGACGTCAAAGGAAAAAATAAAAAAGATACATCAAACTATGAGAAACCACTGCCACTACCCCTAGTTGCTATCACCAAAATGCCATAAAGGGTTGTTAAAATAATGAATTGAAAGCAAGATAGTGATTGGGAAGTGAGGATCATGGAGGGCCGAAAAGAGCTAAGATGGTTGTTTGCTAAGTTCACTTGCTTTACTTATAAACTAATAATTAGTTTTTGTCCATATTTAAGGTTTTTTTGAAATATGAGAAAAGAACAACGACAGGTTGGTGGTGTTTCTGTTCCTTTCAACTCTTTTCCAGGAGCCAAGAAAAGAAATACTTAGATATTGATGGTAATTGGAACAAAGCATGTGACCTAGTGTTTTTCTTTTCTAATTTCTTTTGTTTGAAGGTGTGTATCCCACTCTACTTTCAGAGTCCCTTTTTTAAAGCTAGCACCTTTAAAAAATTATTGAGAAAATAGCCCCCAGAAAAAAAAAATAACATGGTTAAAAAAAATTGATTCCGAATAGCCTTTTTATAAAAAAAAAAAATGAAAGGGAATTAAAAAAAAATTAATATAGAGTTTCTATGTGTTTTTTAATATTTAAAAAAATCAATCAAATATTTCTTAATATGAAACACATGCAATTAAAAACTTGATATTTATGATATTTTTTTTAATATTTAAAAATTCATCAAACACTTGCAATCAAACAAATCATTATTGAGTTAACTTATTAAACTCGAAAATTAAATTATGAAATTGAGATAAATTCATAAAAAGCAAATTAAAAAAAAATTATGAAACCCAACTTCCAACCTATCTAATATTAAAATTTAAAATCGAAAAAAAATCAAATCTATAAAACTAGTATATAACCAAAAAAAATAAATTTTTTTTTATGAAGCACAATTTTTAAAATAATTAAATATTAAAGGATAAAATTAAAAAAATTAAAAAAAAATTAAATTATTTAAAAAACATAAAATATTATTTAATGAATAGTGTTTTGTGAACATTTTCAAAGTAGTATTTGACATTAAAATAGTAAATGTTTTTTAAAATAGTTTTTGTTTGGAAATATATTAAAATAATATTTTTTTTATTTTTTAAAATTTATTTTTGATATGAAATTATTAAAATGATATAAAAAACTAATATAAAATAAAATAATTAATTTTTAAAAAATACGATACCATAACTTGATACAAAATTACAAAGTTTGAAAAAATTGATATAGAACTTTGTGCTTGGAATATTCTCTCCTCACAGCATCATTGAATGTGATTGCTTCTTCTAGTGGGCCATCATATTTTATTTGTTTAATCATTTGCTTGTGTTTTCTTCTAATATAGTTTAATAGTTCTTTTTCCTCTATAAAAAAAAATAAAAAAAATTGCACTCTAATAATGATATTTGGTCATGTAGCCAACTAGAGGCGAAACAATCTTCATTCCAATTCTAAAAAAATAAAAATAAAAATAAAAGTTAATTCCCATTCAATATTGAAAGGAGTATTTTACTTTCATTTCTTTGGTTCATGAATGTCAAGTTGGATAGTTTTGTCAAAATGATTATTGTGTTTGACAAAATGAAGTTGTCCCAAGAAATAGTATATATGTACATACGCTTCTCTACTTGGAATCAATTGGCCTTGTTATAAGCTTGTCAATTATTGACTGAGTTTTATTTTTCAATATTTCAAAAATATAAATATTTTTTTATTTTAAAAAATAAATTTTATCTATCCATAAAAATAAAAATAAAAATTATAGGTAAATTAAAAAAATCTTTTTGAAAATTAAACACACAACAAAAAAATCATCATTATTTATGAGGCTCCCTGAATAAAATAAAAAAGAGGGGCTATATAATCTAAATATAATTTTTCTTGAAAAAAAATATAAAAATAAGTGCTAATTGGAAAAGAAAAATGAGGAAAAAAAAAGGTCAAGTGCTACGTCAAATTAGGCCAGCGTAAGGTAGAACCCACGCACAAACCTGTCCTAGCAGGCTCATGCGACTGTGCCTTTATATATTTTTTCATTGCACCTAGGGTGGTTGACACGTCGCCCACTCTAATTTTTTTTTGAAAAAAAAATCAAACAATGTACAGTCTGATTTTGCTTAAATTCCGACTACTAGTGACTGAAAAATCAGGATTTAAGTGTTTTTCTTACTTAAAAATTAATTTTCCAAAATATTTTTGACAAAAAAAACTTTGAGAACCATCATAAACCTATTAATTGCCTAAAAAATCGCTCTAAAAATAAAATTAATCTGAAATTAAAAATTAACCCGGGCTCCGATGTGTTTTTTTACTAACTTAATTTAAAGGTAAAAAAAACACTTAATATGAACTTCTCTTATCAAATAAAGCAATTTGATACAAATTTTGTCTGTTTTGGTGGTTTAAATCGGTATTAATGATATATTTCTTTTTCTATCATTGATGATATCTTTTTTTTTTTCAAATAAGAATTAAAAATAATAAAAATAAATTTTTATATAAAAATTGAATTTGAAAAATATTTTGATATTAAAATCGTATAATTTGCGTAAATTGAATACACTTGGGTACAATCAAGTCGCTAGCCGTACTCTTCATTAAATATCGTCAGATTCATCAAATTATTCGTTCTTCGCTCAGAAAAAGTCTCTGCATCGATCATCGCTTGATCATGCGATCCAAGATATACTGTGATACAAGAAATACGGTGTCGTTGAAATCTCTAATTTCGAAATGGCTCTTCACCTTTTCAGAACGAATATTATCAAGTGGTAGACTCTCCAGTCTCCACATTTCTACGAATGACCATCACATTTCAAGGGATAATCGCACGAGTACTTCCCATGATCGTATCATTGAAATTGTCTTATATCTCCAAAAGAGTCCTGGATTTCTATAATTAGTTATCATGATAAAGGAGAACTTAGAGGATAGCAGTCATCAAGACCCAGGTAGGAATGATCATATATCACCATTGATGATTATAAAGATCATATTAAGGTTTGGAGAGGAATCTGTTGCACGAGCAAGAGTCACAATTGTGTGATTATTGTAATTACTCTGGCCATCTCTATATATATAAATGTGTATTTGTGTGGTCTGTGTGCATGTTCTTCGTGCAAAGCTTGGTTTCTTTCGTCATGTGCTGTGCCACAAAGTCTACACTTTTCAATTCTTTGTATGTGTTCTCCATACAATGCTTTAACTATTTCTTAGACTTGCACGTTGCATCCACATGCAGGATTGAAGGCGTTTTCTGTGGATTTTCAAAGTTGTGAACTTCAGGTCAAAAAACACAGAGAGAGTCACTGTTTCGCAGGCTTGTTAATCGTGACCCGTCTCTTCAATTTGTACGATATAAACAGTTGGAAGTAGCTAAAACAAATTAAAGGCAGTAGAAAAAAAAGTGAGGAGGAAATGCCACCATTTGTAGTAGTGAGGCCTCTAGATCTTATCAGTGGTATCCTCGACTGATAAGCCTTCAGTGGTGATGGCTTGGCAGCCCATAAAGCTGACCTAATGTTTTAGCTATAGTTATTGCAAGAGGAGATATAAATATTTATATATAGTAGTAGTTTTTGTATTTTATATGAAAATATATTGAAACAGTATTTTTTTTAATTTTTAAAATTTATTTTTAATATTATTATAGTAAAACAATTTAAAAATATAAAAAACCATTTTTTTTCAAAAATATTTTTGAAATACAAAAATAAATAGGCTTTTAAAAAATAAATCCACACACAAATATAATATTAAATTGGAATAAATCTTTTATTGTTTTTCAAATCCTAAATTACATAAACACCGGTGTTGTTTTTTATCTAATATTTTATGGTATATAATTTAAATTAAAAAAACATATTTTGTATCCTCACATGACCATAATCACCAAGTGTATAAGAAATAAATAATTTCCTCCAAGATGTAGCATGATTTGAAGCACCGCTGTCAATTGAGTTAAGAACATCTTTATCACTAACAAGAAGAAAATCTTCAATGATGGCAATTTGATCTTCATTATTGGTATCAAATCTCTTCTTCTCTGATCTCGATTCTTTTTCTACTCTCTCTTTAACTTTGAACAATTTCTTTTAACGTGCCATGCAAGAAACACAATAATGATAACACTCAACTTTGGCAAACCTGCGCCTAGACTTACTTCTGCTTTTACCAGCTCTCTGCTTCAGAACTCTACCTTTACTCATCCTCTCCTCGTTTCAACAACTAAGACATCTGACTGGGTTGACGAACCCGATGTCTTTCTTCTCATCTCCTCGTTTAGAACATCACTCTTAGCTAAGTCATTGATATTACACCATTAGAGGCTGTGTTATTAGACAGTGACATTCTAAACATCTCCTCTAAGTTTGGTAAACTTTCAAGAAGCCATAATATATCCGTGCATCTCGTCATCAAATTAAGTTAATACCCAATATTGCAGTCGACTCATTAATAATTCCTTGAGCTTGTTAAAGTGATGTTTCATCTTGATATCTCTCAATGACATCATCTGCTTTATCGCACATAACTTGTTGTTTTCATTTTTTCAGGCACACATGCAACTATTCAAGCCTAATATTCCATAAACTTTGGGCGTGTGTTTCTCCAATAACATGGTTCAAGACATTATCATCAATCCACTGCCTAATGTACCCACACACTTGTCGATGTAGCAAGTTCCATAATTCATCGTCAGTTTTACCTTTGGGTTTACCAGTAGAAAATATCGACTCATGATAACCTTTCATATACAGGAAGTATTCCATTTTTACCTTATATATCTGATTATTCAAGCCATTAATCTTACCAATCCACTTGTATTACTCTCCATAAATTACACAAGACAATCAATTCAAATTAAACTTAAAGCTTTGATACCACTGGTTAAAAGGAAAACACTCAAAAACCACAACAATAAATTAACGAAAAATATTTATGCGAGAAAGACCGTAGTACACACAGAAACTTTTACTAACAACAATGATAATGGATACACAATGTTTTTCCGTAGTTAGATCTAAGGAGTACAAACACACATCACCAAAAACAATATATTCTTGGAATAATTCACATTTAACCTTTAATCCAACCCTCCAGAATAAAGAGCTATATATATGTCTAGAATCGTTTGTCAATAATTCATCTAGATCTAACGGTGAATCAGCTTCCAATCGAAGCTTGAACGAACACTGCTCAAGCTGCCTCTATTTTATTTTTCTCACGGGCTCTTTCTTTTCTTTTTGCCTTTAATTTTGTTTCAACCGACCCTAATCTTTCCTTTTCAGCCAACTTTTCTTCTTTATTTGTATTTTCTATTTATACGTGGAGGTCCATTTTTTTACATGGGGCGGGACCACCCAACAAACCTCTCATCTTTATAATTATTAAATTTAGACCGACTTGGTTGGTCAACTTGGAACCCGATTAACTTGGTGACTAAACCGGTCTAGATAAAGTAAAATACCGGGATAAGCAAAATCTGGTTGACCTGCCGGATTGACCCGTGACCCGGACAACTCGATAAAACCCGTTTGAGACTCTTTTTTTTTTCAAATGTCTTTGTCTCCTAGCCAGAGACTTTTTTTTATATTTTTTTAGTTGGCTATTAACGTTTTTCAAAATTCATTATATAAATACTAGAAGAATGTTTTATTTTTTTCAATTTGAGATTTCAAGCCCTTACTCCATGTTCACAAGAAAAAAATTGTGTTTTTTCAATGTGGGATAAAAAAAATTTTGATTTAAATACTTCAACTTAAAATGATCATAACATGCTAACATAGTATCTTTTCAATGTTGGATAATTTTTTTAAATAATATTTTAAACTTCATTATTTATAACGTGTATAGTCTATATTCACATGAATTGTTTCTTAATTTTTTTCATATGAAATATTAAAATTTTAATTTTTTATTTTATTTTTCCGGGTTGACTCAGGTCAATACGTGTAACTCGAGACCCAACTTCTTAACCTAGTTAACTCCCGAATCGGGTCTGATAACCATGCTTATTGTCCTTCTATATTCACCATCCAAAGAGAGGAGCCATAAGTTTTTTTTTTCTCAGATTAGTTACCATGTAAATGAAAAAAAAAACTACAGTAAAACCTTAAGAAACACTTTCAGGGGAATATCAAATATATATTGATTCCATATTTTGAGGGTTGGAATCAGCATATGTGGACATTATAGATATTTGAAACATGATCGAGTCGAGTTTGGGTATCTAAAATTTATACCCTTCAAGTTTCAAATTGGGTATATTTAATAATTTTGGATTCGAGTTTGAATAATGCCAAATAACTCAAACCCAACTACGGGTATCCGTCGGTATCCTACTAAAAATTCTACTTAACCAAAGGAATTCATTAAAAATGCCAAATTCTATCCAACTCCATGCTTTCCAAAATTTCTATAATCACGTGTTCTTATGATTCCATTTCTATTTTTCTATTTTTACCTCTTTAAATGCTCTTTTTAGATTCCATAATTGGTTTAGAGTTAAAAATTAAAGGCTAAATACTAAGAAGTTAAGTGTTAAGAAAATGATTAAGAAGTAAAATATTAAGGATGTTTGGTTATTATGTAAAAATTATTTATAATGATAGGAACTAATAATTTTTAAACTAATTTGAAATAAATATAATGAAAAATCATAACACAAATATATCTCCTTAATAAAGCTAAAAGACTGTTTGATATTAGAGTAATTTTTAGTTTTTAACCCAACAACATAAAACAATTATTTAATTAACCAAATAATTTATGTTTTTTACATTATGTTTATATATAATTGTATTTTAAATCTTAATTATATAGACATTAAAATAATATGTTTTCATTAACAGTGATATGTTTTTTATTTATTTTACATTTAAAAAATTCATCTCATGACACTTTTAATCAAATAAATATTTTTTTAAATATACTTTATAAAATTATAATTAAAAATATTTTTTAAAAAATTATTTTTTTAAATTACAATCACAAAAATTATTATAATATCAACAAGTTACTTATATATTAACAGCTAACCTCCCGTAAACTCGTTCTCCTCGAAAAAACAAAAAGCTCACAAACAGCGTGAAAAGGGGTTAAATATCAACCCTTTTAACCATAGTTTTAAAACCCGACCCGGTCATCGACCCGGTCAAGTAACTGGGTCACGGGTTAGATGGGTTGACTCGGGTTAACCCGGGTCAACCCAAAAAAATTTGAAAAAATCATACAGATTCTCTAACCAATAAGCTTAACAAGTTAATACCATCATTTTCCTGCAGTTTCTTTGTTGTCATTATCAATTGCCATCGCCGTTCACTGATGAAGAAAAAGTTATGGCAACTGTGATCAAATATATTCAGAGAAAGGTGGAAAGGGCATTTTCATTTGTTGCTTATGTGCTCATGGCAAGGAGCTATGGTGAATCACGTGCAGCTGTACTTGCTTGGTTGGCAGAGCTCATGGGGTGGACCAGAAGTTGGGACCCTCTTGCTGAAACCAGGCTCTCGTGATTGTGATGGAGAATAAAACCTGAGAAGCGGAAGCTTTTGAGCCCTTGATTAGTTGCCCATTTTGACCCCCTGTTCTCCATCTACGTGCTTCCATGATCAAATTTCTCTGTTCTAATTCTCCTTACATTAGGTGATGACCAGCCACTGAGATGCAACTAATTCGTCGAATTGGGCCGCTGGTTGGAGGGATCAATGACTTTATTTCAATAATTATCACTCAGGCAAAGAAAACAGAGAGTGAAAGAAGAAGATTCAAACCTTTTTTTGCAGAGAAACAACAGTGATCAAGAGTCCAGACGTCTTCTGCTCCTCTACTCCTCTACTTCTCAGCTTTTGTTTTGTTAATTCAAATTGATTTCGTCTTTCATTAATTAGGTTTTTATCTGTCTTCAATTCTGCTTCATTCTTTTCTAGCGTTTTGGCCCTTTAAAAGGCCAAAACGACGCCGTTTAATGGCTGCTAATATATATAAAAAATAGACCGGGTCTCACCCGGGTTTGACCGGGTGGACCGGGTTTCACCGGGCCAACTCCCAAGCGGGTTTTTACCTCCACCCGGACCGGTCCCAGGCCCGGGTCGGCCGGGTTCCGGGTCGACCCGCCGGGCCGGTCCGGGTTTTAAAACAGTGCTTTTAACCAATCTACACACAACCTTACGAAGATAAAAAAGAAACGAAGGGTGCATAGGCTACTAAACGTGGCCAGTGTAAATATCCACAGCCCAAAACCACCAAATATGGATCAACAACTGGATTGGACCCAAACAACTCCTTCCTTGATCCTCTCCAACTGCTAAACCTCTGAAAAGTGAAAACTTCCAAAAACACTACTTTAAAGTTTAACCTTGTCGTGTCTCTTTTCTGTTCTTTTTTTCTTCAGTCATTTTTTGGGTCAAGAATCATTTCTATTTTCATATCAAGATAAAACCCTTTTAAGGGTTTAGTCCAAAGGAGAATTTTGTTTGGTTAATTAGGCTAAACTTGAACATGAACGGAGAGGAGTTGACAGAGCAAGAAACTGCTTTGTATGATCGCCAAATTAGGGTTTGGGGTGCTGATGCTCAACGAAGGTAAAAACCCTTTAAGTTTCAGTTCTTAATTTGATTTGGAACTCGCTCTTTTAAGTAACCTTTTTTTGTGTGTTTTTTAATTTTTTTTTAGACTAAGCAAATCTCACATATTGGTTTATGGAATGAAGGGCACTATTGCTGAGGTATTTGCTACTACAACCTTAAAACTCACCAAAAATGTGTCCTTTTTTATGTTGATAAGGTGGGACTTTGTTTTTTTATGTGGTTAGTTTTGCAAGAACATTGTTTTGGCTGGAGTTGGAAGTCTGACACTAGTGGATGACAGGGCCGTGTCTGAAGAAGCGTTGTCTGCTAATTTTTTGATACCCCCTGATGAAAGTGTTTGCAGTGGGAAAACCCTTGCTGAGCTTTGCTGTGATTCCTTGAGAGAATTTAACCCCATGGTTCGTGTTTCGGTTGAAAAAGGTATTGTTTGTCTATCCCATATATATTTTTTTTTCTTATGACTGATAATGTTTAATTTTGGTACTGAATCTATTAATTTAGTGATTGGAATTGGTTGTGTTTGCTAATTTTATTAATCACAAGAATTTTGTATATGTGCAGCTAATTTGAAATTATCCAATGGAATATTGAAATTGCAGGTGATTTGGCAAGCTTGGGTGCGGAATTCTTTGATAAGTTTGATGTTGTAGTTATCAGTTGCTGCTCGCTAGCCACCAAAGTACTGGACAATTGTTTGTTGTTGATTAATTTGTGTAGATAATTCTGCTTTCTGGTAGGATTTTTTTCTTCTCTGTAATTTAATGCAGTATTTATTTTACACTCTTAATGCAGAAATTAATCAATGAAAAGTGCCGGAAGTTATCAAAGCGTGTATCTTTTTATGCAGTTGACTGTAGAGATTGTTGTGGTGAGATCTTTGTTGATTTGCAGAAGTACAATTATGCAAAGGTAACATCTTTTCTACTTACATTTTCACAGGCTTTCTTCTTTCATGGATTCCTGTTATGACTCAAAATATTGGGTCCAAAATTTTTCTTTTTTCTACTAAAAACATTGTCCTGGATGGAAAGTTAAAAAATTACACTACCAAAGCTTGAATCAGTTTTGTTCTGAGTGGTGGATTGTTTATTTCTTGTTTTAGCTCATCCTAATGCATGATTTCATCTGTTGATGTCATGCTCTCTTTGTATGTTTGATGTGCTGTTATAAGGATGATGATACCACTTAACATGTAATTATACTATAATTGCACTATGTCGATTAGAGTGCATATTGACATTTCCATCTACCTTGATCACGAAAGCCTTGGTGATAAAAAGTGGATGGAGAATTGAGCACTAACCTTTTTGACATTTATAGTATGTAGTTGCAACTCACATGAGATGCCAAATTGTTGATCTTTTTAAGCATCCTCAAATACCATGCTTTTGTTGATCGGAGGCACTGGGTTTTTTTCTGTTTCTTGTTATTGACAGAAAAAGACAGATGGAGCTACTGAATGTGAACTGCAATATCCAAGTTTTCAGGTATTGCTAAGTTCACGAAGTTCTTCCCCCATTAATTTGAGTTCATTTCAATAGCCTTGTAAATATAGCCAAATGTGTGGTCTGATCCAACCTCGTTCCTTCATAATGCCTGACAAGTGCATTAATGTACATTCGATCAAGAACTCTAGAAATGTGGTAAAATTTTTAACTTCCTGGCAAACATGAACTTTTTTTAACATTATTGTTTTTCTTAAGGGATGGCATGTATTAAATTAAGTGGGCCATATAGGCTGGTCTGTAGTCTTACCTGAGAATTGGCGAGAGTAGTAGCAAACTGATCCACTCTATCTGCAAATGTATGCTGGTTAGGCAACACCTTCAGGGAATGAACCAAGTGACGAACTATAGGAATCTGCTTGGACTAATATATGATGTAACTAAGGAAATAGCTTTGCAGCATTCATTTAGGATGGCTACCTAACTTATGTTTAATTAGCATAAGTTTGAAATCAAAGTCTCAGCTGATTTTGATTGACAGAAACAATAAAATTATATATGTACGTGGGTGCCCATTTTACTGACAAATTGTGCTATTGATCCATTCATTGCAGGAAGCTATTTCAGTGCCTTGGAGATCACTTCCCCGGAAAGTCTCAAAGCTTTATTTCGCTATGAGAGGTCTGGTTAAATATTCAGTTCTTTTTGTTTAGAAGGAAAAGATTGAAAATAAAAAAGGTGGTCCAAACTCGTGGTGAATGTAGTGTACTGTTAAACTGTTCACAACTCCACATGCACACATTGCCTGATATAAGATTGAGGAATATGTGATGGACCTTTCTGTGCTTGTGTTACAAGGCTGAGTTGATTCTTAATTACCACCTAATTCATGCATCTTCGTTCTAAAGTGCATGATTACTGATTTCTCTTTTCTGGAATTGGGAAATCTAATGAGCGTTTCGTCCATATTGTGATGAAAAAACTGAAGTTCTGTTTCCTTCGTACTTGATGAGTTGGATTTTAAATACATTTATGAGCAGTTGTTTTAAACTGTCTACATCTGTAGAAGAGATGACCTGTTTTATTCTCCTTTTGTAGTGATTGAAAGGTTTGAAGAGGCTGAAGGACGCAAGCCAGGAGAAATTTGTATCGATGACCTTCCTGCTGTTCTAAAGCTGAAAAAGGAACTATGTGAGGCACAGGTACGCCTTTAGGAATCAGTTAATTGTGTTTACTGATTTGAAAATAGGAATCAGCTTCTAAATCTTGCTATCGCAATCCTTTTCAGTCAGTAAATGAATCTCACGTTCCGGATACCCTCCTCGAAAGATTGGTTATGGGTGCAAAAGAGTTCCCTCCAGTTTGTGCCATTATTGGAGGAACTCTTGGACAGGTGAATTTCTAATCTATTTATTGGCTGGTGTTCTTTTTAAATGTTCGATTACCTGTTTTAATGTGTGGCATTAAATACTTTAGGAGGTAATCAAAGCAATATCAAGCAAAGGGGATCCCGTCAAGAATTTCTTCTTCTTTGATGCTACGGATGGGAAAGGCATGATAGAGGACATATCAAACCCTAACCTGGAAAGCTGATCATGTTTAGAGAAGCTTTATGAACTAAAATTATGTGCTGGGTGCAATAATGGGCATTCAATACTCTTAACTACCATGTAGGAGATTTCATAGTCAACACTAGTGTTTTTCTTTCCCTGTATAAACTAATCTAATTCTGTAGCCCTAGAAAACTGGAGCTTGTTTATTGATTTGTCTATGTTTTTTTACTATACACTGCTGATAATGATTTGCAGGTGGTCTTTTCACCATAGATTGTTGCTAATCAAAACCATCGACTTCTAGCTGTTCATGCTCGAATACGCTCAACTAACCAATCTATGGCAGCAGCAGTAGTGCTGAATTTAGCTTGTTTGACATTGATGCTATGTTAGCTTTTGTAGTTGTGGTTTTAAAAATATTGGTTTAAAAAAATATTTTTAGTTGCTTGTTAATATTGTTTTGAAATAAATTTTTAAATTCAAAATAAATGAAATATGGTTTTTATGAATGAAAAATAGATCTTTATGAATAAGAGGGAAGCTATTTTAGTTTTTATAAAATTAAAATTTAAAATCAATTATATATGTGATCACTGTAAAAATCACAAAATAGTTCTTTCTATGTGGTGAGGCATGCTACAGAAGCTGTATGAAATGGTGTCTTGGACTTCTAATGCAGTAGCCAAGGTCTGAGTTTGATTTTATAGCCAAAAAATGGTTGCTTGTAATCGTTCGGACCTCTGGACAGCTTAACCTTGCCATTCTTTCCCTCCAAAGTAATTATTAGTGGTATAGAATTGCTAAACACGACATATTTTGATTCTAGTTATGATTCAGCTGACTATGGTTAGGCTGTAGTGGACTTCTGTCTTCTACCCTCCTTTTTATCTATCTTTTTCTTATCAAAATATAAAGTTATTATTTAATTTGTTTTAAATATTCAATTCACCCTTTATTTTTTATTTTTTAATTTTTATTGATTTTTTTTCTTTAATCTCACCCCTTATTATTTAGTGTCATTTAGTTTTTATATCAATTTTTGTTATTGTTTTTTTTTCTAATTGAATTTTGTTTTCAATTTTATCCTTTAACATTTAATTTCAAATTATTTTTATATCAAATTTAATATTCATTCTTTTAATTATTTTTTTATTTTATTTTATATAGTCTCGTGCTTATGACTGAGATCACAGGTTTTGAAGGTTAATACAGGTTAATTTTGGTTTTTTTTGTTCTTTTTAATTTTTTTTTCAATTTCATCTTCAACATTTTATTTATTAGAAATTAGTCGTCATGTTTTTTTTTTTCTAATTTCCTTTCTATGGATTTATCTTAATCATGTGCTCATGGTCACAAGATTCACGGGTTAACCCGGGTTGACTCAAGTCTTTTTATTTGTTGCTTTTTTTATTAATTTTTTTTCGCCATTCAAAATTATGTTATTTGATAACTGAGCTTCATAATTTTATTTGGTATGGTTTTAAAGGGGTTATCCCGGTTTCTTAACCAAATTATAGATTTGGCATGCTAACCCGGATGAGCTCGAGTTAGGTTTTTTAACTTTTTTTATGTTGTCAATTTTTTTGTCATTTTATTTATTATCATTTTATTTTTTTTATTTGTATTATTTAAATTAACTGATCTTATTAAATGCAATTAAACCAATGGCTCGAGTCTTATATTTTTTTTGGCTTTTCTAGGAACGCTTTTGTCACCTTAGTACCCTTTTTCTATGTTAAAACTACCTCACAGCATAGTGTGACCCCTATCTAATTGTTATTAAATGTGGTGAGTGAGTTAAACTTGAAAATTGACCCAACTACTTGCCTAGTTCAAATTTTAAATGAAGTCATGTTGAAGTTGCATTGACATGCTTCAGTCGATTTGGCAGGTCTAAAGAAAAAAATAAAATGACAAAAAAAGAAGAAAGTCAGTCATCCAGGTCCAAATACAACATAGACGACTAATAAAAAATGGTTTAACTTTTTTTAAAAAAATCTTAAAATTACATATTTTTAAAAGAAAAACATTGAGATGACAAACATATTTAATAAACTTAGATCAACTTGGGTAAACTCACTAAACTTATGTCTTTCTCTCTCCTTGCCTTTTTCTGGCAACTTTCTAATGTAGTCGAGCCTGCAATAACAGGTGATTTTGAGCCGTCATGTATGGGTCTGCCATAACTAAATAAGGATCTGCCACAAATAAATTACGTGGATAGCCTGGCGGATGTATATATAGATCAATGGGACAGGTCAAGGCCAAATAGGAGGTCTTGTCATGCCAGACCAGAAAAACAACTTAAAAGAGCCATAATTTTTTATCCGACCGTTGGATCGCGCTTAAATTTTTACAAGAGTTTTTGAATGTTATTTTCTCCACAGGATTATGTTGCTTCATTGAGCCCCCCTGTTTTTTGTAGTTTTTGTGTTTTTCCTTCTTATTTTTAGAGTCCTTGCTTATTTTGGATTTTATGCATCTTTCATTTGTAATTTCATGTTTTTGTTTTTTAATTGAGGTAAGGTTTCTAGTTTATTTAAGGCTTTATAAACCTTCTAGTAAGGTAGACTTCATTATCATTATTTTTAAAAAGAATAAACTTGCAAATTTAGGACTCATACCTGCAACTCCTTTCGCTCCTTTAAAATATTTTGTGTTCTTTGTTTATTTATTGTTTTTAGCTTTCATTTGCATCACTTTCTCTCTTCTTCATCAAACTACGGATTGAAATGTTAAGAAAATAAAAAATTAATATTAAATTTGTAAAAATTGTAGGGACCGTGGAGAAAAAAAAGAAAAGTATGTTGACTAATTTTTTTTTAAGCAAACTTAAGATTAGTCATGAGATTTCTTCTTATTTTACCCTTTGGTCCTTTTTCATTAAATTATTTCTTTTATTAGCAAGTTTTCAAAAATTTATCGGTCATAGAATGTGAAAATTAAAAGAAAAAAAATTAAGGACAATTAAAGAAAAACATTTTAGGTAGGGTGAATTGTTACACCAATTTATCTCAGTACATTTACTATATTTTCTAATATGACATTTATTTCAATACTCAGATTTGACCACATTATTAAAAAAAAACTAAATCCCTTAAGAAAATTACTATGCATCAAGACACATATTACTATTAATTGTAATAGTGTAACTATGATTTTACCCTTACAAACAAACAACAATGCACTAAGTTTTGGGGTAAGATTGTCTTTTTATTATGACACAATTGCTTGTAGGGGGTTATATTCATCATTTCCTTTTTTTATACATAGTTAAATTACTACTTTAGCCATGGAATAATAAACTATTATGCTTTTGTCTCAAGGGTGTTTTTATCCTTTAATTTTTTTTTTCAAAATAGTAAAATTATTTTGACACCCTTTAAAAAAAAAAAACTCTCTCATAAAAGTATTTTGGTTATTTTAGATTGGTTTTGTTTTGAGGTTGCTTAGAGGTATTATTGTAATTGTCTTATATTAAATATTATATATATTAAAAAAAAATTGCTCGCGCATGCAATGCATGCGCCAGCTTATGGGCAACCCCCGAGCCATTTAGGCAGCATATGCTAGGTTGTCCAACCACCATAAACATCCTTCTAGAGCAATGTTTGGGAAATATTAATGCTCTTTACATGGTGGTATGGTGCATGTATTTGAAGTGTCGCTGGTTTGGTGCAAGAGACCATTCCTTTTTTCCCCCCTTCTTCTTCTATCTCTCCACCTCGAAATTTGTGCCACCCAAGCAAAATTTCAGAGTAGCCCCTTCAATTTATTTTTTCTTCACATTTGGTTCATATCCTTTTGATTATTATTTTTGTATTTGAAATAAACTATGAAATTATAAATGTTTTTCAATTTCACCCTATCATTTTTTAATTTATAACTAATTTATCAAGTTACAATATTTTTTCCAGTTTCACCCCTATCATTTTTAAATATATAGATAATTTATAAAATTATAAATATTTTTCAATTTCATCCCTATTATTGTTTAATCTATAAATAATATATGAAATTACAAATATTTTTTAATTTCACTCCCTACCATTTTGTAATCTGTAAATAATCTATTAAATTACAAATCTTTTTCAATTTCACCTCTGTGATTTTTTTATTTTTCAAATTTGATCTTTATTTTTTTAATTGCTATTTATTTTGTTTGATATCATTTTTTAATAGTTTTTTTTTGTGAGTATTTTTTTGTATTATTTTCATGATATCATCTTTCAAAATTAAATTTGTTGAGAGTTAAGTTTTTTTATTGAACTCAAGTCTAGAATTTCACAAGTTGTGGGTTTCAGAGATTAGATCAAGTTTAGGATTTTCACCCGGGTTTGCTTAGTTTTTTTCCCATCTTTTTAAGCTGATCTTTTCTTCTTCTTTTTTTTTTGGTGTTTTTTTTTTGTGTTTTATATGGTTTGATTCTATTATGTTAGCCCTCTATAATGTTTTTTCAATATCTCTATCATTTTTTTATCTATAAATAATCTATCAAATTAAAAATGTTGTTTAATTTCACCCTTTATGATTTTTTAATCTTTCAAAATTTATCATCATTCTTTTAATTGCTATTATTTTGTTTGGAATCATTTTTAAAGTTTTTTTTTCTTTCAAATTTCATCATCTTTTGGTTTTTTCCTCTCAAATTTTATTCTATTCTTTTTTATACTATTTTTTTTTTGCTTTTGCAATTTTTTTATTTATATTTTTTAACGATTTCATCGTTCAAAATTAGATTATTTGAGAGTTAAACTTCTTAATTGAAGCTGGGTCTAGGATTTAACAAGTTACAAGTTTTAAATATTAGACTAAATTTAAGATGTTCATTCGGGTTTACTTTATTTTTTAAAAAGCTAATATGGTTTTTTTTTTGAATTTTGCGTTGTTATTTTTTGTGATTTACCTTTTATTATGTTAACATTAGGTTGTTTGATAACTCAAATGGACTTAAGTCTATTCTTTTTATCTTTTTTTGGTTTTTTTGTTAGTTTATTTATTATTATTATATTTTTTTCATATTATTTAAATTATTACTTGTACCAGGATTTGAATTTTTTTATTATAATATTTTTTTACATCAAAATGAATTTACTTAGCCGCCGGCGAAGCGATCATATGCATGGTATCAGAACTATAGAGGTCATAGAAGTGACAAAACTTTATACTAAAATAGTAAGCAAAAGGGGCCAAAAGCGAAGTTAGGAATATTTAATTTATTTGGATGACGTTAGTGATTATGCCTTCCTATAAAAAAA
>Ga0325405_1000098_pt1 | contig 79706 bp, 40 predicted proteins | sample PopdelMetagenome_21_FD_205663 | JGI IMG/M metagenome (GOLD analysis project Ga0325405, IMG submission 205663) | Populus deltoides microbial communities from Bellville, Georgia, United States - Xylem-Control-R2 | ecosystem: Host-associated > Plants > Phyllosphere > Stem > Wood/Secondary xylem...
CTTCTTCTTCTTTCAGTTTTCAAATTAGTTCATCTTTAATTTTTATCATGTCCAGTGTATTTGCTTCTACCAATGAAGGTTGGCCTGACCGAAAGGAGCTCTAGCCATTTAAGCAAGTAGTTTTGAGTTTGAGCCTTGCTGAACACAGTAAACTTTCTTGGGGGTGATCCTCATCTTTACGCTAGATAGAACCTTGAATGATTAGTAATGGACAATAGGCTAGGAATACCCTGGAGAATAAAAAAGTTTATTTGCTGTTTTTTATTTAATTAGTAACTGTACCACTGTAGAAAAAGTTTCAAATCAAACTCATTACCAAATTCTATGAAATGAGAAAATAAAACTTATTTATCACTTGGTTAGAACCACTTTCGAAACAATTATGTCAAAGTCAAATTATTAATGAATTATGATTTCTATCTGGTGTATTGTGGAGATGGCTTGTGTTAATTAGCAAGCATTTTAATTTAAAACTTGTATTTATTTCTTTAGAAATAAATCTTTATTTGGGTTTTCATAAAAAAAAAATGATTTATGTTAAAATACCGTTTTGAAGAATCTTAGTCCACCCTAATGATATAGTAAAAGAAAATGATGCCTGATTTCTCATTCCAGTCTTGGCATAATTGCAGAGACAGGTTGGGATACCCTCCATGCAGCATGCATAGCAAAAGGAGACAATTTGGTAAGAAGTTTTCCTCCTCTACTGTAAAGCGGTTGTTCAAGGGAGTTCGTTTTTATAAGAATGAGAGGTACTCGCTCTAAGATTTCCACTTCCACGGCTAAGCCGTCAAGAGAGTTCTATTTTTTCTAAAGAATTCAAGCAATTCGGAGAATTTCAAGCCTGTGTGAAGACAGATTCATAGATTCCAATCTGCCTTCGTTGCTTTAGGGTAAACACAGCAAGTCACTTCACCAGTTGATCTTAGCTAACACCCTTTTCTTCGATGGATTTCTTCTCTTCTTTTTGAGGAAGAATCTTGGTCTGCCCTAATCTGATAAAATAACAGAAGAAAATGCTGACTAATTTCTCATTCCAATCATGGCAAAATTGCAGTGATGGTATACCTTGTATGCGCAGCAAGAGGAGACAATAGGGAAAGACAGATTCATAAATACCAACACTGACTTAGCTGCTTGGAGATAAATACAATAGGTACTGCTTTATGATATTGTACAGAGGTCAAAACAAAACTAGGGGACTAAGGGATTCATAGTTCAAAGAAACAAAAGAATTTAAGAGATTAGAAAGCAAATCCAAAGGATCAAAAAGGAAAGAAAAAAAGCTTGACAGAACATGATGCATACAACAAAGGGTGGAAATAAAGATATAAACAGTTGAGGGTGGAAAAACTAAGTAACTAGATGAGAATCTAGAGAGTTTCTGAAGATGGCAACTGCTTAAGCACCATTCCCCCTCTCACTCTGAGTCATCCAGCAACTGGCATTCTCACAGTCCATCACCCTCAACTTGTTCAAAAAGGCTCTATGTTCTAGTTAAGGGAAATTACGACTGACTGATGAGGCTAACTACAGGCAAAGGCGGATTCTTTGCTCTTCCCTCTCTTCACTGGTTATTGTTGAGGATTGGCTGTCTCTTTCTGCAATTCGTTTCTTGTAAGGCACAAACCCTTTCGGGCACTTTTCATTGATCACTTTTGATCCAGATGAGGCTGATTTCCTGGTTAGCTTAAGCTCAAAAATTGGGGATAGCTCTTTTTCCTCGTAAGAAAATTGTTGACTTTCGGTCTCAGCATCCATGTTTTTATCTACGTTTTCCCCTTCACTCACTAATCCAGAGTTGGAACCAGTCCAAGATACTTCCTTTGGAATCTCTTTATCTTGGACTTCATCTCCTTTTGAATCTAAATTTTCTATTGCGGGCTCTTTCTTGTGAGATGGTATGCAAGGAAATGCCATGGCTCCATAAAGAGTCCACCAAGGCAGAGGAGCAGAGTCATTTTGTGCAGGACTTGAGTTTTCCTTTTGAAATTTCATGTAACATAATGCTCCATGAGATCCATGTGGCAAAGGACTCCAAGTGGATTCCCCATTCCTGGACGGAAATTCTGCAGCCACATTGTTCAGTGTTAATGGTCGCACAAGTTTTTCTTCTGCGGCGTCTGGTGTAGACAATTTAGAAGTTCCCATGTTTGGAGAAGATGGTTTATGCCATTCTGTGACTAATACTGTCCTTCCAAAGAGCTTCAGACTCCGAGTTGATGTTTCCTCAACAACAGGTTCGTCAGAAGACGCATTTTCTTCGGGAGAGGAGTCAAGTTTCTCGACCTTCAAGCAAACAGAAAAAAACATTTAGGACAACCTGAGAACTTTTAAGACATAGGAAGCGGAGTAAAATTGTGATCTGTTATAGGAGTAAGCCAATACCTTGGGAAATTGCTCATCAGGAACTGAACTAGCAGTTGCTGGTGATGGAGATCCATCCTCTTCAGGAGACGAATCAGCATGATGAACACCACCAGCAAATGAAACTGGCGATAAGCTGTGGTTTGGTGTGTCTGAATCAGTGGAACCGAGGGCATCTGAACCAACTGCAGACAATACTGATGTTGGAGATTGGTTTTCCTGTTCTGAAATGGAAAAATTTGGAGAAGAAGACCTTAGTGACTCCTCAGGAATAAGGAGCTCTTTTTCTAGAGGATGTGCCAATTTGCGGGGGTAAGGATGCATAGGTTTTCGCTTTGGTCTAGGAGGAGGAATTTCAATTGGTTCCACTGAGCTAGTGTTGCTGCCACCAGACTCACGCACAACCTACCCCGAATAAAAATACATTGTAAGAGCAACATCAAGCATGAAAAACGAACCCATCAAAGATCATTCGCACTCCTCGGGTTCGTCAAAAATCCAACCTGCTTTAATTGAGGGTATTTATATATTATGGTAGAGAGCAGATGCTGGAATAAGAGCAGTAAACCTTAGAGAAGAATTTCTGAGCATGGCTTCGAATCTGAACCGCAGTCTTTGTGCCAACATGCTCTGCCAAATGAAACACACAATGATTTAGATTCACAAGTCAAAGAACAAATAAACTTAATTAAGAACCTTGACAATCAATTACACCTTCAATCCGTCTCCAAGCGCGACCATAAAGCTTTAGAGCTTCAAGGAACTTCTTATGCTCTTCCTCTGTCCATCTTTCTCTTTGCTTCGTGATGGTGTATGGTTTCCTCGCCTGATTAAAAAAACATCCATAGGATGGGTATCAAGTAATAATTGTGGAGAGTTACATCAATCACAATTCACATCCGACATGTTAAGAATAAAACCTTGGGAGAGTAATCACTCCCACAAGAGAATTGCTCCTTTAGTTGCTGCCCAGATGCATTATTTAGTGTAGCACTCAGTGAAATTCCATTGCCTGCTGGGAGAACCAGATTCAGTCGAGTCCCTCCACACTGATCCTGCATCAAATGTGGGAAACAAAGACATCAGAAAGGTATCCCAGATTCCACCACTACCAGTGCTAGCACGCAACTCTGTATTAAGTACACACGATTCTTTTAACTAGCAGAAAATTCAATATCCATTAAAATTCATTAATTGAGCAGCTACAATAAAATTCAATAAATCAAGAACCAAATGAGTATCGTACTTCATAAATCTAACTGAAACACAATTAAAATAACAGTTACAATGTGCTTATGCTCCTTTATCTTGCAAGACAAAAAAGGCAAGGAATCGAATTTATAAATAATAAATGTTCACCAAAGCAGAAACTACCTGAAACTTGAATATCAAATTCCCAAAAACAACTACACCCGTAAAGAAACTTGCTCGTGAAACTATATAGACAGACAAAAGACAGCTCAACATCAACAAGAATATATCATCATAAATTTTGCCGCTTGCCACAGATAGTCACCTTTCCGACCAGACAACTTCTTACCACATGAATATTATAACTCTTTGTGTCAAGAATAAGACTTTTAACACAAGTCTTCATTATATGGTCTCCCTTTTAGATCCATCTTTCCTTAATTACAGCAAGTCAATTCTTGCAAACAACCACAACCACAACAATAACAAACAAAAAAAATTCATCATACCCTTTTGAGTTACAAAATTTATAAATTAAATGCACTGATCCAAAAAATAAAATCAAATAAAGTTCATTCTGATCATACCTGAATAGTCATAGCCGAAAAACCGTTCAAAAAATCGTAGTAAAAGAAACTCTTATTGTACCCTTCTTGATGATATCTTCCTCAAACTCATAACCCAACATAATAATTCCAATAAAATATCTCTCTGTCTCTCAACTTTCACTTGCTCTCTGACAAAACAAAAAAAACCTGACCTGACCCTTCAAAGCAATGAAGTCATACCTTGGTAGTCGAACAAAAACCATCTACAAAAACCTAGAGAGACTGAAACTGTTGGCTTCAACCACGCTAAAAAAGGAAAACCCAGAAGAACTAAACAGGCAACAGAAGGAGAAGTGAAGAAACAGAAAGAGAGAGGAAGGAAGACAGACAGACAGAGAGAGAGAGAGAGAGAGAGGCGTGTGAGTCTGTATGTCTATTTGGCTTGTGATGGAAAACCAAAAAAAGGAAGAGAAAAATAAGAGAGGAAAGGAAAGGATGCCACGTCAGAAGTGATTTTTTATTCTTTGTTTTTTTAAGATAGAAAGCTCGAGAATTCAATGGAATCTTGTGGCTCGCGTCAAAAGAGCAGCAGAACACGTGGCATTTTATTTTTTATATTTTTTGCATCTTCCCTTTTTATTAGGCAAGCATGTTTAATTTGGTGGAGAGAAAAATGGAGGCAATTTTTATATGTTTTTATATATAAATAAGTAAATAAATATAGAAGTTAGATATTGTAAAAATCATAGACGGAGAAGATACAGATATATCCTAGGGTGGACCTCTAGCATGTGTTATAGGTGTCCTGTCATCTCTATGCTCAAGATTTTATGTACCATAATATTCTATATGACGTCATCTTATTAATAATTTTGTATGATATCACTCTCATTCTTAAATTTTCGTTGCATATCTGTATTTATATTTTTTAATTAAATATATTTTTATTTTTTATTTTTAAAAACTATTTTAATAATATCTAATTTCTCTTAGTTTTTTTTTTCAGTTTTATCGAGACAAATATTAGGAGCTAGCCTTGTTCAAGGCAGCTTAATTTCTTATTAATTTATTCTAATTAATTGAATTGTTTTCATGAAAGACAATTTGTAGGCAATTCATGGACGAGTTTTCAAAAGCTCCAACTGTCTCCCATCTTTTTATTTCACTAAAAGTCTTTATAGTGTCATTATTGGTATTATTATTTCGGTTGTGTTTGCGAGTGCAGTAATTATTTTTTAAAATATTTTTTATTTAGAAATATATTAAAATAATATTTTTTTATTTTAAAAAATAATTTTTATACCAGTATATAAAAAAACTTAAAAAATAAAAAAAAAATAATTTTTTTAAAAAAATAAAATTTTAAATTTTAATTAAAAAAAAAACAGGCTAAACACTTTGAAATTTGAACCGCCCAGCCAATTACACACTTCTTCGTATTTCCACCTCATCACTGGAAAGTGTAAGAAGCATCACTTTATTGATCTTTCATGAACATTGGAAAGTCCCACGTAAAGGAAGCCGTAGGGACCACAAGCCCGTCTACTACTGGTCTAGATTGGCGAGCACATTACCTGTCATTCGTACCTCTCGTAGCCAGTGGAAAGTGATGGCTAGAGAGGTTGAATTCATAATTATCTATGCATAGATATTTATTTTATATATAAAAAAATTGTTAACACTCAAATATTGAGTGAAATTATTTCCAATGCAGTCAATTCAAGGTTCAAATCTTGAAATAAATCGAGAAAAATAAGTTGAGGTTAAATATAATATTATGAGATGTAAGGATACCATCAAAATAAATAAAAAAATATCATTTTAATTATTAAAAAAACAAATTATCTTTTAAATAGATTCAGCTTTATTTATAAATGAAGTATGCTATAATTGTCACTAATATCTTAATTTTTTAAAAAAATAATTACAATTATAAAAATAGAAATTCAACTCAATATTCTCAGAGAATTCGTTTGATTATTGATTTATCTAGTTTTATAGCTTTAAAAACCAAGCTTTAATATAAATAAATAGATTTATTATTATGATGGATGTAAGAATCGTGATAATGGTAATAAAATCCAGATGCAATAAAAAAAAAAAAAAACTCAATCATGACCTGAAGAACCTGGATAAATATATATATATAAATGCACAATATAGTCATTTAGAAATTAAAAAATATATATATTAAAAGAAATATAAATTGATAACTAGGGTGACCGAGAGAAAGAGAAGGTAGGCCCGGAGTTGTGGATTTGAAAAAGGTCAGGTGACTTTCCTCTGCACTTTTGGCCACGTAAGCACCACCACTGGCCGCCCTTGCTTGTAAACACTGACACGTGTATTTTTCTAAAATAAATAAGAGAGAGAGTGAGAGAGAGAACAAAAAGGGATAAACATCATTGCTAGCCACTCATTTTTATTCATCTTCAATTTTTATTCTCACAAATCTCTGGCCACATGTTTTGTTTTCTTTGGGTTACGAGAGTTTCTTGGTGGGAGGAAATGATTAGAAGAGGATGATCTCATTTTAAGTGTTGTGTGAACTTTTTGCCTTTTTCAACCATACATCTATCATGATATCATATGATAATATCATTCAAGAAATTAAGATGCAAAAGGTACAGCTGTCAGCCTTCATCTGGGGACTGACTGCAAGTCAACTAATCATATCAATAAATTAACTCGAGTTTTTTACTTTAAATTTCGTTATTTTTTTAAAAAATTATTTGATTTTCACCTAAATAAAACTTGGTTAGATAAACTTGTTGGGTTATCTAAATTTAATCATGCTAATATCCAAATTCATTGATCAACTTGATGTTGAAGATATTTCTTTTTAATTTTTTCTACCACAAATGTCAAAAACTTGTCAGCATGTGTCTAGTAATAATATGAATATATTTAAAATTGTGGAAGCGGTTACAGTTTAAAATGTTTTTTTTACTTAGAAATATATAAAAATAAAAATTTTTATTTTTTAAAAAATTATTTTTGATAGTAACACATTAAAACAATCTGAAAATATAAAAAAAATAATTTTTAATAAAAATAAATTTAAAATTTAAATGAACACGATTTATATTTCCAAACAAACTATATATAAGTTGTTTTCAATAATATTAAAAAAACAAAACTACAACATTTGCATAGCAGGCAAATCTTGTGCAACATGCTTATGCCATGTTAGCCAATGGCGGAGGGAGAGAGGCTGGTAGGGGTTAGAGTCCTGTAAAAAAATACCTCTTTCTTGTAAATATTTATAATTTTAATAAAAATAACTGAATTTTTTTTTTAGCCCCTTAACTATTTATAATTTAGCCCCCCCTAACTCGTTTTTCTTTGCTCCGCCCCTGATGTTAGCCATCACCATTTTTGCTTGTTGCCCTGGATCTTTCAACATCTTGTCTTTGGTTGGGTGGTTGTGTGGTGGTGGTGATGGTGGTGGTGAGAGGGTCAAGTGGGGTCATCTTGGTTTGCATATAATTGTGACGTCGTGTATGGCCATTCATCATGAATTTCTGGCTCCCAATATATCTCTTCAGCGGATTGCTGTGATCGTCAAATTTTCACATTTTCCTTTATTGAGTTTTGACTTCTTTTTCTTCTTCTGCTTTTTCTTTATTATTTTTAAGTTTTTTCTTTTATATACTATAAAATCTGGAAAATCACACTGTTTATATCAAGATCTTGACTAGGGCCCATTTATTTTATAAAAAGTGATGTTTAAAAAATAATCTTAAATTTTTTGGTATTTTTTTACAATTAAAAAAATTCATTAACAAAAAAATATTTTTCGGACAAAATATATTCTGGTTTGATTTTTAATATTTTTTTTATTTTAGAAGGAAAACAATTTCTATAAATTACAAAAATTAAAAAATATATTGTTATTTGTTGATTTTATGAAGTGTGACCATCAATTTTTCTTACTCATATATATTTTATTTTGAATTATTTTTTTCAGTTTTTTTTCTAAAAATTGGATTTAATTTAATTTTTATATCAATTATGATCTTTATTATATTGAATTTTATTTATTTTTCTCTTATTATTTTCTTAAAAATAATTATCTATCAGATTTGATTTCTATTTTTATTCCTATTTATTTTATTTAAAATAATTTATAAAATTAATTTTTTTCAATTTCATCATCTTTCAATTTTTTATTTATTAGATTTGATCTTAATTCTTTTTATTTCTATTTTTTTATTTGAAATAATTTATAAAATTAGAATTTTTTTATTTCATCATTTTTCATCTTTTTTAGTTGTCAGATTTTATTTCTATTCTCTTAATACACTTGAAAAAAAAATAAAAATAAAACATCAATAAGTTAATTTTTAATTCATTTTTCACGACATAACAAAACACCGGAAAATGTTTTCCAGCTTATTTTTCATAACACTACCAAATATCAAAAAATAATTTATTTTTCAAGAAAATTATTTTTAAAAAAAAATACTTTTCAACAAAGAAACAAAACTTTAGATAAAACTATTAATTACCTAGTCCATATCTAGATTTTTAAATTATTTTCACAGGAAAAAACGTCAATCAAGTTCATACGCTGTAAGAGCCCACGGTTTTATACAAATGAAAAGATTAAAAGCTGCATTTAATTAGTATAAATACATATATAAAAAGACGAAATATGTTTGAACGAGGAAATAAAGGTAAATATATTAAATAAATATATTTTTAGAAAAAATTTAAAGTGAATTTTTATATTTTTAAAATAGTAAATGCATGTGTTTTATGTTATCTTTTTCATCACAAAACAGTAAACAAACAACATGTGAATACTGAAAAAGTTTAAATATAATTATAAAAAAATAAAAAATTATATAAAAAAAATTGGAGATCGATTATTATAGCCTTGTTATAAAAAGCAAAAGAGAAAAAAATAAAATAAAAAACAAGAATCGACTTCAAATGTATTTGCTGATTTCCTTTTCTTTAATTTGGACGGGCCCCTTCTTTTGTCTTCCACTCCTTCTTCGTGTTATCCTTATATATTTGCCTCAGCAAGTACAGACATTGTTATCGTGGATATCAGCCACAAGAGTTGAGAATCTCCTAGGTGAAGGGGACAGCTCAAAGTTCCACACAAGGGGCAGATATTGGAATGAATGCTCGTCTTTTTCGAGCTGTTCCTCGTAATAGTACCAGCCAGACCTTTCAATTTTCATCACCAGGTACAGATAAAACCGAGGGTGTGTTTATTTTTTGGTTCAAATCCTTCTTTAAAATGATTTTTAAACTTTTTTAAATTAATTTTTCTTAGTTTTTTTTTAACATTTTGATGGATGGATGAAAAAAAATATATTTTTTATTCTTTACACTTGGAATATTTCTCACTTTACACTTAGATCTATTTATACCATTTTTTTTGTTCTTATTTTTATTATTTTGTAATTTGTTTTTGTGATGTTTTATTTTTCTTTACACTTTTTTTTAAAAAAATTATCCTACAAATACTAAAAGAAAATGATGTTTTGCTATAGCAATTATAATATTGTTTTATTTTCTACTACATTAAAAATTAACTTAAAATCTTACGAGTTTTTATTAACGTATATGATTTTCATTTTATTTTATTATATGTAGGCATTGAATTTTTTATTCATAATTATATTTTTTTGCTCGACATTAAAAAACATGTTAATAACACCTACACACCCATTCTTTTGTGTTAGAAAAACAATTATTGGACCTGCAGCAAGGCAAGTCAAATAGATGCGTTAACACTTTTTTTTTATTGGCACAAATGCTTGTTAATTTATTTAATTCAATGCATGTATAGGCCTTTTGGTTTCTGAGTATAATTTTCTTTTTATATATATAAAAACACATTGGAAAAGCCTACATATTCATTTTTAACCAAAAATAATATCCGACCCACGACAAAACGCTGGTCAAATAGCTTAGTGTTTAGCTATATATTAGGTAACGTTTGGTTACTGTGATGGGACAGAAGAGATGGAGACAGAGGAGACGGGGGGAAAACTTGTGCTTGGTAGTAATGCATAAAACAAAATGATTGTCTCTATATCCTGTTTGGTTATGATGAACAAGACAAGATAAAATACAAACATATATATTATATCATTAATATATATTGTTGTTAAACTTACATATTTTTAAAATAATTAGATATTAATTTTTTTTACTTACTTTAGTTTATATTAAGTGTTAAAATTAATTATGTTATAGTAACCCTAGTTACAAAACCAGGACTTGAATCGGGTTGACCCAGGGCTGACCCAGGGCTTAAGTGTTAAAATTAAGTGTTATATATTGTTGTTAAACTCGGAATCGGGTTGACCCAGGGCTTGAATTGACCCAAGTTTAAGAAAAAATAAAGGATTGACTTGACCTAACCTAGTCAAAAACCTAGGTCAACCAATGGTACAGCATAGGTAAAAAACCTGTTGACTTAAAAAAAAAAGATCAAAACAAAGTTGCTTTGATTATTTTTTAAAACAAATGGGTTAACTAGGTTTACCCTCTCGACTTGTGACCTAAACTTTGTCTCAGGTTGACTCCCAAGTCAGGTTTTAAAAATATGATAATAATCACTTTTATCCATACATTGCCTCGATTGATCCCCGAGCCAAATTTTAAAACTTTGATAATAACAACTTTTATCCTCGCATTGGCTTAGGTCAACCCGGGTTGACCCTCATGATCCATGACCCGGAACTTGCACCGGGTTGGTCCCCGAATAGATTTTTAAAATTATAATAATAACCATTTTTATTTTTATGCTAATTCGGGTCAACTCATGTTGACCCTCTTAACACGTGACTTGAGTCTTGCTTCAGGTCGACCCCGAATTAGGTTTTAAAATTATGATAATAACTGCTTTTATTCTTATACTAACTCGAGTCAACCCGGCCTGTGACCTGAGCCTCGACTAGTGACCTGAGTTTTACCTAGGATCGATCCTCTAAATTGAGTTTTAAAACTATAACAATGATCATTTTTATACTTACAGTTCCTACTTTGACAATTTTAAAATTGAGAGTTTTTTACAATGATATTTTAGGAATAAAAAATAAAAAATATTGTTTCTATAGACATGTCTCCTTTGTACCTTCTATTTTTTAAGTACAGAAATTCACTTTAAAATTATTCCCGAGAGAGATTTATTTTTATGTCTTTGTCCCTGTGTTTGCCTCTGTTTCTTCAACCAAGCACATTTTTATTTTCACTATTTTTATCTTTTTTGATCCAGGAAAGTAACCAAATATTATCTTAGAATTGTGATAAATTCATTATTTTTATGGATAATATATGTTTTTATTTTTTATATTGACTATTAAATATTAGATTGTGATAACTAAAAATATATATAATTTCTTTTAATTGAGAGACTCCAAAGCAAACGAAGAAAAAAAATCATATCACCTCAAACATGATAAATATTACAATGTTTATATGTTTATAGAAATAATTGAGTCGGTTTGGTTCTGTAATTGTATCCAACCTAAATTCTAATATCTTATAAAATATAAATTTAATTTATTTATTTTTTTTATATATCCATGTGGATTAGATTAAATTTTTTTTTATATAAATAATACAGATATCTACAGGTTTAGACACATAAATTCTCATATTTTTTTTTTTATGATCCTAAAAAAACAATATACAGCAATCATTCCATCTTCGAAATGCATGTGAGTGCTTCTTGCGCTTAGTTTGCATGAGCAGAAAATGATATCTCCATGAGATGAACACAAAAAGAATTCCAGTCCATCGTTCTCAGGTCCATCCAATACCTTGGAAACATGAATATTGATCTTCACATTTTCCTTTTCTTGGTTCAAATTAATTAATTATAATAAATTCTTCACTTTCCAATGTGAATATCTTCATCTACATGCCTCATTAATTAGAAATTCGCCATGCATGCATAAAAGGCTACTAACCTAGCTACTAGCTATGGAATATAATTAACCAAATAATTGTTACCTATGAGAAATTATAAGGATCATGTTGCAACAATTGAACTTTAACGGGCGAATTAAACTATATACTAAAAACAAAAGAAATGATTTAATAATGCTCTACAACCCAAAAAGAAATTACGTTCTCCTCATTGATTTTTAAACCTCTATATACATTGCAAATTTACAAACTCACTGGATTATTGGAGGAAATTAAAATAGTGTTATTAAAAATTAACCGTGATTTATACCACTAGTCATTATGATTTAATAATTAAATTCTAGTTTGTTGAATGTTTTATTTCTTGTAGATTTATTTTCATATAAGAAAATGTAATTGATAGTTTCACATATTCCCTCTATTTTTTATTTAGGTTAATAACACCTCAACAAGATTTGAACTCTAAATAATAAAATCTATAAAATGATATTAATTCAAAACTCTAATATAAAATAATAAATCAAATAACAATTAGGTTTTGATCAAGAAAAAATATTATTCATAAAAAAATGCAAGAAAGCAATAATGGATATCTGTTCTGTGATTGTGATATTAGGATGTAAATATTGTCATGGATTTCTCAATCGCAAAGGGATTTTTCTTATATGAAAATAAATCTACAAAATATCTAAGTGTTTTCTTTTAAGGGCGGCAAGGGTTTTTTATTGTTAAAAAAAAATGAAAATATATTTGTATCCCCACTAAAAACTAAAAACTAAAATGACAAATAAATCATATGAAAAATACGAATTTACCATTAAACATTATTTTACTAATACAATCCATAATAAATTGTATATATCTTGTGGTACAAAGTTTTCTCCATGTCCTTATATATTTTTAATGAATTCTAAGCTCTCTTAAGATATATAATCTAACCCAGGATGTGAAGGTTTGTCATTTATTCAGCCCAACAAGATGGAAAGAATACATGTGCTAAATGATCTATTTTTAGCCCATTAAACAAATAAATCAGTACTAATAACTATACAAACTCTATAAAAACTTTTCATTAACTGTAATTCCCTTAAATATTTTTGAAAAAATTTAATACCTTTAAATTATTTAAATATCCATTATATGATTATTTAATACATGTATTTATTTAAAAAAATTAAAATAATTTCTTGAATGCCTATTTCCTATTTAGCTTTTTTTTTTCTTGCATTTCCTAATATATGCATCTTATATAACTCCTTTTTCTTTTTCTAATCATACTATGTTACAAGACATTAAGATATTTTTAATTTTTAATTTTTTAAACTATAATTTATAATTTTTTTTAAACTTATTTATAATTTTTCTAATCATACTATAATTTATAATTTTTTTAAAACTTATTTTTTTCAAACTACAACATCAAAAGCTATTTGCATTTTATAGCGTGTGTTTGATATTATGGTAAATTTTGAGATTATGATTTGAAAAGGTGAATTAAAAAAAAATCATAAATTATAATTTTATGTTGTATTTTAATTAACCAAATACTTTCTAAATTGGTGATTAACACATAATATAGTTTTAACTCACGTTGTGAAATCGAACCTTTAGACTATAACTTACAAGACATTAAGATAATCTGATGGGGCTCCTGGTTTTACTGTGAATTTATTATTGTGCACATAGACTCAGTGGATTGAAACAATGAGATGACTATTTTGCCCAAGTAAACATAACACAATTGGCCTTGTGAATGAGGGAGGGTATAATAGTCTTTTTATCACTATTTGCACAATGAAATTATTGATATGTCAATGGAGGCAAAAATTTAAACACTAATAGGCAGAGGCATTTGTTATCTTTTCATTTTAAATGGATAGTAAAATTACCACAACACCTTTGAATCATAATTGTCGTTGCCTTGAGTCAATGGGTTTGTTTTGTCTTTTCATTTGTTTTGTAATTATTGAGTTTGAAAAGAGGTGGTTTAGTATTTTTAGCATAAATAAAATATTATTTAATATAAAAAGGTGGTTGTGTGTGAGTTCTAGATAAAATTGTATTTCGAGTGGAAATTAAATTACTATGTAACCTGAAAACAAAAGTGAGTAGAATAAAAGGATTTAAAACAAAATAACGAGAGGAGAGGGGTGAAATTGAACAAAAGAAAAGGTGGTAAAACATGAATTAATTGAGAAGGAAAGCTTGGGGGCAAAATAGAAATAAAACCTAAAAACAATGGGTCAATGTACAAAATTAGAAAATTGGGCAATATAAATGCCCAATTTTCTTCTCATGACTGACGGCATTTCCAGCAAAGAGAAGGGTAGGAAATTTTGATTTTTTCTTTCAAAATTCTTGTCAAATCCACTCAAAATTAAAAGAATTAGTGCGTGTAAGAGTTAGATAAGGAATCAAAAGGAAGAAATTGAGTGTTTTGGGTAGTTTTTGGGATAAAGTAAGGGTTAGGGTTTTGGAAGAAAAGAGGGAAAAGAAGGGATTGATGAAGGCTTAGGGTTTTTTTTATCCAATACTTGTAAAATCATCCCATTGATAAGGAATACCTCTAGATAGATTAATTTCATTGAATTTATGATTTTGTTAATAAATTGAAATTGTTAGATGTATGTGAGGATGAAATTGAATTAATTATATGATGAATTGATGTAATTGTGGTTGATTTATGTTTGTATGCATGAATTAGGGTTGAGTAAGGATTTAATTTAAAAATGTAAAGGATAAGAACCCCTCACTAATTGTGTTGAATTTCAGCCAATAAGAAGAAATTGGTAAAGAAATTAGTATAGAAATTAGTAAACTGAGAATTTTGACGAAATTAATTAGGATTGTAGGGGATTATGATTAGATGAATGTTATTGGATTAAAGTAAAAAAAGAAAGGAGAAAATAAATCCTATTTTTTTCCTTTCCATGTTCGGCCAAGGATGTATTAAAATGGGAAGGATTATAAATTTTCTTAACTATTTATTATGAAAAAATATGTTTAAATGATTTTGATTGAGTTAGAAAAAATAAAAATAAAATGGGTTTGGTTAGATTAAATAATAAGAGATTTATATAAAATGTGTTGATTAAAAAGAAAATGAAGAATAAATGGAAGAAAAGAAATGGACGTTTTATATAATTAGAGAGGGAATTCTCAACGAGAATAAAGTGAGAATTCAGAATTTTATATGAGAATATGTCAATTGATGTAATGATTTAATTGCTACAAGAGAGGTTGTGGGACCTAATTAATAGCAGAGGACTAATTCGCGCGCATAAACACTAGGTAGGTATTCGACATCTTAAGACAAACTATTAATTATATTAAATATAGATGGAATTTTCTTTATTTTGTATCTTAGTGTGAATTGTGAAAGAAAAAGGTAAAATAAAAAACAGATAGACTAATCCCTGGTTAATAGGATTAGTGCGCGGGTTTTGGGTGAATGGACAAACTATTTCCTGAGTTCATGAAAAATAGTGCCCTATTGAATGAGAAAATTAATAGACAAATCACTGGTTAATGAGATCAGTGCCCAAGATATTGGGTGAATGGATAAACTATTTCTTGTGTTAATAAAAACAGTGCCTTGTTGAATGGATGGATTGAGAGATAAATTCCTGGTGAATGAGATTAGTGTCCGAGTTATTAGGTAACTGAAGAAACTATTTTTAGGTTAATAAGAATAGTGTCATGTTGAATAAGTGGATTAAGAGACTAATTCTTGGTTAATGAGATTAATACTCGAGTTATTGGTAAATGATTAAAATCATTTCTTGGATTAATGGAAATGATACCTATTAATACACGGACTACGAGTCTATGTTTTTTGTTAATAAGTAATTAAAGAATACAAATTAATTTTAGATAAGATAGATATTTGAGTTAGCCTATAAGCAATTTTGGTATATTATTATAAATGTTATGCAAAGATGGTAATAAAATAAAAACAAACCTTCCCAGGATGTTGTGATTTAAATATGTGTGCATGAATATATGTAATTTTTAATAATGTCTAAAGTTAATTACATCTAGAATATATATATATATTATTTCAGGAATTTCGCACACGTAAGTGAAGTGGTAGTTTCATGGATAGGTGGTCTTTTGTCCAAGTAATTCATGCATTTTGAAGAATCAATATCTTGTTATAATATATTTTTATATAAAAAAATTGTATTGTTTAACTTAATTATGGATATTGTAATTAATATATTTAACTATTTTAAGCTAATTTATGGTTGTGTGTTTATTCAAACATAAATGTACTTAAAAAAAATACTATCTCTCTCTCTATGTGTGTCTATATATATATATATATGTGTGTGTGTGTTCTCATGTGTTTCTAATTATTTTACTTTTAAATGAAATGTTAAAATGATAATTCTATTGAATGTTTGTTGAATGTTTGCTAAGGGAAATATAAGTTAATGTTATGGTTAAGATATGAAAGTCCAGGATGATAGGATAAATATTGTGATTATGTATATAGCTTGTGGAATTATTGAGCTGATAACTTGATATTGAAGATATAAAGGAAATTTTGTCAAAATTTTAATAAAAAAATTTATATATAAAAAGAAAAATGAATTATTATAGTTGGATATATAATTGGTATTTTTTGATTGCTACACTCACAATCTTTGAAATATTGGACTAAGTTGACTTTAATTTTTTTAGAATTCTTTTTACAAATAATTTTTGTTAATATCATAATTTTATAGATTTATCACTATCTCATATATTAGATCACGAGTTTCGCGTGTTAACCCAACTCTAACTTAGACAATATTATTTTAATTTATTTATCAGTGTTATCTAATTTTTTAGGATTAAATTAACTAAAATTTAAACTAATATTAAATTTTTATTATTTTTTTAAAAACACAACCGTATCCTAATTATTTTAATTTAAAAGAAAAAAAATTAGTACTAGCCGCATCATGATGCGGGGCCATCGATCTAGTTACTAAGCTAAACAAAGTTGATAGAAACCAATCATGACCAAACACGTGGATCGAGGGGGCGTGAGAGCTGTCCACAGCTTTGCGTAAAACAGGCGCCACCACTTCCTTTTCAAGTCTATCTCTTGGGTTAACTAAAATGCCGAACGTTATATTCTCCTGCATATTCTCCTTCATCCTCTCACACCTTGACGCCTATTTTTGGCCTTTTTGGCCTTCCTGCCCGTCCAAAAACACTGTTTGTGGCGTAGCAAATTCCATCACCTCCACACAGCACCACCCCTTTTTTGCCCATCACATTTTTATTTTATTCCAATTCCAGAGACAAAATTTTATTGTCTTTTACTCTATCATTATTTACTCTCTTTTAAGTCTTGTTATATTAAAAAAAAAAAAATTCAACAAAATGTCTGTTTTCTGGGTACACACGTTTTCTTTTGCACCATACCTTATCACGATTGTAGAATATTTACTTTATTTTAAAAAATAAATGTTAAACATATATATATATATAATATAATATAATTATATATTTTAGGTTATCTTCAGATAAATTTCGAGTAACATTTAATAATATTTATATTCTATTTATTAATCATCAGATAAGATAATTATCCAAAAAAATTATTATTTATTTAAGACAAGTCAGATTAATATCTTTATCAAGTTCGGAATAAATTATTTTTTTTTAATTTTAAATGCAATGCTTTTTCATTCACATAAAAATATCTATTATAATAAATATACACAAATTTCACTTTTATGTAAACAATAAAACAAATTAACTAAAATAAGAGTGACCAAGTTGCGATTGATAAGTATTTTAGAAGAGAAAATAGAAAAAGAAAGAATATATAATAGGTGAAAATATGTTTGATTAAGAAGATAAAAATAAAAATAAAAATAAAAACAAAAACATAAACATAAACATGAAACAAATCTGTTTTTAAAATTAATTTCTATACTTTAAAAATAAAAAATATGTGAAGGTATGTTTACTCTCTCTATTGTCTCCTCCTTTTTATTATAATGAGATAATAATCAAACATTACCCTAATAATCTCTCACTCTACGAAACAATTTTGGGACTCAACTGAGAAATAGATACTAGTTTAGGGGCTAACTTGGGATTTCTCATAAATAAATAAAAAACCCCTTCATCTCCACCACTACTTATATATATAACGCATCCTTTCAAACATCATCCTTTTCTCACACAGATTTATTCTCTCTCTCTCTCTCTCTCTCTCTCTCTCTCTAACCTCTTAAGATCAAATCAATCAACAATGGCTACTGATACCGAGAAGATCTCTCAGCTCAAATCCGCTGTTGCTAATCTCAATCAAATCAGGTATTCTTAATTTCCTGCTAATCTCACTAATCAAAGTGATTCCGTTTCGTTAATGAGATGATGAAGCCAAGAGATCTCAGATCTAGCGACAATTTCTTGATTTTGTTTCGTGATTTTGTGCAGTGAGAGTGAGAAAACTGGATTCGTCAACCTCGTATCTCGCTATCTCAGGCAATTCATTATTCTTCAACGAGTTTCCTTTTAAAATTTTGATTTTGTTGCTTAAAAATTAAATAATTATGTTTTTTTATAATTGCTATATGTATTGGTTCTGGTTCTAAGTGCAATGTGATGGAGACTTTTTTATATATATTTGGATGTTTTTTTTTTTGTTATGAGATCTGAGATTTGGAATTTATTGAATTATTTAGTGATTGTTTGATTTTTTTTTTTTGTGAATTTTGTGTGTGGAAGTGGGGAAGCGCAGCATGTTGAGTGGAGTAAGATTCAGACACCTACTGATGAAGTAGTGGTTCCTTATGATACCTTGGAGTCAACTCCTGAGGGTAATTGATAATAATCTGATTTTTTATTGCATTTTTAAAGCCCAAACTTGTGTGGTTGTTGCTTAAAGTGATTTGAATTTTTGTTGAAGATCCGGAGGAAACCAAGATTCTTTTGGACAAGCTTGTTGTTTTGAAGCTTAATGGAGGTTTGGGGACAACAATGGGATGCACTGGTCCTAAGTATGTAAACTTTTGTTCGTTATGCTTGGTGCATTTTAATTTGTACATCAAATTGCCAGGGAAAAAAAGAGAAGGCAAATGTCAGATTGGTGACCACAGTGTTATGGTTATCTTTTATTTTGGTTGAAATGAATTACCCCTTTGTTTGTGGAACAGAATGGAGGTTAAGGAGATGCATATGACATTGAACTTGATTTTTTGTTGTTGTGTTTCACAGGTCTGTCATTGAAGTTCGTAATGGACTGACATTTCTTGACCTTATTGTCATCCAGATCGAGGTGAGTGTTTGTTGCTTATCTTCTCTTCTGCTTTGATTTTGATATGGTTCTGTTTTTGCATGGATCTAACTGTTAAAGTTGCTGCAGAGTCTTAACAAGAAATATGGGTGCAGCGTTCCCTTGCTTCTAATGAACTCATTCAACACTCATGATGATACACAGAAGGTGCCTGATCCTTACCTTTTTCTCCTGCTCTGTGTCTTGTCCTTGTTAGATTTAAATTGTATACTAACACCAGTTGTGTCGTCCAACTTAGATTATTGAGAAGTACTCAAACTCAAATATTGAGATTCACACCTTTAATCAGGTTTGTGACACTACAGTTTGATCAGTTTCCTTTAATATTTGTGTTTTGCTTTGCTGAAAATGTTAAACAACAAATTGGCCTTTTCCCCTTTGGAATTGCACAGAGCCAATATCCTCGTCTGGTTGCTGATGATTTTGTTCCATTGCCTTCAAAAGGACACACTGACAAGGATGGATGGTATGGTTTCTAATTTCTATATTTTACCATATGAAGTTTAATGAATATCTTTCAGTCAATTTTACCATTTTGCATGCACTTTATAATTATATATTCTATCAGATGCACTGTGATAATAATATCTTTGTTGTTACCTGTAACTCCCTTGAAATTTTGGAAGCTGATGGTATCTGATCAAGGTTTGTCCCTCCTAAAGAAAGAAAAATTTTAGTGGGATCCAGTGTGGGCAATTTCTTAAAATTCGGAAATGAAAGTAAAATAACACCTGAAAAACATTAGGAATTGTACAATGCAGGGAATATGTTTGAGTGTATAGTTTAATTTATCAAAAAATCTTATTAATGTATTATCTTCATTCTTGCTGTTCTGAAAACTTCTATTTACGCATGAAGGTATCCTCCTGGACATGGTGATGTGTTCCCATCTCTAAAGAACAGTGGCAAGCTTGATGCTTTATTGTCACAGGTTGATGCTATGACGTGGCTTTTGCTTTATCCTTGTGATATTAAGAAGTAATTTTGCTCCACTGGTACTTTAGTTCTTATGACCTTTGTATTTCCTTATCGCCTTGCAGGGTAAAGAGTATGTATTTGTTGCCAACTCAGATAACCTCGGTGCTGTTGTTGATTTGAGTATCCTGATTTTGGTTCTCATTGTAAACTTTCAACTTCAGGATTTTATTTTTGTCATACTCTGTTCTGGTTTTAATGATGAAAATTCTTGGAATTGAAGTCTTGTAGCCTGTTATATCCTTGACTTAGTGCTGCAGAAATCTTAAACCATCTGATCAGAAACAAGAATGAATACTGCATGGAGGTACAAAAAGATGAATGCAGCCAGTTTTAATTTAGTTTATGGATTCAAAATTTGCTCTTATACTTTGTGCTTCTGCAGGTGACACCCAAAACCCTGGCTGATGTGAAGGGTGGTACTCTCATCTCTTACGAAGGGAAGGTTCAGGTATATACCTCTTACCCGGTGTTAGCAACTCCCACCTTGAGTTCAACAGTCCAACAGAATTGGATAAAATTCCCATTATAGCTTTGCATAAATTATTCTAAATCATACTTGCTTGAACTTGCAAACGACTTGATTCTGTAGACTTGGAAGTGCTTTCATTTCTCATATTTGACATTTTTGTCTGGTTCTTTCTTTTTCACTCCAATTTTCAGTTATGAGGTTAATTCTTTTTGCTCATGCTATGTTTGCCTTTTCCTCTTTCTTTGGGAATGCTCCCATTTACTTTGCTCCCTCCAGCAGCCCTGAAGTCTCCCCTTTCCTCCCCCTTCCCTCTTGAATCAAAGTTATCAAAGAAAAAAGGAAGAAAAATATTGCTTTTGGTGTTGACTAATACTTTTTCCTTGATTATGTGATGCAGCTCCTGGAAATTGCACAGGTCCCTGATCAGCATGTAAGACATGTTCTGATCCTTTTTTCAGATAATGTGTTCCTTCCAGTTTTCATTTTGTATATCTATAATGGATAGCTAGCGGTGCCTTTTAGATATATGTCATAGATCAGTAGCCTTTAGATAAAGGGAAGAGACAACATTGAGTTGCTAGTGTACAGTATTGAGTTAAATGGCACCAGTGGAGAAGAGGGAGATTAACCCGCTTTGAGGCTGGCAGCATTTCTGTAATTGAATCTGATTATTCATTTCCTTCAATCCATCTGGCATTTGCTAAGCAGATTGCCTTGATGGCAGTGGAATAAACTCTCATTTACACTATTTTTGGAGAATTATCTCTTTTGAATTATTGTCCAACTGATTCTGTTTGAAACAGGTCAATGAGTTCAAGTCGATTGAGAAGTTCAAAATTTTTAATACAAACAACTTGTAAGTCAACCTTGCCATCAATGCAGCAATTATACTTTGATAGGCTACTAACAATATATGCTATAACAGGTGGGTGAACTTGAAGGCAATCAAAAGGCTTGTGGAAGCTGATGCACTTAAGATGGAGATTATTCCAAACCCCAAGGTATGTTCTTATTTCTTTCCTTTTATCTGTTGTTTCTTTGTTTGCAGAGATTCGAGTTACATTTTTAGAATGGCAAATCATGATAACGTTAATCTTGCTATCAGGAAGTGGATGGAGTCAAAGTTCTTCAGCTAGAAACTGCAGCTGGAGCAGCAATTAGGGTACTTGATACTCAACATGATTTTTCATGAGGTTTTTATGTTGAAATCACACATTTGATGCAATTTTTCCTTGCCTACCAGTTCTTTGACCATGCAATTGGTATAAATGTACCTAGATCTCGATTCCTTCCAGTGAAGGCTTCTTCAGATTTGCTTCTGGTTCAGGTTGCTTTCTTTTCTTTTATGTCACTGTCATTGGATCTTGGTGAAGTGTTTGAGACTCGCTTAACTCATTTGGTTGCCTCTTTTGCAGTCTGATCTTTACACTGTAGTTGATGGCTTTGTCATCCGAAATCCAGCTAGAGCAAATCCTGCAAATCCTTCTATCGAACTGGGGCCAGAATTTAAGAAGGTAAAAAAGTATTTGATAATCAAGTATTCTTGGGAGTTTTTTTCTTTTATTATTATTATTCTTGATTTTTTTCTCCTCTTGGCAGGTTGCCAGCTTCTTGAGCCGATTTAAGTCGATCCCTAGCATTATCGAGCTTGATAGTCTTAAGGTTGCTGGTGATGTATGGTTTGGTGCTAATGTCACTCTCAAGGTATTACATGTTCTTTCGTTACATTTTTTGTGCTCACTATTTAACCATTTGCCCCCATGCATATGTGTACCGTGGGATGGGTGTATTTTGGAAAATTAGGAGGTGAGCTACTAGTGTTTTGAACTTTTACTAACTCGAATACCTATCCATATTTTAGTGTGGTGTTCCTGGTGAAAAAACCATGTAATGTGTAAGGTTCTTATATTACGGTACAAGCAATTGATTGGTGTTAAAAAAAAGAAGGCCATTGAATTGTTATAGTCCCACAATACAAAAGGCCATCGAATTTTTTATAGTCCTTCGAAAGTCAGTTTCATATGATGAGGCAAATTTGGGGATTAACCTTTCCATTGAAATGATCTGAGGTGGCCTCTCACTCTCAAAAGTTCACTCTATTGAGTCTGATCCCAGTTCTGTTGACTCACCAAACTCCTAGTGACCCTTCTTACCCTGTTCTCATGCTACAAAAATTATTAATAGACTCTTTGCCTAACATCAATTTGGAAGGGTGTTTTCCTTAGCTCGGTGTTGAAACTTCTTTTTGTATAATCATGGGCGTAGATGACTGTTTTTACTGTATAGAGATCATTTAGTGACCACGACCTGTATTGATTCTCGACAACTTGCGACTTGTATAAATCCCTTTGTCTTTAACGTGTTGCATGTAATTATTGCTTGGTTGCCTTAGTCTCTCTGGGTAAAAGCCTTCATGACCGACACTTGCCATTCTGTTCCATCACCTCTGCAGGGAAAAGTGAGCATCGCGGTGAAATCTGGTGTGAAACTGGAAATACCAGAGGGAGTCGTGCTTGAAAACAAGGTAATATCCTAAACTTGAATGATTTATCATAATTAAAACATTCTTTGTATTGGCTCACCATGGAGTTACCAATCTCCTTTTCTGTGCCCAGGAAATTAATGGCCCAGAGGACCTCTAAGGAAGTTGCCTGGCGCAACAATGTTTTGAAGAAAAACTTTGAGCAGCGCCCTGTTTTCATGTCGCAATTCCCATGTATTTTGCTAGAGCAATAAGAGATGAATTCAGTTTGCAGTTGTCTGAATCTCGAAGTTTTCTTGCAGCATACAAGTCTTCCTTGTTTATAACAAGAACTGGTATACTCGAGGGCGTGAAGACTGCTTCTGCTACATATTAATATATATGATCCAATTTTTTGTTCAATTATCCATCAGTTAGTTTATTGGAAGGTTTACGATGATGATGACTCTCCATTTCTTATTATCTCATGGAAATTTTGGTGATGTCCGTATTTAGTTCACATCGAGTCTGGTGAAAACCTAAAAATCAAGACTATTATTATTAAACCTGGCCTCGAAGTTCAATCTAGAACTGGTGTAGAACTAGCGTGGGATGGGTTTTAAATTAAATCAGGCAATAATTGACTTGATTAACTTTGGTTTGACTTAAATGATATGTTTTAACATTTAGAATTTCACATTATGATGGCTTAATAACCCCTATAAAAAAAAACTAAATAACTAAATAAAACAATGGAGATATCAACTCTTAGGCAGGCAAACAAAATAATCAAAAGACTAAATAAAATAATGAATGTCTAGGACAACAAAATAATTAAAAGTAAAACCAGAAAAAAGTTCATTAAAGAAAGGTAAAAAAAACTTGAGTTAATCTGGATTAATTTCACTATCCTTCGTTCCATTATATGAAATTGAAAAGTCAAACTAGACCAACCTTCAAAACTTGTGTTCTGGGTCACGAGAACGAGTTACTTATAAAAGACAAACTTGAAAAAAATATGAAGCAAAATTCTCAACCATCCAAAATTAAAAAAATATATAGTAATCAAAAGAATAATAATCAAATATGATACAAATATTAAATAAAATAAAACAATGAGAGATGAAATTAAAAAATAAAATAGATCAAGAAAAGAAAAAAAACAAAAAAAGTAGCAATTAAAAGAGTAAAGATCAAATAAGGTAATGATATCAAATTAAATAAAAGAATAAGGGATTAAATTAAAAAATAAAATAAATCAAGAAAATAAAAAAAAACAAAAAAAATAGCAATTAAAAAAATGGGCACGAAAGTTTGATAAATGAAAAAAAATTAAAGAGGAAAGAAATTGAAAAAAAATTCAATTCTATAAATAATTTCAAATAAAAAAATAATGATGAAAAATACATAGATTAAATTCAAAGAAAAACCAAGTTGAAGGATCAGTCTAAAACAATTAGAGGATTTGGCACAAGAATCAAGAGGAAGGGAAAAAAGAAAGAAAGAAAAGGTAATTGGTGAAAAATCAACGGTCCATTAGCCATACGTGAAGCCCAGTATAGGAGGGGATGCCAAACACTTTTTAATGCCGCTCTTGAATCTGATGTTTGGCCAACAGGTGACGTTGTAAACATCACTCGAACCCCGTGGACACACCCACACGTTGACACGTGCAATGCAGGTATCAACCATTTTTTTTAATAACATTTAAATTTGGTAAATTACCATGATAAAAAAAACCATGATAAAAAAAACACTTAATAAGTTGAGTGTTTTTTTGTTATTAAGGGTAATTTTGTTATTTTTTTTAAAAGACCAAGTAGCCCCTCGATGCCGGGATTATTTTTTTTATATTTTTTAAGAGTAATTTCGTCTTTTCACAGTGTTAAAAAAGCAAGATAACCAATTTAACCCTCATCAATTTGATAAACCACATGAATAAATGATTTTGCCCTCAATTTGTGCTTCTTTAGCTTGTATCATGGAGAGAAAAAAGGCATTCCACTGCGGCAATACAATGAATCTTGCTCTATAGTGAATCACTTGTGGCTTTTATTTTTTTTAATATAATAATAATAATAATAATAATTAGTTGTAAACTAGGTACTCTCTCGTGTTATGCTATGCTATGAACCAAACCAATTTCTTTCAAAGAAAAAAAAACGTAAATGATCAACAAAAATCTAACAATGTGAATTAAAAAAGAAAAAAAAATGGTGAGATATTGAATCAATATTGATAAACCCCAATTAACTTGTTAAATTTAAGATTAGTTCTTGAGACCGTGATAATATTTAAAAAGCAAACTCATGATCCAAGTCATGAACTCTACTAAATTCAATGATATTTTTTGATTTATTTATTTGAAAAAAACCTGGATGACCAAAACACATCTCCTGTATAATAAAAAAGGAAAAAGAGGCTAAATTTTTATTTCAATTTAAAATTTGATCCCTTAAATTTCAATTATTTTTAATTAATAAAATTAAATTTTATTATACTATATCAAACATTAATTTAATGTCGAAATGATTTTTTGACATCGTGACAATATTATATCAACTTATTTTTATTTATAAATATAATTATATAATTTTCTTTTGGACTTTTGTTTTTCTTGTCAGCATGTATTAAATAGTTTCAATATTTTTATTTGTTTGAAAATGACAAAAAAAAAAAAGTAATTGCCTTTCGGTTAATTGATTGCCTTTTGGTTTGAGGGTAATGATATAACTTGGTTAAAATGTATGTGTAAAAGTAAATTTTACTAAAAACAAAAATAAAGAGGTACAAAAAAAAAAGTGTGTAAAAAATATTTGGAAAAGCATCAATTGCAAGCCATAAAATCTATGGGAAAGAACCTTGAGGGCTATCTCCCTCACCATTCACACATAGTACCCATTTTGATCACTAATGACTTATGTTTATTTTAAACATGTATTTATGTTTTGAAAAAAAAAATTAAGGCAAACAATACATCGCCTAACATGGTAAATGACATGTCATTTTGCTGCTCAAAATCCAGCCACTAATACGGTGGTTGAAAAATTAAAACTAGTGTGTTTTAGGTGTGAAAAATCTATTTTTTCACCTATTGTGGCCCAAAAATACCTTATAAACATTCCTATAACCTCAAAAAACTATTTTATCATTATAAACAATCCTCAAAACGGTTTAAAAATACAAAATCAAATCAAAAAAATATTTATTTCTCAACCTTGGTATGTTTTTCTATGAAATATTTAGGTTCAAAACTACCTCCATATAACTCGCCTTGTCAAATACTTTCTCACTCTAATATTATTTTCTGGTGAGTCTCTCTTTCTCTCTCATCCACGATTGAACAATTAAAATATAAACTTTAAGACCAAAATGAAATGTGGCGAGCACATATGGGTATCCATCAATTTTATATGTCTTTTGCTTGTTGATTCTCGAACCATTAATTTGATACTTTTATCATAATTTCAACCCTTATTCAATTCAATTAGGCTAAAAAAGGATGTAATTGATAAAATAAAATAAGTTGAAAAACAAAAAAAATAAGAAAAACAAATATTTTGACCAAAATGAACTTAGCCTTATAATATTAAATTGATTGTTATATTTCTATGTGTTTTTTTTTATTTTGGTACCTTATCATTGAAAGCTTCCAATCCTTAACAAAATTTGGCAATTTTTTCATCATTTTAGCCGAAGAGGGAAGCAATTAAAAGAAAATTTTGAGGATGGAAAAGATTTGCTACTATAAACGCCTAAAAACCAAAAAAATAAGAAAAACAAACTTTTTGACCAAAATGAACTTAGCCTTAAAATATTAGATTGGTTTTGTATAAAACGACGTCGTTTCATGTAAAAAAAAAAGGCAGAACAATGTCGTTTTGAGTGACACTATTCTTCTTTCTCCTTTCCCTGAACGTGCAGCAGGGGAAGGTAGACAGTTTTCTTCCTCTTTCTTCATAAATTCCTGTGAGCCGCGTGCCCTGCAGAAGTCTCGAAACCCCAAGCCTTGATGATGAGAAGTCAGGGGCGCCGCACCTTGCCAGCCACGCCCACTGGCTGGCCAACCCGGCGCTGCCCCGCTCTCCTTGCACAACAATAAAGAGCCCCCGCTCCCTTGGCCCTATAAATAGAGACCCAACGCCAGCACCCAAAAGGATGGAGAGAAAAAAAAAAAAAAGGGGAAGTGAATAGAGGAAAGGAGAACCGGAACCGAAAGGAACCACCAGTAAACCCAAACTCTGGACGAGGTCAGGTCTTGGAAAGAAACACCATCTAAATCCGAACAAAAGGGGAAAGGAAACGCAGCAGAAGAGGAGGAGGAGAACGAAAGAGAAGGGAAGAACGAAAGCCTTTTTTTCTACCGCCTGAAGTAATAACATTACTGTTTGGAGCCGCCGCCCGTGAGCCACAACACCGCCACCACCCTCCATCACAGCACCGCCAGCGAAGCAGCCAGACCAGCAACGCACCACCTCCTCCACGCCAGGTAACTTTTCTTCCCCCTAATTGTTTGCACTTTCGTTGTTTTTCCCCTGCATGCAGAACAAATAGCGTTCTGCATGCAGGAGGGGAGGGGGAAAATAATTCCCCCCCTGATGTTATGTTGTCGGGCCAGGCTGATTCTGGCCCGGCATTGTTGGTTTTTCCTTCTCTGGGCCAGACTGGTTCTGGCCCAGCCTTGTGTTTGTGGGCCAGACTGGTTCTGGCCCATCCCTGCTGTATGGGTCAGGTTCGGCCCAGACAAAAAATAGAAGACTTTGTTGGGCCGAGATCGGCCCAATCCCTACTGGGCCGAGATCGGCCCAACCCTTTTTGGGCTGAGTCCGGCCCAGTTAGTTGGGTCGGCCCAGCCCGGCCCACCTAATATTATATATTATTTATTATAATGTTTTTATATTATTTATATATAGATATCTATCTAAAAAAAAAAATTAAAAACATTCTGAAAAATCCTTGAAAATATTGTTGATTTTCATGCATATTTTTATCAAAATGGCTTAATATTGGTTTGTATTTTTATACCGTAAAGATACAAATCTAGTATTAAAATACCCGGTTTTCGTCAAAACATCAAAAAAATTTTTAAAAAATAAAAAATTTTTTGCTTTCAAAAATTCTAAAAAATCCTTAAAAAATATTGTTGACTTTCTTGCGTATTTTTAAAATAGCTTAATATTGGTTTGTATTTTTATACCGTAAAGATACAAATCCAGTGTTAAAATACCCGATTTTCGGCAAGACAAAAAAATATATATAAAAAAGGATGTTTTTTGTTTTAATGCATACGGCCTAGTCTCTCCAAAATTAACAAAAAAAAAATCATCACATCATATTTTCATATAACAAAAAAATATATGTATTAGTATGCACTTTGGCTTTAACAACAAGTTTGTTAGAACCATGAGAACTAGGCCAATATTTCAAAAATTCTAAAAAAATCTTTTTGTCTTCCTTTAGTATTGGGAATTACGAATTTATACGTAAAATGTATTTCTACTATTAAAAATATAGTTTTTATATAAAAGTTAGAACGGTTACGATTTTACCCAATAAGATAAGGACCTCAGTGAGGAGGACTTTTCTTAAACCATAGACGGACCAACAACTAGAAATGCGATGATACCTTAACTTTTTATCAGACAATCAAACAATGCAGCTTACCTTAGGTAAGACGTATTTGGGGTGCTAATACCTTCCCTTTACGCAACCAGTCCCCTTACCCGATCTTTGAGACCAATTAGGGTTCCTAATGACCAAAATACTAGGTGGCGACTCTCATTCCATTTTCTACCAATAAAACGACAAGATTTTCTTGTCTCCCTATATTTGCCAAATAGGTTTACATTTTGCCAAATAGGTTTACATTTTAGATTTAAAGTGGGACATATATTTTCGCCGTGACGCCGCACACGTGCGACATGTTTAATGATGGAATTGAAAAAAAAATCAATTAAAAAATAACCTAAAAAAGAGCCGGGGGTTAACTTGTCAAACTCACGACTTGGGTTATAAGATCGAGATAACCCCCTAAAAAGCAAATCAATACAAATTATGAAGTCCAATAATCAGCCCAATGTTGAAGGACATGATTAAAAAAGAAATCAATTTAAAAAAAAAACATAAAAAACAACTCGAGTTTATCAGTCAAACTCATGACCCGGATCATGAGACCGAGATAGTCTCATAGAAAGAAAATAAAAAGATGATATGATTTAACCCAAGTTCATCTGTCAAATTTATGACTCTGGTAATGAAACTGAGATAACACATTAGAGAGCAAAAACAAATAAAATTAATGAGGCCAGGATAAACTAATAAAAACAACCCAAAACATATTATGAAGTCTAATTCTCAATTAAACACAATATTAAATGATGAAATTAAGAAAAAATCAATTAAAAAAGAAAGTAAAAACTTAGTCTATTAGGTTAACCCGTCAAATTCACGACTCGAGTCATGAAATAGGTACAACCCAATAAAAAACAAATTTAACATTGAATGATCTATGAATTGAATCATAAAATCAAGATAACTTCTTAAGAAGAAAATAAAAAGAACAACAACCTAATTTAACCGGAGTAAAAATAACAAAACTCATGACCCTGATTATAAAACTAAGATATCCTTATAAAAAGCAAATCAAAATATATTATAAAGTTTAATTATAAACCAATCCAATATTAAATGGTGAAACTAAAAAATAAAATTTAAATAAAAAAACATAAATCAACTTCAATTAACGTTATTTCAGGGTTATGAGATTGAAATAACCTAATATAATATAAAATGGATAAAATAAATTACAAAATTTAATTTTAAATAAATTTAATATTAAATTATAAAATTAATTAAAAAAAATTCAATTCAACGAGTTAACCGCAGCATTTATTATTTATGTTATTTATGTCATAAAAGAGGGTCAGTAAAAAAATAAATTTAATATTAAAAAATATGTTTTTAAAAAAACAATGATTAAAAAAGAAAGCGAGGATGAGTACAATAAAACAAACCGTCTTCTAGGTTTTTTTTTTTTTTAAATAATTATAATTATAATATATTTTGCTGTTTCATCATCGTCGACACGCCAGTGTTTCCCGTTCATTCCCACATACTTTTCTTCCCGAAACTTCTGCATTTAGAGAGGGACGATCCTGCTTCCCCAAAAGCCCTTTCTTCAATATTCCAGATTTGTTACAAAGTGTCTCTGTCGTATTGGTCAATAAAAACCAGACCACTTCATGATGATGATGGCGGCGGCGGCAGTGAGATGTCGAGGTTCAGAAGCCTTTTTTATTGGGTCCCAAATTCAGCGATGTCAAATGAAAATAATGGGTATGATTCTTCTTCTATCTCCAACCACTTTATCACTGTTGTCTACCAATCACTCCAACTCCATTTCTTCCTCTAGCAGTAGCAGTAGCAGTAGATATAAACACAGCAATGATGTTTCTTTATTTAGAAACATTGATGATGCCCTTTCTTCTTTCAATCACATGCTTCATAGGAAACCCCTGCCTTGTATCATACAATTCAATCAATTATTATCTGCAATTGTCAAAATGAGACAGTATTACGATGCTGTGGTTTCTCTTTCCAAACAAATGGAATTAGCTGGGCTCTCTCCTAATACTTATACTCTTAATATGTTGATTAATTGCTTCTGCCAGTTGCAACGTATTGATCTTGGGTTCTCTGTCTTGGCCAAAGGCATTAAACTTGGTCTTCAACCCACTATTGTAACATTTAACACCTTAACCAATGGGCTCTGTAAAGTGGGTAAATTTTCCCAAGCCGCGGAATTATTTGATGACATGGTGGCAAGAGGATGTCAACCTAATGTCCACACTTATAATACAATTATCAATGGCTTATGTAAGATCGGGGAAACTGCTGCTGCTGCTAGATTGTTTAAGAAAATGGAAGAGGCAGGCTGCCAGCCTAATGTGGTGACATACAGTACACTCATTGACGGTCTTTGCAAAGATAGGCGGGTGAATGAGGCTTTAGATATCTTCTCTTATATGAAGGCTAAAGGCATTTCCCCTGATATTTTCACTTACACCTCTTTAATCAAGGGCTTATGCAATTCCAGCCGATGGAACGATGCTTCGGCACTGCTAAATGAAATGAGGAGTTTGAATATCATGCCAGATATTGTCATCTTCAACGTGCTAATTAATACATTTTGTAAAGAAGGCAAGGTTTCACAGGCTCAAGGTGTGTTAAAAACAATGACTGAAATGGGTGTGGAGCCTGATGTTGTTACTTACAGCTCATTGATGTATGGATATTCCTTGTGGATGGAAGTTGTTGAAGCTAGAAAGCTTTTTGATGTCATGATAACCAAGGGTTATAAACCTGATGTTTTTTGTTATAACATCTTAATTAACGGATATTGTAAGGCCACAAGGATAGATAAGGCCAAGCAACTTTATAATGAAATGATTCTTCAAGGCTTAACTCCGGACAAAGTTACTTACAACACCCTTATTCATGGCTTGTGCCAATTAGGCAGGCTTAGGGAAGCACAAGATCTTTTCAAGAATATGCACAAGAATGGCAACCTCCCAGATTTATTTGCTTACTCAATATTGCTCGATGGTTTTTGCAAACAAGGGTATCTTGGAAAGGCATTCAGATTGTTTCGAGCAATGCAAAGTTCCTCCTTGAAGCCTGATCTGGTGATGTATAACATCCTGGTTGATGCCATGTGCAAATCTGGGAATCTTAAAGATGCAAGGGAACTGTTTTCAGAACTCTTTGCCAAAGGGTTGCAGCCTAATGTTCAGATATACACTACAATAATAAATGGACTTTGTAAAGAAGGATTGTTAGATGAAGCATTGGAAGCGTTCCGAAATATGGAAGAGGATGGCTGCCCTCCAGATGAATTTTCTTATAATGTTATTATCCGAGGATTTCTCAACCACAAGGATGAATCAAGGGCAGTGCATCTTATTGGTGAAATGAGAGACAGAGGTTTCATTGCAGATGCGGGGGCCACAACGTGGTAGAAAATCTGTTATCTAATGAAGACAATCCTGTTCTGAAGAAGTATCTAGGCTTACTTGAATCTCGTCAAGGTGAAAAGGTGATGTCATTTTTTCACGCTGCTAATTCATGTTGCAAATATTAGGTATCTTTTTATCTCTCTTTGGTTAATTTATTGTTTGTTCAGTCTTGTCAAAATATTGATAATGACACCAATTACTAGCTTTGTTTCACAAATCATAATACTTGTTTTGGACTAGCATTCACTTCTCTAGGTTATACACGCACATTTATGTTTGTCACTAAATATGTGTGGAATTGAGTTAAAGTGATGAATCCTATTTTTCTCACTAGCGATTAAACTTGTGTAAATTTTCATCATCTTGGGTAGCTTCAAAAACACTTTTCTTAAAGCACACAAGACATATAATTTAAGTGCTACTGCATGTAGAAGGTTCTCAATTACTGTGCCTTGTGGATGCAGGTGGATGTTACCCCCAATTCTGCAAATGAGAAACAAATAAATACGCAAGCAGCCCTAGTGAGTTTGGATTATTTTGTGTTTTGTTCTGTTTGCAAAGCTGGGTAATATTTGTTTTCATGGTTGAATATGTATGGTATGTTTCCTTGAAAGAGCATCATATAATCATTTTTAGTGTTGTACAACTGATTTTCATGATGTTTGATGATAATGATAATAGCAACATGCAAGTGGAATTCGATAGAGAAGTTTTAATCTAATTTTTATTATAATTGCATGGTTGGTATCATTTGTGTGAATAAATAAGAGATTCTCTAGTGAGCACTCAATATGATCCTCCGTTGCTAAGTTTTCTGGAAAAATAAAATAGGAGAAGGTAGGTTGGGGGCCAGGTTTTCATGGATGCCAAAGGATCAATCTTTCCAAAGTAATACTCCCATATCTATTCTTCCATTTTGGCTTATTCAAAATCTTAATGCATAAAAAGGCATCTATTTCTTAGATGCATAATTGGCAAGACCTCCAAGTATCTCCTCTGTTTTTCCTCCTTTTGAGGGTAACATAAGCCAATGCTATTACTTAGCCTCCTCTATTTCTCTCATGGGAATTTCTCTGTGATGCTTTGCTATAGTTTCATCAGAATCTAGGAATCGAGAATTTCTGGAATTGTGTTGTTATTTTTCTTATGTATAGCCTGTAAATTCATGGTCAAATCTAGAGATTGCTGACATCCTTTATAATACTTAATTACTGATAAACATTTCTGGTGTAGTTCATTCAAGCAAAATGCCATTCATATAGAGGACAAAGAGAAAAGAGAAAAGAGAGAGGGAGATGAGAAAACAGATCATCAATAAAACTAAAGATTATGAGCAAGCTTTTGAAGCGGGAAAAGCTGCAAACTTGTGAAACCAAAAGACTCAGAGTGCAACATTTACTCCTTCCAATTTTATCTGATCTCTTTTGGATTCCCACTTTTTTTATTCCCCACACCTTAAAGAGCTGATAAAATAGAAAATAGGAATCAACATTGCTGAAATTATGAAAGTACTAGGGCTTGACTGCATAAATTCCGAATTTATTGAATTATTTATTGATTGGTTGAAGTTTTTTGTGAATTTTGTGTGTGAAAGTGGGGAAGTGCAGCAAGTTGAGTGGAGTAAGATTCAGACACCTACTGATGAAGTAGTGGTTCCCTTTTGGACAAGATGTTGTTTTGAAGCTTAATGGAGGTTTAGGGACAGCAATGAGATGCACTGGTCCTAGGTATGTAAACTTTTGTTTGGTGCATTTGAATCTGCACATCAAATTGCCAGGGAAGAAAAAGAAGGCAAATGTCAGATTGGTGACCACAGCATGATGGTTGTTGTTTTTTTGGTTGAAACGATTTACCCTTTTGTTTGTGGTGCAGAATGGAGGTTTTGGAGATATATCTGGCATTGAACTTGATTTATGTTGTTGTGTTTCACAGGTCTGTTATTGAAGTTCATAATGGACTGACATTTCTTGACCTTATTGTCATCCAGATTGAGGTGAGTGTCTCTTCTGCTTTGATTTTGATTTGGTTCTGATTTTGATTCGGTTCTGTTGTTGCATGGAACTAACTGTTAAAGTTTCTGCAGAATCTTAACAAGAAATATGGGTGCAGAGTTCCCTTGCTTCTAATGAACTCATTCAACACTCATGATGATACACAGAAGGTGCCTGATCCATACCTTTTTCTCCTGCTCTGTGTCTTGTCCTTGTTAGATTTACTTGTATAGTAACACCAGTTGTTGTCCAACTTAGATTATTAAGAAACACTCAATAATTGAGGTGCAAGAAACACCATTGATCAGTACCCTTTAGATAAAGGCAAGAAACACCATTGAGGTGCTCATGTACAGTATTGAGGTAAATGGCACCAGTGGAGAAGAGGTAGATTAACCCACTTGAGGCTGGCAGCATTCCTGTAATTGAAACTGATTGTTCATTTCCTTCAATATATCTGGCATTTGCTTAGCAGTTTGTCTTGATGGCAATGGAATTAACACTCATTTACACTATTTTTGGAGACTATCTTAATTGAGTTCTCGTCCAACTGTTCTGTTTGAAACAGGTCAATGAGTTCACGCCGATTGAGAAGTTCGAAATTTTCAATAAGAACAACTTGTAAGTCAACCTTGCCATTAATGCAGCAATTATACTTTGATATGCTACTAACAATATATGCTATAACAGGTGGGTGAACTTGAAGGCAACCAAAAGGCTTGTGGAAGCTGATGCACTTAAGATGGAGATTATTCCAAACCCAAAGGTATGTTCTTATTTCTTTCCTTTCATCTGTTGTTTCTTTATTTCCAGAAATGAAAAATTACAATTTTAGCATGGCTAATTATGATAATGTTAATCTTGCTATCAGGATGTGGATGGAGTCGAATTTCTTCAGCTAGAAACTGCAGCTGGAGCAGCAGTTACGGTACTTGATACTCAACATAATTTTTCATGAGGTTTTTATATTGAAATCACACATTTGATGCAATTTTTCCTCGTCTACCAGTTCTTTGACCATGCAATTGGTATAAATGTACCTTGATCTCGATTCCTTCCAGTGAAGGCTTCTTCAGATCTGCTTCTTGTTCAAGTTGCTTTCTTTTCTTTCACTGCCATTGGATCTTGGGGAACTGTTTGCAACTCGCTTAACTCATTAGGTTGCCTCTTTTGTAGTCTGATCTTTACACTTTAGTTTATGGCTTTGTCATCCGAAATCCAGCTAGAACAAACTCCTTTGCAAATGACCCTTTTTACCCTGTGCTCATTCTACAAAAACTATCAATAAACTCTTCGTCTAACATCATTTTGGAAGTGTGTTTTCCTTAGCTAGGTGTTGATATTTCTTTTTGTATAATCATGGGCATAGGTAACTGTTCTTACTGTATAGAGATCTTTTAGATCCTGTTTGGCAAAGCAGCTAGCTGCGTGTTTGCTAAAAATTTGAATTATTTTTGCTTAAAATTAGTTTTTTTGTGCTTTTGGATCATTTTGATGCGCTGATGTCAAAAATAAATTTTAAAAAATAAAACAAGTATTTTTTTTATGCATTTCCGAGTAAAAAAAAAAGCAACCACTATAACAATACCAAACACTACTTTAGTGACCACTACTCTTTATGTACCGTGGGATGGGTATATTTTGGAAAATTAGGAGATGAGGTGTTTGGAACTTTTACTAACTTGAATACCTATCCATATCATAGCATGGTGTTCCTGGTGAAAAAACCATGTAATTTGTAAGGTTCTTATATTATGGTACGAGCAATCGATTGGTGTTAAAAAAAAAGGCCATTGAATTGTTATAGTCCCACAATACAAAAAGCCATTGATTTTTTTATAGTCCCTCGAAAGTCAGTTTCATATGATGAGGCAAATTTGGGGATTAACCTTTCCATTGAAATGATCTGAGGTGGCCTCTCACTCAAAAGTTCCCTCTATTGAGTCTGATCCCAGTTCTGTTGACTCACCAAACTCTAGTGACCCTTCTTACCCTGTTCTCATGCTACAAAAATTATTAATAGACTCTTTGCCTAACATCAATTTGGAAGGGTGTTTTCCTTAGCTCGGTGTTGAAACTTCTTTTTGTATAATCATGGGCGTAGATGACTGTTTTTACTGTATAGAGATCATTTAGTGACCACGACCTGTATTGATTCTCGACAACTTGCGACTTGTATAAATCCCTTTGTCTTTAACGTGTTGCATGTAATTATTGCTTGGTTGCCTTAGTCTCTCTGGGTAAAAGCCTTCATGACCGACACTTGCCATTCTGTTCCATCACCTCTGCAGGGAAAAGTGAGCGTCGTGGTGAAATCTGGTGTGAAACTGGAAATACCAGAGGGAGTCGATCTTGAAAACAAGGTAAGATGCTAAACTTGAATGATTTATCATAATTAAAACATTCTTTGTATTGGCTCACCATGGAGTTACCAATCTCTTTTTCTGTGCCCAGGAAATTAATGGCCCAGAGGACCTCTAAGGAAGTTGCCTGGCGCAACAATGTTTTGAAGAAAAACTTCGAGCAGCCTTGTTTTCATGTCGCAATTCCTATGTATTTTGCTAGAACAATAAGAGATGAATTCAGTTTGCAGTTGTCTGAATATCGAAGTTGTCAAGTCTTCTTTTGTATTTATAAAACTTGGTATGGACAGGTCTCAAATTAATGGGTCCCTGAATTCATCTATTAGGCCGGACTGGTTTAATAACATGAATCCTACTGATTGGAGCTATTATTTCATTATTTGCTTTGCAAATTATTGAATGTTAACATTTTAAAACAGAATAATTAAAAATTAGCCTCTAAATTTTATAATTTTTATAATTAGTAACTATCATTTATAATCTTTCTAGTTTTCTTTTTATCCCCAATCTTTCTAAGCCTTAACATGTTAGTCCCTCATATTATCTATCATTTATATATAAAAAAAAAAGATTGAATGAGAGGTGTTCTATATAATAAGCAATGACTCTTTGCATTCATATCCTCTGATTTCTTTTTCAGGTTTCTTTTGCTCTATTTTTGTTTTGTTTGTTATTAACAAGAAACTAGAACAAGTGGGGAAAGTATTGTAGGAATGAACAAAATCTTCTCCAATTTGGCCCAATAAAAAACTTACTAACTTAACAATCATGGGCTGATTTAGTTTTTTCATGAGATACATTAATTATTGACAAATTAATTAAGGACAAATTTAACTTTTGTCTTTCATTATTAATAGTTAAATGATTTAATTAACATTAGAAGTAATAATAATAATAAAAAAAAAACCTTTCATCAAGGGAACTTTTAGATATTTTTATCTTTCAAGCATAATTAAATTACTAAACTTTCTGAAAAAACAACAAAAATAAAACATCCTTCCATTGGGATTTTTCATCTTTTTTTATTATTTGTTTTTGTTATAATCAAGTTGATTTAAAGACAATTACAAAAATAAAGCTTCATTCAAAAGGGTTTTTTTATTTTTTTATTTTGATTTTTTTTATTATAATCAAGTTGATTTAGGGTTAATTTGATATTTCACAAATATAAAATATTAATAGAAAGGAAAAGTGGTTGGATAAGGTATGGGAGTGTCCTACCATTAGGTTTGATTTTTATATCAAATTTAACTCTTATTCTTTTGATATTTTTACATCCTTACATGAATTAAATTTTGTTTTAATTTTATCCCTCATAATTTAATTTTTTTTGTCAAATTTGACCCTCATTCTTTTTATTTATATTTGTTTTGTTTTGAATCTTTATTTTATTGCATTTTTTAAAAAGATTCATCCCTCAGCATTTGTTTTAATGGGCTACGAGTTTTGAAAGTTAACTTGAGTTGACTTTGATTTTTTTTGTCTTATAAAATTGATTTTTTTTCAATTTTATTATTTAATATTTGATTTTTATAGAATTGGTCTTCATGATTCTTCTTTTTTGCTTTTCTTTTTAAAAGATTATCCAAACCTTATACTCATGATCACGGGGTTGGCGGGTGAACCCGAGTTGACTTTGTTTTTTTTTTTCAGTTTCATGCCTCAACATCTTTTTTATTGAGAATTTTGCTTTGTTATTTCTTTAGGTTTGCTTTCTATGTGGTTAGTTCCGGCTTTATAGCCATGATCACGAGTTTCGAAGGTTAAAACAGGTTGGCATTGGTATTTTTTAAAATTATTTATTTTTCAATTTTAACCTTCAACATTTATTTTTATACGAGTTGGTCTTTGTATTTTTTTTCTCACTTTTATTTCTATGGGGTTATCTCAATCATATTCCCATAATAGTTGGGGTTGTGGGTTAAATAGGGTCGACTCAGATTTTTTTTTCATTGGTTTTTTTTAGATTTTTTTAAGTTTCGTACCTTGATATTTTTTTTTATTGAGAATTTTGCTTTATTGTTTTTTTAGGTTTGCCTTTCACACTGTAAGTCTTAGGCTCATGATCATGGTCACGGGTTTTAAAAATTAACACAAGTTAATTTTGGTCCTTTTTAGGTCCTCTTTTCAACAAAAAAATAATCAATTTCATCCTTCAACATTTAATTTTTTTAGGAATTAGTCTTCATGTTTTTTTTCCACAAGGTTATCCCGATTATGTGTCCATGATTGTGGGATTAACGAGTTAGCACAAGTTGATCCTGATTTTTTTTTTTATAATTTTTTTCAATTTCACTATTTAACATTGAGTTGTTTTAAAGTTGAACTCCATAGTTTGCTTTCATTTGTGATTAATTTTTTACTTTCTATTGGCAGAGATAATCGTTTGATCAAATAAAAAATTTTAACAAAATACTAAAAGAAATGTTGTTTTTACTAAGCATCACCTTACAAAATACTATCAATTGTAATTTTTTTTTTGTCTTTGTTTTTTCTTTCTTTTTAAATCTTTGTTTTTCTTTTTCTAATTTTATCTTTTAACATCTGATTTACTAGAAATTGGACTTCATGATTTGCTGCGTTTGGTTTTTTATGTGGTTATCCTAGTCTCCTGACTCGTGTCGTGGGTTTGGCAAATTAACTTGGTTAACTTAAGTTTTTTTTTTAAAAAAAATATTTTTCCAACTTCATTTTTCAATATTGGTTTTTATTATGAATTAAACTTCTTGATTGGTTTTGGCTTGCTTTCTGTGAGGTTTTTTCGATCTCATAACCCAAGTCACAAGTTTTACAGGTTAACTTAGGTAGACTTGGGTCGTTTTACTATGTTTTTGTTTTTAGAATGAATTTTTCTAATTTCATCCATCAAGAAAGGGATGACTGAAAATTGAGCTTGTAATTCATTCAATGTGTAATGTGTAACAATTCTCTCTTTTTTAATGGTGTTTGTGAATGTATAATGTGATAAATTGGGTTTGTAATTTAGTAGTTTGTGTTGAAAAAGGGTGTAATTGAAAGGAACCCAAACTGAGATTCTTGTTGAATGAAATAACTTTAACTAACAGGGACTTAATTGAAAAGAAGAAAAAAACTTGTGGGTAGAATCGAGGTTGCTGGGGCCTCCAATTGCTAAACTAATAGCTTTAGGACATTCAATATACATTTATTCTTAAAAGAACTTCTACAGATAAACTGGAGCAAATATTCAAATTTAAAAATGGATGCAATTTAAAATTTAAAAGCAAATCTGGACTGGATTGTATTAGCTGTAAATTTGCTGTCTCTTCTTCTTCAAAACGCCAGCGTTTTAGAAGCGCTCCAAGCATGATCCCAAGTCCCAACCGTTCATTCCCACGTGGTTTTAGAGGGAGGCGCTGCTGCTTCCCCAAATCCCTTTCTTCAATCTTCCAGATTTGTTACAAAGTGTCTCTGTCGTTTTGGTCGATAAAAAACGAGACCACAAGGAGAAGGAAAAACACAGAGGAAGGCCGATGATGATGGCGGTGGCGGCAGTCAGACTTCGAGGTTCAGAAGCCTTCTTTATTGGGTCCCAAATTCAGCGATGCCAAATGAAAATAATGGGTATGATTCTTCCATCACTGTTGTCTAGCAACCACTCCAACTCCATTTCTTCATCTAGCAGTAGCAGTAGCAGTAGCAGTAGATATAAACACAAAAATGATGATGCTTCTTCTTCTTTCAGAAACATTGATGTTGCCCTTGCTTCTTTCAATCAAATGCTTCATAGGAAACCCCTGCCTTGTATCATCCAATTCAATCAATTATTATCTGCAATTGTCAAAATGAGACAGTATTACGATGCTGTGATTTCTCTTTCCAAACAAATGGAATTAGCTGGGCTCTCTCCTAATACTTGTACGCTTAATATCTTGATTAATTGCTTCTGCCAGTTGCAACATGTTGATCTTGGATTCTCTGTCTTGGCCAAAGGCATTAAACTTGGTCTTCAACCCACCATTGTCACATTTACCACCTTAATCAATGGGCTCGGTAAGGTGGGTAAATTTGCCCAAGCCGTGGAATTATTTGATGGCATGGTGGCAAGAGGGTGTCAACCTGATGACTACACTTATACTACGATTATCAATGGCTTATGTAAGATTGGGGAAACTGCTCTGGCTGCTGGATTATTTAAGAAAATGGAAGAGGCAGGCTGCCAGCTGAATGTGGTGACATACAGTACACTCATCCACAGTCTTTGCAAATACAGGCGGGTGAATGAGGCTTTAGATATCTTCTCTTATATGAAGGCTAAAGACATTTCCCCAACAATTTTCACTTACACCTCTCTGATCCAGGGCTTATGCAATTTCAGCCGATGGAAGGAGGCTTCGACATTGCTAAATGAAATGACGAGTTTGAATATCATGCCAAATATTGTCACCTTCAACGTGCTAGTTGATACATTTTGTAAAGAAGGCAAGGTTTTAGAGGCTGAAGGTGTGTTAAAAACAATGACTGAAATGGGTGTGGAGCCTGATGTAGTGACTTACAATTCTTTGATGTATGGATATTCCATGTGGACGGAAGTTGTTGAAGCTAGAAAGCTTTTCGATGTTATGATAACCAAGGGCTGTAAACCTGATGTTTTTAGTTACAGCATCTTAATTAACGGATATTGTAAGGCCAAAAGGATAGATGAGGCCAAGCAACTTTTTAATGAAATGATTCATCAAGGCTCAACTCCAAACAATGTTAGTTACAACACTCTTATTCATGGATTATGCCAGTTAGGCAGACTTAGGGAAGCACAAGATCTTTACAAGAATATGCACACTAATGGAAACCTCCCAAATTTATATACTTACGCAATTTTGCTTAATGGCTTTTGCAAACAAGGGTATCTTGGTAAGGCATTGAGATTGTTTCGAGCAATGCAAAGTACTTACTTGAAGCCTAATTTGGTGATGTATAACATCCTAGTTAATGCCATGTGCAAATCTGGGAATCTTAAAGATGCAAGGGAACTGTTTTCAGAACTCTTTGTCAACGGGTTGCAGCCTAATGTTCAGATATACACTACAATAATAAATGGACTTTGTAAAGAAGGGTTGTTAGATGAAGCATTGGAAGCTTTCCGAAATATGGAAGACGATGGCTGCCCTCCAGATGAATTTTCTTACAATGTTATTATCCGAGGATTTCTCCAGCACAAGGATGAATCAAGGGCAGTGCATCTTATCGGTGAAATGAGAGACAGAGGTTTCATTGCAGATGCGGGAACCACAGCTTGGTAGAAGATCTGTTATCTAATGAAGACAATCTTGTTCTGAAGAAGTATCTAGGCTTACATGAAGTCATCATGGTGACAAAGGCTTATGTCAATTTTTCATGCTGCTAATTCACACTGCAAATATTAGGTACCTTTTTTCTTCTCTAGTTATTTTATTGCTAGTTCAGTCTTGTCAAAATCTTGGTTAATATATTGTTAGTTCAGTCTTGTAAAAAACTTGACAATGATACCAGTTACTTGCTTTTGTTTCACAAATCATAATACCTGTTTTGGACTAGCATTCAGCTTTCTGGGTTATACATGCACATTTATGTTTGTCAATAAATGTGTGGAATTGAGTTAAAGTGATGAACCTATTCAATTTTCTCATTAGTGATTAAACTTGTGTAAAATTTTCATCATCTTGGGTAACTTCAAAAATGCTTTTCTTAAAGCAAACAAGACATAATTTAAGTGCTATTGTATGTAGAATGTTCTCAATTACTGTTGCCTTATGGATACAGTGGATGCTACTCCCAATTCTGCAAATGAGAAACAAATAAATACGCAAACAACCCTGGTGCGTTTGGATTATTTTGTGTTTCTTATTTTGGTTTTTGGATCTTTTGTTCTGTTTGCAAAGTTGGGTAATATGTGTTTTCATGGTTGAATATGTATGGTGTATTTCCATGAAAGAGCATCGGATCTTCATTTTTAGTGTTGTACAGCTGAATTTCGTGATGTTTGATGATATGATATAGCAAACAGGCAATTGGAATTCGATGGTGAAGTTTTAATCTAATTTTTATTATAATTGGATAGTTGATATCATTTGTGTGTGAATAAATCAGAGATTCTCCAGTGTGGTTGTTTTAGCAAATTGACCAGTGAATATGGTCAGCACTCAGTATGATCCTTCATTGCTAAGTTTTCTAGAAAAATAAAATAGGAGAGGCAGGTTGGAAGCCAGTTTTCCTGGATGCCAATGTATCAATCTTTCCAAAGTAAACTTGACTTCTTTAATTTTACTTGTTGCTGTTGTGATGTACACCTCTTCCATTTTGACTTGTTCAAAATCTTAATGCATAAAAGGGCATCAATTTATTTTTTTTGCATAACCAGTAAGACCTCCACGGCAGCAAACCTCTATTTTCCCTCCTTTTGCGAGTAACATAAGCCACTGCTATTACTTAGCCTCCTCTGTTTCTCTCATGTGAATTTCTCTGTGATGTTTTTGCTATAGTTTCACCAATAAAACTAAAGATTATGAGCAAGCTTTTTAAGCAGGAAAAGCTGCAAACTTGTGAAACCAACAAGACTCAGAGTACAACATTTACTCCTTCCAATTTCAACTGATCTCTTTTGGATTCCTACTTTGTTTATGCCCCACACCTTAAAGAGTCGATAAAATAGAAAATAGGAATCAACGTTGCTGAAATTATAAAAGTACTAGGGCTTGACTGCTTAGTTTAGTAGTCTAGAATGTACAGTGCAAAATCCCTATAGCACATGAATAAAAGATATTCAAGAACTGATTAGCCATGCTTTTTGGTTTCACTGTTTTTATTGACTCTAGAGTCGAGACAATGTTGCATTCTTTCTTATTATTATTGTGGATCCTAAGTTTCTCTCCTATCAAGTCATCAATTAATATTAATACACAAATAATTTTAGGTGTTGCTTTAAAATTCATAGATGATTTTCGGGTTTACTTGGTTGTCATTAAATCTTGTTATGCTCTTTTGCTTTATTCACTCCTTCATTTCTTGCTAATCTCACTAATCAAAGTAATTACGTTCTCAGATCTACTTACAATTTCTTAATTTTGTTTTGAGATTTGGTGCAGTGAGAGTGAGAAAACATTCTTCATCCTCATCTCTTGCTATCATATGTAATTCATTATTCTTCAACCAACTCCCGTTAAAAAAATTGATTTTGTTGCTCAAAAATGAAAAAAAGGAATAATTCTGTTTTATATGACTGTGATATTTGTATTAGTGCTAAGCGCAATGTGATGGAGTTTGTTTTTGGTATTTGGATAATTGCTCCTTTTTTTTTTGTTATGAATCTGAGATTTGGAATTTATTGAATTATTTATTGATTGATTTTGTGTGTGAAAGTGGGGAAGCGCGGCGAGTTGAGTGGAGTAAGATTCAGACACCTACTGATGAAGTAGTGGTTCCTTATGATACCTTGGAGTCAGCTCGTGAGGGTAATTGATAATGATCTGAATTTTTATTGCATTATTTTTAGCCAAACTTGTGTGGTTGTTGCTTAAAGTGATTTGATTTTGTTGCAGACCCAGAGGAAACCAAGAAGCTTTTTGACAAGCTTGTTGTTTTGAAGGTTAATGGAGGTTTGGTTTGGGGACAACAATGGGATGCACTGGTCCTAAATATGTAATCTTTTGTTCGTTATGCTGTCAAATTGCTAGGGAAAAAAGAGAAAGGTGAATGTCAGATTGGTGACTAGTGTGATGGTTGTTTTTTTTGGCTGAAATGATTTACCCTTTTGTCTGTGGAGCAGAATGGAGGTTTAGGAGATATATATGACATTGAAATTGATTTATGCTGTTGTGTTTCACCGTTCTGGCATTGAAGTTTGTAATGGACTGACATTTCTTGACCTTATTGTCATCCAGATTGAGGTGAGTGTTTGTCTCTTCTCTTCTCTTCTCTTCTCTTCTGCTTTGATTTTGATTTGGTTCTGTTGTTGCATGGAACTAACTGTTAAAGTTGCTGCAGAATCTTAACAACAAATATGGGTGCAGCGTTCCCTTGTTTCTAATGAACCCATTCAACACTCATGATGATACACAGAAGGTGCCTGATCCTTACCTTTTTCTCCTGCTCTTTATCTTGTCCTTGCTAGATTTTACTTGTATAGTAACACCAGTTGCTGTCCAACTTAGATTATTGAGAAGCACTCAAACTCAAATATTGAGATTCACGCACTCAAACTCAAATATTGAGATTCACACCTTTAATCAGGTTTGTGATGCTACTATTTGATCGGTTTCTTTTAATATCTGCGCTTAGCTTTGCTGAAAATGGTAAACAACAAATTTGCCTTTTCCCCTTTGGAATTGCACAGAGCCAATATCCTCGTCTGGTTGCTGATGATTTTGTGCCAATGCCTTCAAAAGGACACACTGACAAGGATGGATGGTATAGTTTCAAATTTCTATATTTTACTATATGAAGTTCAATGAATATCTTTCAGTCAATTTTTACCATTTTGCATGCGCTATATAATTATATATTCTATCAGATGCACTCTGATGATAATATAATTGGCACCAGATGCTTATGAGTTTGAATATGTTGTAAAACTACGGGAGAGCTTGAACTTCTGTGAATTCTGATTAAGAAAATTGAGTTGAAAACTCTTCTATTTACCTGCTGTTCTGAGCTTGTGAACTTCTATCAATCTATTCCACCTCTTACTTCTAGAGTCTTATGTAAGGGACTATTTGGATGCATATCAAGTCGTTTATTTATTAACCAACTTCTGAGTTGTATAAACTTCTCCAAATCAATTTTGCTTTTCTGACATGTGTAAAACCCAGAAAGTAACTCCTATACTTGCATACTAATGCTCTCACAAATTACTTCCTTTCCTTATGATATGTGACAAAGACATGCCTATTATACTTTTAGCTGTTTATTGAAAACTGAGCGATGAGTGTAACTTAGCATAGAGTGTCTGGATCACTGGCCAGTGACGAAAGTATGCCACAATTGGAAGATTGTGTATCCAATCTTACTTTGGCATATCTTTAATGTTATCTGTTACTCAAATTTTTGGAAGCTGATGGTGTCTGATCAAGGTTTGTCCCTCTTAAAGAAAGAAATTTTTTTAGTGGGATCCAACATGGGCAATTTCTTAAAATTCAGAAATGAAAGTAAAATAACACCTAAAAAAAGTTAGGAATTGTACAGTGCAAGGAGTAGGTTTGAGTGTATAGTTTAATTTATAATCTTATCAACGTGTTATCTTCTTGCTTGCTGTTCTGAAAACTTCTATTTATGCATGTAGGTATCGCCCTGGACATGGTGATGTGTTCCCATCTCTAAAGAACAGTGGCAAGCTTGATGCTTTATTGTCACGGGTTGATGCTATGATGTTGCTTTTGTTTTATCCTTGTGATATTAAGAAGTAATTTGTGCTCCTCTGGTACTTTAGCTCTTATGTCCTTTGTATTTCCTTATCACCTTGCAGGGTAAAGAGTACGTGTTTGTTGCCAACTAGGGAACCTCGGTGCTGTTGTTGATTTGAGTATATCCTATTTATGGTTCTCATTGTAAACTTTGACTTCAGGTTTTTATTTTTGTTATACTCTGTTCTGGTTTTAAACATGAAAATGCTTGGAATTGAAGTCTTGTAGCGTGTTATATCCTTGACTTAGTGCTTCAGAAATCTTAAACCATCTGATTAGAAACAAGAACGAATACTGCATGGAGGAACAAAAGATGAATGCAACCAGTTTTAATTTAGTTTATGGATTCAAAATTTGTTCTTATATTTTGTGCTTCTGCAGGTGACTATGCGATTTGCCATTAGCAATCCCTTTTAATGGGATTGGAAATTAATCTTTATTGAAGTCTCTTACTCTTCTAAGAAGTCCATCAGGATATATATATATATTGAAAGTGTTCAAAATGTCGAGTGCAAAACAGTATTACAAATGATTTATAAAAGCATTTTGATGGTAACAAATTTCCTTAAGTATTAAATCCTTTGCATTATAAGAAATATTAATCAATGGTTTATCTCTATTGATGCTAAATATAGCATGAAATATTTTCAAATAAATAAACACATAATTAATTAAAGAGAGGATATATAAGAAAGAAAGAAAATAAATAAATAAAACATCCCCATCATCCAAAGAAAAAAAAAAAACTCAATGTCTTTCTCTTGCAATGCAAGACCATCATCCTGGAGATGAAAGTGTTTTAAAAAAACTATACTGGCAGCCAAAAGTTGAGCAGAGTAGCAGCTGATTATTTTTTTGTGTTTCAGTTTCCAGGCAGAATCATATGATAAGAAACTAATTTCTCAACAACAGCATCACCAATGCTTAACCCAAATTAGAGCAATTCAAAGCAGCCTTAATTTTGAGAACCGTGGTGCTGATAAGAGTATTGACTGTTGCCACAGATTCCATGTTGAGTTCTGTGGAGGATGTGGCATTAGGGCCAGCGACCAGAATTTGGAAGGCTACTGTAAGAAGTGAACCTCCTGAGTCTGCCCCAGTAGAACTTGTGGAAGTAGAACTGTCCCCTCCTGTGTCTGGACGGCCATCGCCAGATATTACAAAACCTGATGGAAGTATGGGAATGATCGATGAGTCTGCACCGCCTATCACCATGTTCATGGCTGGAATGTCAAGTGGAGCATATACCACCATTGATCCTGAAGAGTCCGTGCAGCTCTCTTGAAGTATCAGCATGTTGTTCTCAGTAGGAATGAAAGGCTGCTTTAATTTGAAAGGAAAAACAATCAAAGAACTGCACAAGTAAACTTACTGAAAATGAATCAAGACATTGTTGCTGTAAGCCTTTTGGCTATAGTTTATACTGCATCAGAATAGGAGAGAAAGGAAGAGAAATTACGTGAGTAATGGATATGCAGTTCCCTGGATTAGTCCCATTGGAAATGTGTGAAATCACATGCACAGGATTGCTATTGGACAGAATATCCCACTGTCAGAGACAATGACGGGAAAAACCATTTGTTACATTGCTATAAATATCCGAATGAGTGAAATATGTACGTATTTATTGATCACAGAATGAATCATTCTATTTTTCATAAACCTGAATTCGTGATTTCTCATCTTTGAAGAAGTTAAACACATTCTGAGGTGAGAGTGGAAGCCAGAGAGAAGTAGCAGCACTAACAACCATGCCAATCGGCTGCCCTTGTTCTGTGTTCTTACGAATAGCCACCCGAACCCCACTGTTGTGCACTTCAGAGAGTTGAGGGAAATCCAGTTTTCCTGACATACCCAAACTTGCAAAAAAGATCTTCACCATCCTGTGGGCTAGGTTTACTATGCTCTTTCTACCCTCAGGTGAAGTGATCACTGAGCAATGGAAGATGTTAAAGCAACAGTATTGCATAAAATGGGTGTCAAAGAAATGGAAAGGCAAAAAACTGATTATTGTCACCTCCTCCAAATTCTCGAGCAGCTGCAGTTTCCTCCTTGTACAAAGCTAACCTCTCACAAATCCTCCGGAGACTAGCAATCCATCGTTCTGCTCCATAAGCAGATCTTCCGCATATGAGATCTCTGTAAAGGCGATGAGTTTGAGTTCTATCATCCACCTCCACATGTTCTACCCAAGTTACCTATCAAGTTAGTGTGATGCATAATCAGTCTCACACACGATTCACTTAAAATTGACATAAATTATTGTTAGACAATTTCAGATATGCTAGTATTATGCAATGATTCTATGCTAAACTAGTCTTGCAATCTTTAAGTCATCGTTTGTTAATAGCTCATGGAGATGCATACAAACGCTTGCTTAGTGCTTATGACAGAAAAAGATCATCCTGTATATGACATTATCAGCGATGAAAAAATTGGTATCGAATAAATGGGGGTCTGCAGATATGCTTGTTTTAGATATTGCATCTACGAAACATTTATAATAGCCATGCTCATTAATTAATATGAACATTACACTAAATGCAGACGTCAAAATATTCTGTAAACAAGAGGATAGAGATGCCAGGCTCCATTCCTTCTATAGTTCATTGATTAATTGACAAATGTGCATCAGAACTTTGTCGTTGTTCGTCAGAATCGGTAACATTTGAAAACTGTAAAGCTCAGCCACATTCAGCCCTAATCTGTGCTACGAACAAGCATGGCATGGTTAATCTAGAACAAGTAATTCTCAGAAGTGACACTTGCTCAATCATTTGATCATTCCGGGTATAGAGATGCAGTAACTACTCACCTGGGAACATCCATTAGGCTTATCTTGGATCATGCATCCAGAAGGAAGCCGCCAAGTGCGGGAAGGGGAGCCATCTCTCATGAAGTCATACGATATATCTGCTATCACCCACTCCCCGGGCTCAAGTTGCTGACAAAGACGAAGGAAGTAAAACTCCCTAGGTGGAACCAAGGGCGACAGTATGTGCATTTGTTCATACATCTGCATTTAACCCTTTCACTTCATTAATACACAGCTCAAGACCTGACAAAATTTAAGGAATGATAGAGATTTATTAGCTACTCAACATACCATCTGCAAGGAACCATTTCGGTTTCCTACAGTTCCAGCTTCAAGTAATAGAATTGTCCTGGCCTTGGTAACAATTGTCGGAAAAAGATCCATCCATTTATTCTGTAAAATCAAAGCAAATAGTTAAACTTGTTTCCTCTTTAGCAACAGAATATGGTCTGATCTTACAGTGTGGAAAGTAAGAGCGCACTAACTGGATCCAAAAACATGTCAACCAGGTCCATTCCAGGCATGATCACCATTGCTGAATCCTTAGATGATTCGACACGAGCATTAGAACTTTTGAAGTGACTGTCCCTGGGGTATAGTTTCTCATAGCCGACACGATCAAGGATGTATCTTCCATCAGATGGGGACTTGATCCACAGAGGCTCATTAACTCGCAAAAGCCTGACCAACTCATCTGCTGCACTGGCAGCAGTCTCAGCCATGAGTGCCTTTTCCATATCTAGAATTCCTCTACGTTTATAGACCAACTGACTGTTGTCCAGTCCTGGATTCCGTTCCAGATCAATGCCAGGGTTTGTTGTCAATACGCCATGTGAAGATCCAGCGCCAGGTGTCAACGAATCAATCTGTGAAATCGATTTTCCTATGTACTTGGTAAGAAGGGTGGATACCTTTTCATGCTGCACAACAATCATAATAATCATCAATAAAAAAAATAATCATTAAGACTCTCGAAACACGAACATTTATGCATCATTAAAAAGAAAAGGCCTAATAGAGAATGAGGAGATATTTAGAAAGGGAACTTCGTTGAGATAATCCAAACTAGCCTCTTCTTTCAACCGAGCATTTTCCTGCTTTAGTTTCTGCAAACTACGTTGGCGTTCTTCTTCTCCGAAGGGAGGACCACCACAAGCTGGGCAGATCACATTTTTCAGTGCCTCTATGATTGCCAGATTTTCACATTGAATCCTCTCATTTTCTAACCGAAGAACTGAATTATCTGCTCGCTCACTTTGCGCCTGCGAAATGGATCAGAAGGTGTAAAAGCATCAGTACATTATTAAGGGATACAAAGTAATCAAACACAAGGTTTTGGACCAAGAAATCTCGAGCACCTTTTTCTGAGTCCTTTTGTTTTGAAACCAGAACTTGATCTGTTTAGCCTCAAGCCCTAATTCCCTACTCAACTGGCGCCGCTGGTTTTCATCCGGATGTGGACATTCCTTGAAAAATCTTCATCAGAGTAACAAAACCACAAACTTCAAACGCAGAAAATGAAGGTGGGGGGTGGAAGGACGGACCTTTTTGAAGAAACATCAAATATTCTTACAGGATGCATATTAAAAATCCATGAAAAAAGTTCTGACATTAACTAAGCCAAGTGAATGAATTAAGGAAGCAAGCAATCCAAACAACACAATCAAGGACCGAACTAGCACATAGGAAAATTGATTTCTCAAGACAAAAATGAATGCATTAACAGAAGAAGTAAACAATCTCCATAAAAAACACCATCATCAATCAGAAAAGGGGAAAAAAAATGGGAAAATCCTCTTCCATTCACAGATAAATGAAATAGACCTCTCATGTCGAGTGAAATGACTTTATCCAAAAGCCGCTCAATAATGAAGACCTTACCAACAAAGAGCAAGCCAAGAGTGAAAACACCAAAATTTATAGATTTCCTCGTGAACATCAACAGAAGCTTCACAGTAATCAATGGATGGTGAAACTATGAATCAATCGGAAGAACATGTCAAAATAGCCAAACAAAAACCATATAAAAAACAACAACAAATGCAACATATAAAGATCAAAATCTTGTTTTTATATTTTGCTTAAAGAGCATAAAACAAAGTCCTTGAAAAGAGAGTGATGCCAGTCTTGTACTTTTCAAGCTGCTGAATCTGTTGATTAGAATGGCGATGGTATGCATTCTTTCCCTTATTTCTTGAGTTCGAAGCTGCTTCATGTTCATCGCCCGAAGCACCACCATTGTTTCCCATTGAAAGCTCCATTATTTTCCTCTTACTCGCAAAAATATTATCACTACAAGTCTCCCTTCTTGGTATGCAGGCTAGTAATGCACAATCTATGATTATATATCAGATATTGTGCATTTATAGCCCAACAACTCAATTCCAAATAAGGACAGAAAATGAACACCAAACCAATCCTACAAAGATAGATTTCTGGTTCTTGGTTTTCTACTGTTTTAGGCATAATGCTTTTTGTAAACTTTTTCTTTCTTTCTTTTGGCCATGAACTGCATTACACGGTACAGCAAAAAAAAAAAAAAAAGTGCAAGCCAGCAAATTTCGTGGTTTCAGAGATATGCTTCGCATGAAAAGCTACGTACCATATATGGAGTGGGATATATACAAATGATTTTTACTTTTTTCCAAGTAACCATTGTTTCCCCCCTCATCAATCCAAGAACAAGCACGACTCGACTGTGTAGTTTCGAAGAGTGGAGGACTAACTGCTGTGGCTAAGGAACATGCTTGGCTAGTTTAATCTGTTGATGGACTGTTGATGATACATGCTTGAATTGGGGTAGGCTTAGTTCGTCTTGTGTACTGATCAATACACACATTTTGATTGTGCCATGATGCCCTTAATTATTGTGTGATTAACACTACATAATACTAATCATTTAACAAATTTAGTAAATTGAATATTGGTAAGACCTTTTCCAAAATTACGATTAAGTATTATCATACATCTACGAAATATTAATGCAACAATATAGTGCTCTAAATGCAACTACTGTGTTGTTCTCTAGATATCTTGATTTAAGAATATTTTTTTAAAAAAAATCACAATTAATTGAATTTTGAAATTGAGAAAATCTATAGTTAATTTAATTGAATAATGTATTCAAAATTCCATGAACTTGAGATGAGATGTTTGCATAAATATATTTAAAAAAATCCCAAATTAAGTAGCTACAATTAATTGAATTTTGAAATTGAAAATATTCTAGTTAATTTAATGAATAATTTAATAAAATGCTAAAACCTTGAAATGAAATGTTTGCATAAATATACTAAGAAAATCTCAAACTAATATTCAAAACATTTTAATTTTACCTGAGACTATTATTTTGAGAATTTACAACTATGGTTATATATTTGAGATGTAAATAATATTAATTGAACATTTAGTAAAATGCTTTATAAGCAAATTAAATATCTTATCAAGTATTGCAGCTGTCTCTGAAAAATAATATAGGAAAATCCATCATTTATAATCTGACCTGTCAAAACCTTCCATATTTTCTCAAAATTTTCCATTTAGGGTTATGATAGTGGTGAGCGAGACCTAGATTTAGATAAATGGTGATAAATTCTTGTTGTGAATTTAATTTAAAAACTAAAAATCTAAATTTTTCCTCCATTTTTTTTATTTGAAATACATATCTAAGAGAATTTATTGATTTTACTAACCTAAAAAATGCCCCACGACTATAAGTAGTCTCATATTTGTCAATAAACAACCTATTGTATCAATCTTAGTCTTGGAATTTTAGAAGTTTTCAATTAAGAACAACTATCTAAATTATATTTTTTTTATTGAAAAATTGCGTTATTTTGTAAGAAATTTAATGTTTTTCATTGCTACATGTTCTAAAACAATGCATGCCATGTACATGAGGTAGCATTAATTTAAAAAAAAAACACTAAAGAGTATGATTAAATTATTATAGTAATATTAACAAAATATTATTTATTAGAATAATGTTTTGTGTTTTTTTTTGTTTAGTTTTTTTTTTCAATTTCATTCTTCAATATTAGATTGTTTTAGGAATTGTGTTTTGTATATAATTTTTGTTTATTTTTTTAATGTTGGATTATATAGTGATCCTATGGATTTTTTTTTTAATTTCAACATTAGATTTATTAGAAGTGGAGTTTTGTAATTTTTTTTAGATTTTTATGAATTTATCTCAATTTCATGAATTAAATCATGAGTTTAACTTGTTAGCTTGGGTTGATTCGAATCAGGTTTTTTTTGCTGTTTTTTCTAATTGATTTTTTTTATTTCATCTTTTAATATTGGATTGGTTGAAAATTGAATTTCAGATTATTTTTTTATTTGTTTTCTATAGAGTTTTCCCGATCTCATGACTAAGGTCGTGAATTTTGCAAGTTGATCCAGGTTGTTTATGTTCATTTTTTTGGGTTCGTTTTTAATTGGGTTTCGTAATTTTTTTATTCGCTTTCTTTGAGGTTATCTCAATCTTAAAAACTTGGGTCACGAGTTTGGCAGGTTGATTTGATTTATTTTTTTGAATCTTTTGAATTGATTTTTTTTCAATTTCACCCTCCAACAACTCAATTTTTTAATTTTATCCTTCAATATTATGTTGTTTGAGAATTGAGCTATCATTGTCTCTCATTGATTTTTTCTTTCTTTTAATTTCAAGCTTCAGCATTGAAAATGTTGGAAATAGAGTTTTGTGATTAAAAAATTATAACTTCTATTCAAATTGTAAATTTAATTCATTACTTTTTACGAGATTGATCATGAAAATCAAGGTGTTTTTTTGCTTGATTCCTTGTGCATAGTCTTCGAAATTTTGTGATGTGATGCTAATTACGTTGGTAACTTCTCTTGAAAATAATTTAAATCTCCTTTTGCTTCTCATTACCTAGAGCAGGAAATAGACTCTCCTTGTTAGTAATAGAAATGATATGTTTTCATGCATTTTCTATTTTAAAGTATAGTTCAACTAAACACCTTTTTTTTTATATATTTATTTTTATTTCTTCAACTAAACACATTTTTTTTAATCCTAGAATAATAATCAAATACAAATATTTCTAATGATCCTCTGGGTATGCTAAGCTCGTGGAACGAATCCTTGTCAGCAGGGAGTTGTGGGGCTGCCGGAGGACAGCCTATCTCCCCACATTGGCAAATCGAGCTTTCTCAGGATACTAAACCTGAAAAACAACAGCTTCAGCTATTCTATCCAGCGAGAGTTAGATCTCGTCTGCAGCAGTTGGCCTGGGGAAACAAGTATATGACTTCAATCCTGTGTGATACTATCCCTTCCTCTGTATGCAATCTCTCTTCTCTTATTTTCTTACCTGTTGCATTTAATCAACTCCATGGGAGACTTCCTCCAGACTTGGGCCTCACTCTTCCAAATCTCGGATTCCTTCAGATTCACAACAATTTTTTCTTCCGTGGACCAATTCCAGAAACACTCTCCAGTGCCTTGAATATTACTTGTCTCGATGTCATTCAACAGCTAGCTTCACTGGGAAAGAGCCCACGTTAGCAAGCACATCTACTCCATGGAGGCTTTCACTTCAAGTCAACAATCTAGGAAATGCATGGTGAGGATGATGACGACCTGAGCTTTCTCTATCCCCTTGCAAACAAGACCAGTAGTTTGGAAGTTTTGTGTTTAGATGATAACAATTTAGGAGGGATCGATGCTGCCAAGAATAGTTGGCAGCCAACTAGTCAACAAAACTCGATCAGGCAGATGTTGTCATTGGAGGATACTCTATTAAGTGGCATAATACCAAATTCTAAAGATAAATTACAAAAAAATTATTGGTTACTCTATATGTCTCAGTGGGAACAAAATCTCTGGAGATACATGTTGTGAATCGTTGCTGCGATCATATCATGCAGGTTGCTGCGAGATTAGCTGGTTTCAGCAGGCTAATTAGCATGAGAAACTACTAGTAGAGAGCAGGATTTGGATCATCCAGTTAGACGTTGTGAATCCTTGTAATATTGTAAATTTATAGATTTATGTTTATAGATATGTATTTAGAATAGTGTATGGAACATGTAAATTAAATATTGTTATTTTGATAAATTGTAATAATTAGAAAAATTGTTAGTTAAACTGTTTTTTGAATGAATAGTAATATGGATATTGGTGTAATGTGCCAAGTAGTTAAAAATATTAATTTGAAGTAAAGAAAAATTTAAAAAAAAATTAATTTTTTTCAAAAACTAAATTCTGGATAAACACATTTTAAGCTTGTCATTATTACTGGTTAATATATATATATATATATATATATATATATTTTAATGTATTTGTAGGTAAAATGCAGGTGGCACCTCTAAAGAGAAAGGGTAAGCTGATCCGCTTCTTTCTCCGCCTAAACAAAATATAAGAAACTCCATGAATCGTTGACTATACCTTTTCTCAGCGTAAACAAAATATATTCAAGTAATTTTTTGTATCAAAATACATGTTAATGATATTTTTTTATTTTTTAAAAATTATTTTTAATATCAACACATCAAAATGATTTAAAAACACTAAAAACATATTAATTTGAAGTTAATAAAAAAATAAAAAAATTTTAAATTTTATTAAAAACACTTTTAAAATATAAAAACAAACAATCCTTATACCTTGTTATTTCTAAACTAAAAGCTTTTCCTTAGGAAAAAAACTGAGGACGAGGAGGAGGAGATCTTGTTCTAGAATTACAATAAATATATATATATATATATATATATATATATGTTTTTGTTGCGGTGTTACTCGTGATACTACAGTAATATTTAAGATAATGATAAAAATTATTATTTATTTAAAAATATTTATTTTTATTTTTAAAATCAACACATTAAAATAAAATAATTTAAAAATATAAAAAATTAATTAAAAATAAAAATTTTAATTTTTTTTTTAAAAACACGATTTCTATGCCCAACAAATACCCCAATATTGCCAAACGATACCGAAATCGTTTGCGAGTCCATTTTTTCGGATTAGGGTTATGTCAATGTGTTAGGTGGAAATGATGCCGTCATTTCTGACAAAAATGGAGGTTAGTTGGGGGGGACCACCTCTAAAGCGATTGCCCATCATTCCATACCTTAATTACAATATGCCATTGCGTCTGTGCCTTTTAAAGTTTTAATTCTTGTATTTTTAATATGTTAATCAACATTTGGTCGTCTATGTGGAGAACCTTTTTCCAACTCATCAAGGATCATTCTAGAGATCATTATGCGTTCTTGAAGGAAAAAAAATGCATTATGCAAATTAGGTTTTCACTATTTTGTTAGTAAAAAATAATTACTTTCTAGGGTTTGGATTGCGGATTTGAAAAATCAACCACTTCAATTATATTAAAACAAATATAAAACAAAAATAAAAACCCAATGCTCATATATGATTATGTTTAATGTTTCATTTAAAATAAGTTTTTGGATAAAAATTTACAACAAATTAATATTTTTTTTTTAAAAAATTAAACTTAACTTAATTGAATACAAGAACTAAATAGTTTCGTCCGGTCCAAATCGATTTTATTTTATTTTTTAAAAAATTAATAATTTAAAATAAGTTAAAAATTAAAGAAAGTTGGGTGATTTTTATCAAAGTTTTTTTTAAATAAGATAATCTGGTTTAATTTGATTGCACATTGTTTTGTATTTTCTGATTTGATTTGATTTTTATTTAATTTTTTATTTTTTTTTGTTATTTTGTTTTTGTTTTTGTAATTTAAAATCAAAACCAAACTAATTGATATTTTAATAAGTGCTTTTATTTAATTTTTAGAATTTGTTTTTGTTAATTTTGAATCAATTTTTACAAATATTCTAAATAATCCAATTATTTTAATCATCCTTAAATCTAAATTATCATTCGAAACAATATTTTTATTTTTTAATTTCTTTCTCTAATCTCTTACTAAAAAAAGCCCAACATCAAAATGATTGGTAGGGCAAAACACTCCCTGGTTGAATATATAAACCAGTTCCACCTTCCACCTGTCTTTCCTCTCTGCATTATTTCTCCACTGTCTCTATTCCTTCTCTACTCAATTCACGGGAGGAGAAAGAAAGAAAAACAATCCTAAAGTTTCAATCTTTAAAACTCTTGTAGCTCAAACGAAAACAAGACAACAAAACAATGGCTTTCGAAAAGATCAAGGTTGCCAACCCCATCGTTGAAATGGACGGTAAGATTATTATTTTTTTAATTCTGACTCCTTTACTCATTTTGATGATCTTATCACTTTAAGCTGTTTGGATTCATTTTTTTATCAATGAAAGTTTAGACTTTGATTGGTTGTTAGTGATGCAATGGTGTTATAAAGTAAGCATCCTTGCTTTTGTAGATGCATGAAAGTTTGGATCCTTATGTTTCTTTGTTTAAAAAAAGTTGTTGGGTCATGGATAGGATCTGATTTTCAATCTGGGATTGATTGATCCCTTTACTTGAGATCTGGGTTTTATTGGAATCGTCATTTTGTCAATCACAAAGATAGTGCCTTTCTTTCTGTGTTTGAATACTATATGTCATTCTTTGTTTCTCATGTCGTGTTTGTTTGTTATTGTGATGATACAGGAGATGAAATGACCAGAATATTCTGGCAATCAATAAAGGATAAGGTGATTTTAATATTTGTTTGTACATTTATGAATTTATCTTGCTGGTTGATAAAGGTTTGAGTTAATGGATTATAGCTGTAATGTGGGTTTTGGTGTAATGACGACAGCTTATTTTCCCCTTTGTGGAGTTGGATATCAAGTACTTTGACCTTGGTCTCCCTCACCGTGATGCCACTGATGATAAAGTCACTGTTGAAAGTGCCGAAGCTGCTCTTAAGTGAGTGTTCAGTTCATTTATATATCTGTTCCTTTGTGCTGAGAATCCTTTATCCCAGATAGAGTTATCCTTTAATCCTCTCCTTTTAGATATAAAGATGTATGTAAAAGCTGTTAATATTGATCGATCCTTCAGTTCTTACTTGTGAGTATTTTGGTGTAGATATTGGATTAATAGTACTGAACTAAGTGTTTGACCGTGTGATTATGTTATTAAAATTCAAATCTTTTCAGGTACAACGTAGCAATCAAGTGTGCAACTATTACCCCAGGTATGCATTCATTTCTGTTGGCATGAACATCGATATAAATGAACATTAATTTCCTATGGCAATAATTTTTTTTTTCTTCTAAAGCAGCCATGCGCAATTCTTATATTCAATGTGTTATTGACAGATGAAGCTCGTGTCAAGGAGTTTAATTTGAAGCAGATGTGGAAGAGTCCAAATGGAACAATCAGGAACATTTTGAATGGTCAGTGAAGCTGCACTTAAGACAGACCATATGTTTATATAACATTCCTTTTGCTTTTAGCTCCAATTACATATTCGATCTCTGCAGGCACTGTCTTCAGAGAACCAATTATTTGCAAAAACATCCCCCGCCTTGTCCCAGGTAACTTTCATTTTGTCGATGCAGCAGCTCTACAATTTCAGTGATGGACTAGGGCTGTACTGATTATTGCTGTTGTCAGGTTGGACAAAGCCAATTTGCATTGGAAGACATGCTTTTGGTGATCAATATCGAGCAACTGATGCAGTTATCAAAGGAGCTGGCAAGCTCAAGCTAGTGTTTGGTAAGATTTTCTGTTGATTTGCAGCTTTTATTCAGAATTTACAAGGAATAATTTCCCATTTTGTTGATATTTTCTCATTTCTTATTTGTCTTTCAATCTGCAGTGCCAGAAGGACAGGATGAGAAGACTGAGTTGGAGGTTTACAACTTTACAGGTGCTGGTGGGGTGGCATTGGCCATGTATAACACTGATGAGGTATATTAATTTTTTCTGATGATTATTCTAATGAGCCAAAATGCAGGTATGTTAATTTTGTCTTTTATTTTTGACCCTGGAATGCAGTCCATCCGTGCTTTTGCTGAGGCTTCCATGAACACTGCTTACCAGAAGAAGTGGCCACTTTATCTCAGCACAAAAAATACCATTCTTAAGAAGTATGATGGAAGGTATGACACTTTCATCACTTTGTATACCTTTTAGAACTCCATGCTTGGCTTTCATGAACCTGCCTGTATTTTCTTTTGGTTAGTTAGTTGATATATGTCGACTTTTCTATTTGATACAGATTCAAGGACATCTTTCAAGAAGTCTACGAGGCCAGCTGGAAATCAAAGTATGAGGCCGCAGGAATATGGTGAGTGATTCACTGTCTTTCATTTAAGATGATGGTTCGTTTTGGCTGCATTTGTACTGTCAATAACTTGTATGGTTGAACTGGAAGGTATGAACACCGACTCATTGATGATATGGTTGCTTATGCTCTTAAGAGTGAAGGAGGTTATGTATGGGCATGCAAAAACTATGATGGAGATGTGCAGAGTGATTTCTTGGCCCAAGGTATGTGGAACAGACCATTGACACCATGAAGATTCAGCTTCCAAAACCTTTGTAGTGTGCTTATCTTATTCTGGCTGCAACATTTATATTCTTCTTTGTGGCCTTTGGTTCTGGGTAGGAAGTTCAGTACTGATATCTGGCTGTCTTTTTACAGGTTTTGGATCTCTTGGCTTGATGACCTCTGTATTGGTATGATATCCGACAAGCTTTCTTGTAATATTTTTTAGTTGCCTTTTGCTTTATTTTTTATTGCCGTCTCTGTTCATCTGTATTCTCTGTACTCCTGCAGTTGAATAATCCTCCCTCTGCTAATCAAACTGTCTTGCATCCTTTTCTCCAATGGACTACTTTTTACATGCATAAAGCATTGGTTTCCCAATTTTGAAGCTTCTCTAATTCTCATGCGCCACAGTTAAAATGACACATTAAAATGCATCCTCTAACTACTCTTTAGTTATTTGATCAAGGTTCTGATACAAGAAATACGTTAATGCTAGTGTGGAGGGGGGGGGTGGTTTGCAGAAAGAAATTTCAGCAACAACTAAGAGCTTAACATATTGTTCACTCTCTCTTTGTCATCATCTCTGACTATGTTTAAATTGGTATGGTTCAGGTGTGCCCAGATGGAAAGACTATAGAGGCTGAAGCAGCCCATGGCACAGTTACTCGGCATTACAGGGTTCACCAGAAAGGTGGTGAAACCAGCACAAACAGTATTGCCTCTATTTTTGCTTGGTCAAGAGGACTTGCCCACAGGTATGTAATTATGATCCCGCAAATTTATGCCATTGGTCTTGAAAATTATACTATTTCAGTTTGCTGAAAGCTCTGGTCAATAATTTAATTGTGTTTTTTATTGGTTAGGGCTAAGTTGGATGACAATGCCAGACTCTTGGATTTCACTGAGAAACTAGAGGCAGCCTGTATCGGAGCTGTGGAGTCTGGCAAGATGACCAAGGATCTCGCTCTGCTTATCCATGGATCTAAGTAAGACCAGCCCAGTAAAAAGTGTATTTTGAATGTATATCAATGTTTATGCTCTACTTTATATGAATTATAAGTGTTTAATATTATTCTTGTGCGTGTTGCAGGGTTAGTAGGGACCATTACCTCAATACCGAGGAGTTCATTGATGCTGTGGCGGAGGAGCTGAAAGCCAGACTTTCTATCAAGGCATAAGTGTATGTGGTACTCACCAACTTTGCTCGGCTAGAGAATGGTTTTAATGCTGTAGTTTCTTCCTTACCTTGATGTTAATCAAGTTTGGAGCGTTTGATTATCTGTGTTTTTTTTGTCTTTGCTAAAAAAATAGGATTATGAATGTAGGATTTTTATGAGTAAATAATTTTAACATCGAAATCTAGTTCTGCCAAATCACTTAGCTGTTAGAAACATCAGGGCTGGCTTCTTGTCTCATAGGAGGTTTCATGTACAATTTATATCATAACCTACTCCTCGTCCTGCAAAATGTCACCATGAGGAATTCATGAACGTCATCAACTTAAGCTGAGAAGTGGATGTTGATATCATCTAGATAAACAATGTGTTCACAAGAGTAGTTGCATCTCATGTTTGTTTGTCAACTTTTCAATGTTCGTAATATCTTGTGGTTTTCTGTTCTGTTAATTGTTTTCCGTTTTTGTTCCAAAATGTAGTTCGAAACCAATAGAGATCTTAATCGAGTTGCTGGTGTTGTTTACAGGACTTGGCATGCAAAGTGAGCAGTGAAGGTAATAAAGGAGAGGGAAAGATGGAAGAGTAGGGAACTCATGAATTTAAACAACTCAGCTTTATTTTCTTCTTTCCAGTCTCTTGTTTGATTCAATTCAATATCATTTCAACTGTAATTTTTGTCGCCGACTAGTTTACTGCAAGGCGGTTCTTAATCTCAAATCTCTGCTTACTCGATGGCTATAGTCGAAGACTGCTTTTATTTTTATATATATACACATATTCTGTGTCGAGTTAAGCCCGCATACATACAACCTAGACCTTTGAGCATGTAGGCAGACCTGGACTAGGTATGATAACTAGAGTAACTGGTTGGAGACATCAAATTGTTGGCTGAGCCTTCGCAGAAGGGCCCTCATAATTTTGAGAGAACTATCTTGTTGGCTGATAGAATCATCTGGCTTAAGGGATTTTGGCTTTCCATATCCCTATCCTGTTGAAGAACATAACTTCATTGATGGATGCTTAAGGGATTTTGGCTTTCCATATCCCTATCCTGTTGAAGAAGATAACTTCATTGATGGAAATCCAATTTAGTAGTAAATACCTTTTGGCTTTCCATATTTCTACCATAAGACCGATATGTTCTACTATCACTAAGTTCATTAATTTTTTTAAAAAAAATCACACAAGTTTTAATGCATAGGACTGAGATAGTTGGTTTGTCTAATTGAGAATAAACGCAATCTAGTTAAGATGGAAAAAAATGAAAGAGTTTTTCATGATAGGAATAGAGCGAGTGGAATGAAATTTGATGTTTAGGCTGGAATTTAACTGAAAAATCTGAAATAATCTGAAATCTTGTTCTTTGGTGGAATTTAGCTGAAAATTTTGGAATAATCTAAGATTTTAAACAAGATAAAATTTATTTTATTTTTTAATTTAGTAAAAGATATATAAGTAATTCCAACCAGAAAAAAATATAATTCGCAACTTTAATTGAAATAACATATATACCTTTAGTGCATAAATTAGACGGGTCTCAAAATGTCAGCTGGCTATATCAATACTGAAACAAACCTATCACTAGTCGATCTTGATTAATATCTCCAAATTAATATAGCCTATTTCATATGAAAAAATCATTATGCACTGGACTTGATTCACGTGAATTATAATAATTGATTAATGTTTTTATCCTTCATCAAATTAACCTCGAATTTCATTGGAGGTACAAACCTTCATTTATCTTTAAAGGCAAAAATTAGGTAATTGGTTATTAAGAGCTTTTTTTTATATTATTTTATTTTTGCATAGTTCAATTACTAACTTAACCTTGGAATCAAAATAAAACTAGGCTTGCTTTGGGGGCATTTATGGAATTTCATGTTGGTTTTTGCATTATAACCATATCAGTAGAGGGGTAAATTGGTGTTTTTTTCATTGATTAAAAGTTATTAAATTTGTGAATCTGTCACGCACGTGGATGTAACGCAAATGCATGTGGGAGGGTTCGGTCATACTTGAGCAGCGCGTTCGGCGTTCTAAAAATTATCATCTACCATATCAATGGATTCCCCAAGATGTTTTATTCCCATAAAAGCGGTGCGTGTTATTGTTTATTGAATGAAATATAGCTAGAGACATCTTTTTTTTTTCTCTTTCTTTCTCTCTCCTCCCTTGAAGTTCATGTCTGGAAATTAAAATTTCAAGGTGGTCCTCTTAGTTGGGGATATTTTAATTTCAATCCTTATTCTTTTGATTTGTTATTTTTATCCTTCTACCTTTTGTAAGTTTTTGTTTTTTATTTTTTTCAATTTGATCCTGGTTTTTTTTTTCCTTTATTTTTCTCTTATCTCTTTTATGAACTTTTAATTGTTTTCAATTACATCTTTTAATCAAGATATTTAGTTTGTTATTGTTTTTAAATTTGGTTCTAATTTTTTGGGTGGTTTCTTCTTTTAATTCTTTTGTAAAATTGATTTTTCTTTTCAATTTAACCCTTCAATTCAAAATTATCCACCATATCACTTGTTTTTTTTTTCAAATTTGATCCTTATTTTTTTTATTGTTATTATATATTTATTATGATTGAATTGTTTTTCAATTTTATTCTTTCACATTTGAATTTTTAAAGTTTAAGATTCATGGTTTTTTCAAGTTTGGAGTTTCTAATTAAATGGTCCAGGTCACGAGTTTTATGTGCTAACATAAGTTCTCATCTTTATTATGGAACTTTTTTTTAATCTCATTACTAGACGTTGATTTTTTTTTTTAAAAAAAAAAGCTTCATGGTTTTCTTCATTTTTTTTATAGGGTTATCTCAATCTCATGATATTGTCTGTGGATTTAGCGGGTTAATTAATCCACGTAGGCTTCCCCCCCCCCCCCCCTTTTTTCCTTTAAGTTACTTTTTTTTCTTTGAAATCCTTTTGTGTTATTGATTTTTTTTATTTCATCCTTCAATATCTGATTTGTTAAGAATTGACTTTCGTGGTTTTTTTTTGTTATATTTGGTGCTTTCAATCAAACGGTTTTGGGCTCGAGTTTTATAAATTAACAATCGTTGGCATCAATTTTTTTCTTTTTACTTGATTTGTTTCTCATCTCATATTTTGACATTGGTTTTTTTTTAAAAAAAATTTAGGTTTCATGATTTTTTCTATTTTTTTTTCTGTCAAGTTTTTCTGGTCCCATAACCTAACTGTAGATTTGACAGGTTAACCTGAGTAGACTCAAGTCTTTTTTGGCTTATAATTGTTTTTTATTATTATCATTTTGTATGTTAGGTTTTGTTTTTTTTTTTAATTTCGTACATTTTATTTTATTTGTTGAGGATTGAGATTTAAGGTTTTTCCAGTTAAGTTTTTTTTAGTCAAATTACTCAAGTTACGAGCTTAATAAGTTAATACGGGTGAAAATTTTTTTTATTTATATTTTTTTTATTTTTTATCATTTGATATTATTTTAAAAAAAATGCTTTTACATCAGCTTAATATTGTTTTTTTTTTTTCCCTCTCAAAAACCTTTCTATCCGAACCGTGACAAAGCACGGTCGCGTAGCCAGTAATCCCTATACCTGATGGTACAATCACTAGAAAACCAAGCACGATTCTGAACGTCCCAGCTACGCCGGACCTGACAATCCAACCCCAGTTCTCTCCAAGGACATCCCTGTTAACCAAGGAAAAAACACTCTGGGCTCGAATATTTCTACCTAAGCAAGCATTAGATGCTTCTTTGTCCGACAAGAAAGCACTCCCTGTTGTGGTTTATTTGCATGGAGGAGGTTTCATTACTTCTATTGGTGCAGCCTCGATTGTTTATCATGGCCTTTGCTCAAACTTGGCAGTCATGTCCAGGCTATCGTTATATCTGTCAAGCACCGCCTCGCTCCTGAGCACCGGCTGCCCGCGGCCTCCGGTGATGCAATGGAAGCAACTCACTTCATAAAAAAATAGCAATGAAGTTCGGTTCAAGGAACATGCTGATTACTCAAGCTGTTATGTTATGGGTAAAAGTGCAGGAGGCAACATAGCTAAACATGCAGGCTTACGTTTAGCTCATTTTGATGATATCGAGCCATTGAAAATCGAAGGGTTGATATATTTCACTGCCCAGGTTTTAGCGGGGCTATTAGGACAAAGTTTGAATCTCTATCGATCGATGATGATCCTGTTATACCACTAGCTGCTAATGATTTGCTGTGGTACCATGCATTGCCCGTTGGTGCTGCTCGGGACCATGAATTTTGCAATCCAACGGTGGGCGGTGGATCAAAGTTGATGGATAGGGGATCCAATGCTTGATCGTCGGATGGAATTGGCCAAGTTCATGGAAGAAAAAGGTGCAGAAGTAGATGTTCGTTTTAACCTAGATTTCTAACCGGATCAAACCGAGTCAATTAATTCAAAATAGATCCCACATCGTCCAAGTCCAAAATCTACATGCCAAGCAGGTTCTATAACAGTGGCTTGATTTGCTGTTTAGAAATAGTAGCTTCTTTTTTCTCTCTTATAATTTCACGTATTTGCCGTCTTTCAATTGAATGACACAGTATGATTAATTTAGATCAAAATCCCAAACTAATCTCATAACCCTTTATTCTTTATTTTATTTTTATCAAATCAATCAATCTCAACCATCCATTCATACATCCTTTACAAGATACCCATCGTCAATCAGATACAAATTAGAGTATAACCTTGATAAATCAATAACCTCAATTAAATGATATTTTTGTTAAAACTTTAATATCTTGATTAAATAATATGACAATTAATTAATAAATTTTCATGGTGCCAAAGATACTGTTTTATAGAGGTTTAACTATATAGGACAACTATCATGCTTACCAGGAAGGCATTTCAGCAACAATTTTCTATACAATGTGCATAGAAATTGCTTGACCTTCTCCATCCAAAAAAGCAGCTGCAGCCCCGCTATAATTGCAAAAGAAGGAAACCCTGTAAATCCAGTTGTCTAAACTAGGCCTCTAGAGGGTTGTTATCGATGTGAATTATATGCATTCTTACCGAGAAAAAGCCGTAGCTGAAGATAACTCGCATTTGTCCTTAATCTGGAGAAGGTAACTTTCATTGATGAATCTGAATGGAGAACAAGAGCATATAAAAATATATCAGCTGAAACTCATCACCAGGGGCATGGAAATGAGAGAGTAAGATCCCTTGATGCTTGAATTATCAAATAATCCCTTTGTTTAGGACATGTATTTCAAGAACCTACCAGATTCAGGACTCAACTTTGGAGAGAGGCCACGTATTGCGTACTTCACATAGGCTAATAGCCTGACATTCTGTGGAGCTCCCAGCTTCCTAATGACTGACCTGAGGAGGCCACTGCAAAAGAACAGCCGGCCAGTAAGGGCTGCGCAGCTACTTTATTAAAAAGTAAATGATTAGGATGTTGGACTTCTCTTACTCCGTGCGCAATATAGTGAGAAAGTCAGGTGGTAGAGATTCCATGAAAGAAAATAAGTCATCCACTTTCAAATAATTCAACTCCTGCTTCAAGCTACTCTTTTCTTCATCCGACATTCCCTTTCCAAGAATTGCTTTACTGTTGCATGAACCAAGCTCAGTTAGGTCTCTAATTTAATTGTTAATATTCAATAATAAAATGCCACTAGATCTCCATTATATGATAAGAAATACTAATTCACAGGAACAGACCAGTGTAACTATGTTTCACCTGCAGTCTTTGTTTGGGTATCCTTAAGTGGGGTTATGTGCTGTAGAATGCTAAAAGGCACATTCAGTAAAGGATGAAACGAACAGAAAGAAAACGAGTATTTGTGGAGAAACACAGGGAGTGCAAGAAACAGGAGGTGATGAAAGAATTAAGAGTGAAAGTTAGAACCAAGTCAGGTGACAATCTTATATACCTAGGAATCATAAAACCCCAGTTTCCTGGTTAAATACTGAGTGTCATATTTGGTGTTATACTGTAGCGCCTCAAGAAAAGGTACCACATAATACAATTCCAGAACGGTCCCTTGTACCACTCTACATCATCAAGAAGACTTCAATTATCACCCCCATCATCTCATCACCGCTATGGTCAACAATGATATTATTAACAAAAATCTGTATTTAATTGCAAAATTATTCAACAATTAACTCTACCATCACACAGTAAAAGATAAAAACAAGAAAAATCACCTGTTCATGGTTCTTCCAAGAAAAATGACAGGGAGGTATTTAGCATACTTCCCAACACCAAGTCCTTTGCCAAGCTGCTGTATTTTATGTGTGTCTTGAAGAATCATAGCTTTCCACAGCTGACAATAGTCTTGTCTAAATCCTTCATCCAATTGTTTGTAGATTCCATGATCTAAAATAACTGCAGGTGTATGGCGAAACAACTTCATACTACAAGCTGTTTTCGCAAATGAGAATTTATTTATGATAATTCAAAATTCAACACATACCCAGAGTAAAGCCATTTGGACCTTCTGGAGAAACTAATATATTTCCAGGGTGTGGATCTCCATGCACAAATCCATGCACGAATATCATCTCAGCAAAGATTTCCACCAAAGCTTTCGCAACCTAATATACAGACTAAGGGAAGATCGGTAAAAAATATTAATCTAGTCAGCATCATGCATTGTAAGTTTTAATGATGAATCATGACCAGCCACAAAATAAATATGATATCCTCGATTTGTGAACGTTTACAAGTAATCTCAATTGCAGGAAACTGAGTATTCGTTATAAATTTAGAGAAAAACAACCTAAAGGGGACTCATGAAACCAACCTTTATAGGATTTATTCTCGTTTCCTTCATAAATTCCACATCATCAACCTGAAATGCTAGGAACATCATGTTAATAGCACGTAGCAGTTGAGCCAAAAGCCTCATAATAATATAGAGACCAATTAAAAGAAACCATTACGTTTCAAAATGATACTATGAACAGTGCTATAATTTAATAGGTTTTCTGAGAAGTATCAGATAAAGTTGTCCATGATTTAACAACAGTCCATCATGGAAGAAATGTTCATCGGTTATGTTATATTGTAATTGTTGTTTAAAATGATGGTTTAAAAATCTTGAATTTTAACACCATCAAATTTTGGAAAAGTGAGCTAGGTAACCGATACTTCTCCTTTAATAAGTCCCAGAACCTTTTAGTTTAGTGCCCAATTTAGTTCCCTGTAACTGGTAGAAAAATTGGTGCAAAAAATGGAGTCATAAACCACTATTTGTTAAAAGTAGCACCTTTTCTCTGCTGGGAAAAAAATAAAAAACGCTATTGGTTATCCTGGCAATTATGGTTCCGGAACCCATTTTGTTGCCCAAGCTTGTATTAATACATTACTGGCAGCCTTGTAAAGAATTCAAGGCCCGCAGAGAACCGAAATAGACCTTCTAAGTTCATTGGAATCCTAATCACAAGACAGATGCAGCAAGTTCAAAATCCATACCTTGTGCCCCCAACAAAATTGCATCGTCAAAACCTGACGTGTGGTCAGCTCCTGGAAATATTAATATGGTCCTCAGAATTACATTCACCAGTAAGCACAAATAATTTGACAGTGAGCTGTTGGTAAAGGAAAATCTCAGTCATCCTACCCAAAATACACGAGGAATCCTGACAAACTTGTTATTTTTAAAGTTTTTGCCAGTTTTCTCAGAATTTCTTGCCTCCTGAATGAAATCTGTGAAACATGGAAAAGTGAAAAATCATATCTTTCCAGTCATAAATAAGTGAGTAGTGCTAGACCATTCAAAGTGTTGCAAATGATTGAATCAAATAATTATGTCATTAAACTGTCACTAAATTTTGATATTAGTTCTACTTTTGACATGAAAGATCTCGTTATATATAAAACACAACAGTTTATTCTTGATACTCCTTTTGATATCCTTACTGTATTATCTTTATCATTGACACAAAAGGAACATATTAATGCTACTTTGGATGCACAAGTTGATTTCACTAGGGATGGTAAACTTCAACGAATCCCAGAGGCTAGATAACTAGATACTGACTATACTTTGATTATCAGAGAGATCACAATAACTTAATCATGATCTTTAGGATCATTATTGGAGTCGCCTTGAACTATACTTGACGAGGTCTAGTTTCTCCAATCATGGGAGAATTGGTGAAGACACCGGACACGAGACATTGTTTACGCACTTGTATGATCATAGACAATGGAGATTAGGCTTTAGCTTATATTTTGGTTTAATTTATTTGAACTTTATATTGAGATTTATTAATCAGGCTTTATTTGTTGAACTTGATTTAATTATTGTTGGGTATTTTATTTAGTGGGCTATAAGCCCAATTGCTTGTTCTAGTCAAGGTTTTAGTATTTATGTACTACTTTTCTAAATGTTAAGGAGTTTTGATGAATCAAATAAAAATTTGCAAAGTTGCAAACTTTTCCAACCCCAACTCTTTTCCTCTAACTTTTTCTTTAGCCTTTTCTTCTTAGCTTCTTCTTTTCTTTCTTATTAGGCTTCAAATCTTTTTTTGTTCCGCATCACATTGATTGGCCATATGATGGCAAGGGGGTCTAAAATATTCATTTTTTTCCTATAAAAAAAGGTAACTAACTGACATCCGTTCTAAACAGTTGAATACTTTAGGTTGGAATATCATATAGCACATACTTTTACCCTTGGTTGCAGGCAATTTTTCACGTTGGAATATGGAGAATGCATGCAATAAAGAGGTTACACAAGTTCTTCAAGTGTCTATCAAGGAGATTAAAAATGCATAAAATAAGCAAAGGAATACCACTGACCAAGTTCTGAAGAAATAACCTCTCTGAATTCTGTTACCAGCCAGTTAAATCTATAATCAGGGAAAAGCTGTGGAAAAGAGAGGGGGGGAGAAGAAAGGGAAAAAAGAAAGATAACTCTAAGCTAGTGGATCAGTCATCAAAATAAAAGGAGTATAAGTTAATTAGGAAGTGAAAACTCCCACATGAAATATGCAAAAAAAAAAAAATCAGGAGAATAAATTATTGTCCAAAAAGAAAAGGAAGACATATTCATATTCAAGATTCAAGAGACATCAGATGTGTTGACTGTTACCTTATCCAAAAAAGAACATCCACAGTCTAACTTCACAAAAAGATGATACCACTATGATGCAACAGAGATATAATTTAAATTGTCAAGAGAATTTTATCACGCACCCATGCCACGGATTTTGAAAGAAAGGACATAGTGGTTATGTCTATCTTCATCTGGCGTTCTAACCCAGGGTACTGTACCTACATGCAGAAAAAGAGAAGCATGTTACAATTAAATACATAACTCACAAGAATCCGTAAAGTTTTGAAGAACAAGAAAATTTTCTAACATTTAAAAAGAAGGTTCGGAAGGGTATGTTCCACATTCACCAGAGAACATCATATAGATTCTCCTAATGTAATCATCAACTTTATTGGAAGAATCAAATCACAATGATATCAAGTTTTTCCTCTGCAAATTGGATATATAATGATGGATTAAGTTCCACATATGAATCAAGATCCAACATATCCAATAAATAACTGTATGGCAAAGAGTTTGCTTTTGAAAAGGTCAAAAAATAGATAGGCAAGAGAGAGAAGAAGAATCCCAGCATTAATAGTCACAGACAACTTTAATATTGGAAAGTAAGCAAAGATTCAACAAACTAAAGACAATCAAAGTAAAATTGGAAACATGTTATCAAAGGATCAATGGTGTCAATGAATCACATCATCTCCAGTTAAAAGCATTCTTTAACTTCCAAAATTTAGGTCATGAAAATTGCTTAGTTGCTAAAGCAAAAAATGAAACCAAGGGAGTTTTACAACTAAAACTGACACCAACCAACCTTGACTGCTACTTCTTGATGATCTTTCAAAATCGCATGATGCACTTGCGCAATCGACGCAGCAGCTACTGGTTGTTCATCAAACGACAAAAATCTGCCATTTACGTTAAAATAAATAAATAAATAATAATAATAATAATAATAATAATAATAATAATAATAATTCAACAACAAATGTCCACCTTCAACATCTAAAAAAGAAACTGAATCGAAACTTACATATTCTTTAAATCTCGACCCAGATTGCTTTGAAGCACTTGTTTTATCTCCGTAAAACTACAAGGAACTGCCTACATTATAACTAAACAAAATATTAGCCTACGAAACAGACACAAATTCTTCATGCAACAAATAAACAAACGGATTTCGCAATAAACACAATCAAAATTAACAAGAAATTCAAAATTTAAGACCTGGTCTTGCAATGAAGAAAGCATCAAAGAGTATTCCTGTGGTACTTGTTTTAATGAAGCAACAAACTGTCCAGCTTTCACATAAAATCCTTTGTTTTCTTCACATAATTTTAGTATCCTCTTCGCAGATCGTAAATGTACCTTAATTAATTAAATTCAATCAAAATCAAAACTTAAAATATTCACTAAATCACAAATTAACACATAAATTAAAAAAAATACGAAAAACAAATATACTTCATTTACCTCGGATAATTTCTGATAATAAGAATCAGAGTTCACTGGTAGGTTACGGAGAGAGAGTTTGTAATCAGCGATGGTTAACGCAATCTGTCACAAAAAATGGAAACGATTAAAACATGATTCATTAAGTAATTAGTTTAGAAAGATAGAGGAGAGTTTTCTACGGACGGTGGAGATTGCGCGAGAGGAGCGAGGGACGGCGTGGATTGGAGAGGTGATTTTGTTAGTGAAGGAGTCGGTGGTAGTTGTGGTGGTGTAGAGAGTGAGAGCGGCGGTGCCAGTGGTTGCTGTTAGCAGTAAAATTTTAGTTTTTTTCGTTAAAGGAAGCTTGAAGTTTTGTTTGAAGGTCATTTCGTTTTGTGAAGGATGGTGGCGCTGGTGGTGGTTTTGGCGGCGAGGGAACGGAGGTATGGTGTCTTTTAAAAATATTGAAAAACGGTCCGAGTTCTTAAAAATTTGTGAGGATTCCAGATTATGCGTATGGGCTTTTCAGTAGGCTATGCGGCCCATATTTGTTGGTCCAATGATAATGGGCTTGTACAGTCTGTCTAAAAATTTAAATTGGCCTAAAAAAGAGCATATATTACTATGTTATCAGTCAACTTACTCAATTACTTTTATTAAAATAATATATTTTATTTTTAAAAAAAAAATATATATATATATATATATATATATATATATTTAATATGAACGCAGAGCAACTTAAAATAGATTTGACTGGATAAATTAAATTACTAATAACCTTGTTGGATTAAATAAATTTTATTAAAATAATAATTTTTTTATTTAATTTTAAATTTAAATAAGCTCTGGGTTACCAAGTTTTCAGATCAACCAGCCAAGTTGGAATAGATTTAACAAATATGCTAACAAATTCATTGGAAAAAAAGAGAGTATGATAGCATAATTTATAAATTATTGCAATTTTTTTATTTATTTAGTGGAAAATGAGTTATTCATTATTGTGAATTGCACTCTCCTTTTCCTCGTGAAAGCAGATTCTTATGGTTGTATACTGGTTATATATATATATATATGACTACAAATTAGGGGAATTACTAAGCTATTTTGATTAAATAATAAAAAGTTCACTCAATCACCTAACCAATGACTGTGTATGAAATGTCGAGTATTTGTAATTGCGATTAGCAAAATATTTTCTATTTATTTGATCCAATAGAGTTTTTTTCTTGATTTTTAAAGGTTCTATTTGTTTTTATGTTTAAAATTTATTTATGTGCATTTTAAAATTGATTTTTTTTATTTTACAATAATTTTAATGTTTTAATGTAAAAAAAATTCTTTAAAAATTATTTAAATATATATATTTTTTGTTTTTTAAAAAAAAAAAACATTCTCTACGGTACCAAACACGCATTTACCTATTTTGTCTTCCCTGATAACTCTAATCCACAGCAAGCGGGCATGCCCTCTCTCTCTCTCTTCTCTCTCTCTGAAATATCATCAAGAACAGTAGCTAAGAACATCCAAAACTTCACCGACCACTCCTTTATATTTCAAAGTTATCATCTATCATCATCGGCCCACCTGGCCACCATGATTCATGTTATCGTACACAATTATAGGACGACAAAACCATGATTCAAAATCCCTTTATATTTCAAGTTATCATCTTCATTTTCGAGAGAAAAAAACATGTTTGGATGTCGTTGATGTCGTTTTTCTAAGCACTAGCAAATCCTTTCACATCCCAGCATGTACGTGTCCAGATTAACCGTTCCTTTTTCTGGCTTTCTTCGGCTTGGACGTGTCCCCCATTTTTATATGCATCGGAGCTTTCCTTCATTTGGATGCATAAAACGTGCTCAAGCCGAATGCATAGTTGCTTTCAATTGTGCCCCAACAGTAATTTAAAGATAATAATAATTCAGAAACCGCTTGGTTGGGATGGCAATTTCTTTCATGTCGATGAAGACTTACCTGAACCAACTCACTTCATCAGATTCCGGCAAAACTTGGAGATAAAAATTCAGGTTTCAAATCTGATATAGATACTAGTTTATTTGACAGGAACAACTCAAGATAAATAAATACCCTTGGAGTTCAAAAACAAAACTATATATGTACCACGATAATTATATTCTAAATAGTTAAAAAACTATAGCATTCAAATCCGAATCATGAGTACCCGATAGTTACCCAAGACGCAATTGAGTTGGGATCGAGTATGAAAGATCCATACATGTTCCCGACTCATGGAAAGCCATTGATATCCCTACCTCCATGCCCCTTTTCTCTTTCAGCTTCTTGGTTTTTTGCTCAAGGGAAGGAAAAAGAAAAGGTGGTAATTTATGAAACACAGAGGGGGTGAAGTCTTTGGATTTCTAGCTTGACGTTGTCAGCCATGTTAAATACTATTTATTAAGGATGTTCACGGTTCGATTCGGTTCAGTTTAGACTAAAAAAACTAACCGAACCGAATTTCATTATTTTAGAGAAATATTAACCAAACTGGACCGGAAACCGGTTCAAACCGAGCCAGTCTAGTTCGGTTAAATCCGGTTTTTTGGGAAAAAACCGGGAAACCTAATCCCTTCATTAAATCTGGTTTTTTTCAAAATCCTTTCGTTTATGAGTTTTTTTTCGGTTTTTTTAAAATTAGCTTAGCCTTACAGTAAATTGAGTTTTAAAATTTATAAAAACCTGAATTAAAATTGGCTTAGCCATCTGCAAGCCTTTCTTCTCCTGATCACTCCGAACTTTTCTTCTCCTTTCATGTTAAGGCATATGCAGACAACTTCAAATTCAAGGGGCATCCTAAGACTGATGACAAATAAATTTATTTTTCATGTCTTGTTTATAAGCCTGAAGTTGTTCAAATGATTTACAGGCAGTGAGCTATGCTGAGAAAATCATATATCCAAGGAATGTAAACCATTTAATTCTTCACATGAATTTAGACATGAATTCAATCTGATAAATATAATGCAATAAATCAATTTCAATATGCATGCAATGCAATAAATCAATTTCAATATGCAAGATGCATGATCAAATTTGAACACCTCAAATTAAAAGTTTGTTCGCACTAGAAAAATTAACATTAACAAGCGAATACATTAGCAACTAGCAATAAATTATCATAAACATCCAGCACAGTTTGAAGAAAAAAACACAGCAACATCAGCATCCAAAAATTCTAACAACAGCAGCATGGGCATCCAAAAATTCCAGTAAAGATAATGCTATAAAAAAAAAACACTAGCAAATTAGCAACATATTAGAGTTCAACTATTGAAATAATTAAATTAAGAATTCAAAATGTTAAGGGGAATTAACAAGGTAAAGTAAATTAATTACCCAGAATAATTATATTCTAAAATTGCACCAAGCCACCAATACTGCTTACAAACAATCAGTTGAGATTTTTAAACTTTCACCAAATTCTACAAAAACATAAATTAAAAAGTTAGATTAAACATATGTAAATAAATGATATTATAAAATAACTACATTTAAATTTGTAAAAGAAATTACCTGACTCAATCATCTCAGAATTTTCAATATAATCCCTGTAGTTGCTGATGTTGATTGGAATTGATGCTAAAATCAACCAATTCTGACAACAAACTAGTGCTTGCACTGTCGATGGAGATAAAGAGCTTCGAAATGGATCTAAAATACGACCACCAGTACTGAAAGCTGCTTCAGAAACAACTGTAGATACCGGAATAGCTAACACGTGTTATGCCACCTTAGAAAGAATCTTGTATTTTGTAGCATTACACCTCTACCAACCCAAAATATCTAATTTAAAATCATTAGGATCCTCACAATCATCACCCGAATACCTGTCAACCTTATTTTTTTTTTGTACACCGCCTTCTTCCTCTAAATGTTTTTTGAATTGAGAAGCTAAGTCATCCAACATATCATCATTTACCACCATTAAATCAACATTAACATTTTCATTTATACTAGTTCCAACACCATGAACAACCTCAACATTCTCATCAACATTCATATAATGCTCAAACAACCTTAGCAAAGTATCTTTAATCTTAATTGTAAAATTTTCAGCCTCTTCAACACCATACAATCTTCCAAAACAAAATCTCACATACTTCAATTTGAAACATGGATCTAACACAATTGCCACATACAACAAAAAATTTTGTGTATCTTAATCCCCCCCCAATATTTTTTATACTTTGCCATCATATTCTTGGCCATTTTACTTACATAAACATCTTCACTTCTACAAAGTTGAGATATGCTTGTATGCATGAAAATCAATTCATGAAAGAAAGAATTAGATGTCACATACAACGAGTCAGAAAATTTCAATGTAACTGTGTAAAATAGTTTCAAGAACTTGACAAAAGATCTAGCCTTTTCCCAATCTTCTAAAGTAGGAGAACCTAAGTTTTTTTGTTTTCCTTTTGAATCAACCTCAAAGTAACTCAAATACCTAGGATTGGTTTCTTCTAACCTCATAAAAATCACATCAAATTTATCAGCCGCATCTAGCATCATATATGTAGAGTTCCATCTAGTTGCAACATCCAAGCAAACAGATTTTTTACTCCCAATTTTCAACCTCTCCGCACATTGGTTAAAAACAAGTTGTCTAGAAGGAGAAGATCTAACAAACCTCACTGCATTCCTAATCTTAACAACTGAATCATCAATATCTTTCAATCCCGCACATACAATAAGATTAACAATATGTGCACAACATCTAACATGCATGAAGTCATTTGACAATATATTAGTTGCCCAATTACTTATTACTCTCTTCAAATATTTTATTATCAAATTATTGGAACTTGCATTGTCAACTGTAACTGTTAAAATGTTATCAATTCCCCATTCCAACAAACAACTCTCAATTGCTTGGCCAGTTGTTTCACCTTTATTATTAGAAACTTGACAAAAGTTTAGATGACTCTTAGATGACTCCAAAAAGAAACTTTTTGCATACAACAAGATGACTCCACATGTTACTAGTCCCATTAAGTATAGTATGGCATGCATAGTCTTTTCCACAATACATACATGCAGCCCTAGGAGACTTAACATTACCATCTAGTTTCTTAAAGTGATCCCAAATTTGAGATGTTTTTCTTTTATTAGATCTAGAAGCTGGATTACCTTCACTTTCAGTGTTGCTATTTGTACTAGAAGTAGCAACTGGAACTAGAATAGGTACAGAATTGGGTTCCGAACTTGAAGGATTTGATTCAATTGGTGTAGGATCTTCCTGATTATCCATCTGAAATTAAAAAAACAACAACATGAATCAACATCTGACTATAATTGACTAATTGAGAATCAATCAAAAATATTGTAATGGACTAGGCAAAAAACAGATTGAGAATCAAGCAGAAATATTATAATGGACTAGGCAAAAAACAGATTGACTGATTGAGAATCAATTCATTACAGAAATACTGTAACCATATACTGATTTTCCATGTTAACCAATAACCATATTAACCAATACCATATACACTGTAATGGACTAGGCAAAAAACAGATTAAATATCAATTCATTTTAGAAATACTGTAACCAGAATGAATAAAGCTATGAACACTGTTCAAATCCATTTTGATAAAGCAAATATATAACTTTTCACCAACTATCATAAGCCATAATTTTTTTTAAAAAAAAAAGCACTTTAAAATACATAATGACTTTAACAACTGAAATTGTTTCCTAGAGAACTGAAGACCAAAGAGGAAATATATTCTTTTATGATTGATATCCTCAGCAGGAGATGTAAAGATATCCATGTATATTGACTGAAATATATCTCAGGCATTATTAGTAGAAAGCACATACCAGTTGCGGTGGTGTTGTCAGCTGTAAAACTGTTTGGCGAATCTCCCTGAGAGCACTCAACTCCTCTCCTAAGATTTTCTTTAACAGTTGCAACTTATTGGCCATTTCTTGCTAGTAAAAAAGAGGGGGAGATAGAGAGAGAATCGGGTAGAAAATTCCTAAAAAACTCAAGAGTGCATGCTAAAAAATCAGATATCTTCTGAAGCTGAGAAAAACTAAATCTTGGCTGACCATTGTGCAACTTCAACTCATCCTCCTTTAGACAGTGAGAATATTTAATTGAAGTAAAAGTTAATTTTGCATATTCAGGAATATCTTACTATTTTCTCAAAGGTATCAACAAAGGATAACAGAAAGAACACATCAAAGAGGGGTTCTTTTCCACATTTAAGACTTTCAAGAACAATACAGTAACATCCCCTGATCATCAAGAGGTTTCACAGTAACTAATCTGGACACCTAGCACAAAATGTTAACTAGTGGACAGATCATAGATATGCATCATACAAATGTCCTCTCATTGCTTTCAGGTTAGGCCTATGTTTTACTTAAATTCTATTTTGTCAAAAAATAATTCATTTGCAAGTCAGTTGATAAATTTTATGCCTTCCAATTGAATTTCTACATTAGCTGAGCATGCATCCATTACACAACAAAAATGGTGTTCACCCCATCATGCAATCATTCTCTAAATTGATGAGGACAAACTAATCAAGAACCGTAACAGCAGGAAAAAGGATTCTGGCAAAAAAAACTGTTCCCTTACCTTGACAGGGCAAGCCAAAGGCAACAACAACGTAGGTCCTGAAAGTTGAGATGGACCACAAACAACGGCAAAACCTGAGGAAGATAAAAATAAAGCAGAAAATCAAGAGGAGTGAAAAAGGTCCAAGCCTTGCGAAGCCAATGGCAAGAAACGTCAGAGAAGCATCAAAGTTTGAAACTAAAAGTTGAACTTATAAGCACACGAAAATAAACTTTACCTTGCCGCCTTTTCTCTAATAGAGGAGTCCTCTCTTTCTGGTGCAAGTGAAGAGAGAAGCCAAGGGGCAAGAGCAAGACGCAGGGAGGATGAAAATTAAAGGGGCAAGAGTCAAGATGTAGCGGCAGAGGACAAAAGCAAGACAGATGCAGAAGGGAGAAGAGTGAGGATGAAAATTGAAGGGCGACGGCTTCAGAATGTCAATTAGGGTTAGGCAGCTTAGTGGTTTACTCTTTATTTATACTACCGGTTCGGTTCACCGGTTTAAGTGGTCAAACCGGAACCGAATCGGCAAGATTTTATGGTTTTAAAAATTGGTTTAATCGGTTTTCTATCTCGGTTCGGTTTTCTCCGTTAAATTTTTTTTGGTTCTCTCGGTTTTTTTAGTTAACCAGTTTTTTTGAACACCACTACTATTTATTGCCTCTAAACCCCAATATTTTAGAAATCTCTTGTCAAAGTAAGGATTTAATTCAAATTGAGCTCTCACAGGAAGTGGAAGATCGAATTGAAGCAGCCACGTATCTTCGAAAATGAGATGCCATGATGGAAGGGAAATCTATGAATAAGAGATAGGCGAGGGCAATTAATTGCCGAGGGCCCATGGCAAATGTTCCCTCGAGGCAACAATTTGCATACAAGAACAATACAAAAATCACTGAATAATCAGTCGTGCCGAGGAGTTTTTTCCGCGTTTATAGCCTCCACAAAAAAAATATATATATTTGCTTTGAAAAGTCTGACAAGCACTCTAGATTCTCTGAAACAGAAGGACGTACAACGGTAATAAATGACAGAGGGCACATGGTTATTTTGACTTTAGATTTCCCTCTACCCAAACGCAATATATCCAACTCACTCGAGTCAAGATTTTAGGCATGGACATCCATAATTAATGCTGGCCTTAATTATGGGGGGCTTTTCTTTTCCCTATTGCCATCAAATCTTGATTTATGCAAAAAAGAAAGTCCTTAATTGCATAAAGTAAATGAATTACAAAAAAAAGAAAAAAAAGAAAAAGGGGCAATTGTATTAGACAAATTAAGGCCCACGATCAACTCTTTCTTTTTTAGCAAAAGAAAAGGACTGTATGCACAATTATTTAGATCACAGTTGTTTTTGTTTTTTTGACCTATTATAATTATATTATAGTATAAATTAAATAATTATATTAAGTTAATAGTAGCAGATGATGTATCATCCACTCTATTAACTTAAAAAAATAATTTTAAAACCGTGCAAAGATTTTTTTTATTAACATATGAAGGAATTGTGTCCTTTAAATTAATGTGCAATGACTAAACTTGGATAGGACAATTAACGGAGATAATTTAATCTGATTATTTTAGTAGTCGTAGTGCTTTGCTAGAAGCCAACTACGATTAATAGGGTTAAACCTATAGCTATTATAATTGGGTCCTATGAGGTCACACACTTAGAGATTACGGACTAGATCAACGAAAGAAAAAAAAATGGTTAATTATTAATACATATTAGATATTATTAATAATAAAGAATATTATTTATTTCTGAAATAAAATAAATATTATTTATTCATATTAGATATGATTAATTATGGAGTTATTCATACAGCCTTTTATTTGATAAAAGGACAAAGTCTTCATTTCTATTTATTGCTTTAAAAACCGTACGTTGGAAAAGGAAATGACATTTTCTATATATTGATGTGCCATAAAAGAAAAAAAGTCTCCATCATTGAAGATGGAATATATAAATGATTTTTAGAAAATCATGTTTTGGAAATAAAAATCTTTCCATGTAACGTACGAGGAAAGGCTAATAAAAGAAATGAAAGAGGTTTTGAATTACATAGTTTTTTTTTATTTCTTGGCTGCTCTCAAAAATCGGGAGAGGGGCAAGGAGAGACCATCATTTTTCCTTTTTCAACCAAGGCAATTTTGATTGCTCCCTTTGTCCATTCGTCCTAGCAGTCGAAGGCAAGAGATCTATTCGGGCTCGTGTGGACTAAATAGAGGAGCAACACGTGGGGCTCTCATCCTTTTAGATAC
>Ga0325405_1000111_pt1 | contig 75333 bp, 24 predicted proteins | sample PopdelMetagenome_21_FD_205663 | JGI IMG/M metagenome (GOLD analysis project Ga0325405, IMG submission 205663) | Populus deltoides microbial communities from Bellville, Georgia, United States - Xylem-Control-R2 | ecosystem: Host-associated > Plants > Phyllosphere > Stem > Wood/Secondary xylem...
TGATATTGATGGTATTTCAGTTTTGAAGACAGAGTTGGCTAGACGATTTGAAATGAAGGATTTGGGTTATCTTCGATATTTTCTGGGTATTGAGGTAGCATACTCACCTAGAGGTTACCTTCTTTCTCAGTCGAAATATGTTGCAGATATTCTTGAGCGGGCTAGACTTACTGATAACAAGACTGTAGATACTCCTATTGAGGTTAACGCAAGGTACTCTTCTTCTGATGGTTTACCTTTGATAGATCCTACTTTATACCGCACTATTGTTGGGAGTTTGGTATATCTCACCATCACTCGTCCAGATATTGCATATGTTGTTCATGTTGTTAGTCAGTTTGTTGCTTCTCCTACTACTGTTCACTGGGCAGCTGTTCTTCGTATTTTACGATATCTTCGGGGTACAGTTTTTCAGAGTCTTTTACTTTCATCCACCTCTTCTTTGGAGTTGCGTGCATACTCTGATGCTGATCATGGTAGTGATCCCACAGATCGCAAGTCTGTTACCGGGTTCTATATCTTTTTAGGTGATTCTCTTATTTCTTGGAAGAGCAAGAAACAATCTATTGTTTCTCAATCATCCACCGAAGCAGAATATCGTGCCATGGCATACTACCAAAGAGATTGTTTGGTTACGTTGGTTACTTGCTGATATGGGAATTTCATTTTCTCATCCTACTCCTATGTATTGTGACAACCAGAGTTCTATTCAGATTGCTCATAACTCGGTTTTTCATGAGCGCACTAAGCACATTGAGATCGATTGTCATCTTACTCGCCATCATCTCAAACATGGCACCATTGCTTTGCCTTTTGTTCCTTCTTCCTTGTAGATTGCAGATTTCTTTACCAAGGCGCATTCCATCTCTCGTTTTCGTTTTCTAGTTGGCAAACTCTCGATGCTTGTAGCTGCCGCATCGTGAGTTTGAGAGGCAATGTTAAATAATATTTATGTAGTCTTATTTATTAAAGGTAGAATAATACTTTCAGTTTGACCTATATATACTTTATTTGTATTTAAGTTAAGACTATGCATTCATAATATACAGATTATTCAGAATTCTAGCCCCTTTTCTTTATTTGATCTCAATTAATTTAACAGGTGGAACTGAGATTTCTGTCTGGTCTGTTCCAAAGCAGAGCTGTATGCTTTATTGATGAGCTGTTCCTCAGTTGCTCAGATCAAGTTGGTGGAAATTGCATGGACCTCTTCAAGAGCCTTAGAAGCAGCGGTGTGTTTGTCCATCAGTGGTGGGGAGACTAACCACCAATTGATATTTGTTCAACCGTGTACGGTGGAGCCTTGTTTGTACTGTGTGTTAGCTTTGCTTTTCTACGGTCATCGGTGTTATTTCAACTCAAATTACTTGTTACGATTCCGTGGAGGCACCCAGCGTTGCTTTATGCTTGGGCGCTTAAGCTAAATAATAAACCATTGTCTTTCATGTTGTTGAATAAATTGTCGAGTGCTTTTAAGATGCAATTCGTGAAGTCTTGTGGTGGCGTTTCTCAGAATATGATGCTCCGAAAAGCTATTAATTAATTATCAGCGGCAGATCACCCGCATCTTCAGCGACAGATCACCCGCATCTTCAAAGCCTTGGCTTCGCCTCTTGTCTTGCCGAGAATTATACACCAGTATTTAATATTTTGCTGTTTTCAGGAATAACTTTTCTACCGTTTTTATAAAACGAAACACAAAAAGTTGTGCAATAGCGGTTGTAAGGTGCTGACAACAAATTCATAAGTTCATCATATCCTATTATACCTTAGAAAGATGTAATAGATTTAATATCAAATTAAATAATTAATAAACAAATCCATATAAAAATTAATCTTACAAAAATTAATTTGGGTTAAATTAAAGAATTTAATTAAGTACAATAACTTAATTATACTTTAAATAAATCAAATTAATTTTGTTAAGAATTTAATTAGTAAAAAATTAAGTTTAGAAACTTAATTAGATAACCAAACTTAATTTTTGCAAAGTCAATTGATTGAAATCAGTGACAAAATTACAACAAAAAAAAATTAGGGTCAATTAGAGATCATATTAAAGAAATTCCCAATAAAAAATATTTTTTTAAAAAAACAATGAACTGTAAGGACTCGATTTGGTTGAAGAAGGGTGGAATTGAAGAAAAATTGAAGTTTAATGGTCAACTGAGAATCAATTTGCATAAATTTGACCAAGGATCAAAATGAAAAAAAGGCTAAAATTTGAGACTAATATTGAAGTTTGGCAGAGGTAAAATTGCATGAAATTAAAAATTCTAGATCAATTAGGAATGCAATTAAAAGAAATCAAAAGCTGAAGGACTAAATTGAACTTTGGCCAAATCCCTAAATTAAAACCCTAAAGCTAAAACGACGCCGTTTTGAAAATAAAAAAAATAACAGACGACAAGTCGTCTAGTTATTGTTCATCATCTTCCACTTTTCACCTAAAAAAAGCTACTTAGAAGGCTACTTTTTAGGGGTATTTAATGTTTCATTTCCCCATTAAACCGAGCAAACCATACACCACTAAGATGACTTAACATTGTACTACACCCTATAGTAGGTCTTGTCGACCATCTCTACAGCCGCCATTGCGCCGCCCCAAAGTGGTCAACTCGACCTGTCTTTAACAAACAATTTTCATAGTCTATGATTGCTCTTTTGAGCCAACAATTAAGATCCTTTTCATTTGAATTAAGGGTCAAGATTTGTCCTTAACAAAGACAAAATATCCATTTTTCACCATTTATAAATAAGGGTAGATTTCAGGCATTGAGCATCAAGAAATCAGTGTTCAAAGTTGGCAAAAAATCAGTCTTCTCCTCATTATCTTTTCTGCCATTACATTCTTCTTCTCCTTTGTTGTGCCCTCAGTCACGACAACCTCGTTGCCAACTCCTCCATCAACAACTCCACCACGAGCCACCAGCATGACTATCAGCCTATCACCCCCACGTCACGAATAGTCACTGCCAACTTCTTCCTCTTCGCCATGATCTTATCCTCTAACAACTAACGTCATACGCCATCTCCTTCACCAACACCACCATTAGCCTCACGTTGACCTCCATAGCACGACTAGCCAGCCACTCCCTCATGCCCAGGTAACCTTTTTACCTTCCTTCTCCCTGTTACATAGTCGGCCACTACATGCATTATGAGAATTCGTTCCATGCAGGAGGCAAAAATAATTAACATGGTCACTGGGCAGGGCCAGTGACCATGTGGGCCTTGGACTAGACCCTTTTCAACCCAGCTCAGATGATTGTGTCAGGTCTAGTCCAAATATAAAAAAAGGTTGGGCCTTCTATCAACCCAACCTAAGCAAATCGGGCTTGGGCTCTAGGCCCAGCCCAACATTAAAAAAAGAGGAGAGAGGTCGTTAGTTGACTCAACCCGACCTGACCAGGTCTGGCCCAGATGGTTAGGCTGGGTCCAGCCCACTTAATAAATAAAATAATATAATAATATTAAAAAAAAATTAAGTTTTTCAAAAGGCATTTTAAAAATATTTATGGGTCTCTCACATGCTTTTTCCAAAAATTTTACATAATATCAAATTGTAAACTTACATTGTAAGATACAGATAATGTATTAAAAATACTCAATTTTCTCTGAAACTTCAAAAAATATATGAAAATTGAAAAGTAAACTTTCATTTTATATATATGTGTGTGTGCGCGCGCGCGCGCATACAACCAAATTTTAAAAGTATTTCATGCATATTTTCTAAAAAGAAAATTATTTTTATTATATTTTAAAAAAATATAAAAATAATATCATAACCAGTTTATGATTATCCATTAGGGTTTGTTTGACCAAAATATAAAAAATGCTTCAATAATTATTTTGTTTAATTAATATTAGGAATGTTAAGACTTAACTATATCTAAGAAATAAATAAGTTTGGGCCTTAGAACAATTATAATTTAACCTAATAAGATAAAAACTTCCTCACAAAGAGAAATCTGTCTTGTACCTTAAACAAGATCAACGAACAAAAACACAACTTAAAATAACAATCAAACAACAATATAATTTATTTTATGTAGGGAGCACTAAGAATGATATATCTTTTCCTTGCACAATTAGTCATTACTCAAACTCACCGACCATTAGATTTTTCGGTGATCATAATACTAAATGGTACCTTTTGAACTTATAACCATAATTTTATAATTAAATCAAAATACTTTTTACTACCATACTCAGAAGGCAGAACCACCATTCAAACGACAAATTACATGCATTTATATTGACTATTAGTTCCATACTTCATCTATAAATAATCAACCCGTAATCAATAATTTTAATGGAAGCTGTTCTTCTCCAGCAGGGGATATTTGATGGACTATCTATCTTTCATATTGCACATTCATGTAATAGTCAAATCCAACTTATTCAATATTTGACTTAACTAGGGTTCTCTAAAGGCAATAAAACATGGCACGTCAATCTAGAATGACGGTATGAACTCTTATCAAAATTATACTTTCCTATCACAGCACTACGGTGTAGAGTGCTAAAACTCGCCCACTCTTAGCTAGTATGGCCACAGGCAAAACTAAGCAAGGAGCTAAGACAACCTTGTATCATCATAGGATTTACAAGGAATCCCACACCTTTCCCGAAAATTAAGTATTGCGGTCAGAAGACAACCTGCAACTTGCGTCGATCGCATGTTTTTTGTGGTTGACCGTCATCAAATGACCATAATGACCTCATCTCAGCAATCCGCTTGGAAAATACTTGCTGTGAACACAACCGAGCACATACTCGATCAACAAGCTTCTTTTTATCCAACCCATTCCGAAAGTAGAGCTCCGTGAACAGGGGCGGAGCTAGGATTATTTGATAGTGGGGTCAAAATAATATAAAAATATATATTTTTTTTAATTTATTGTATATGAATTGTTAAAAAAAATTGCATGATTTAGTTTTATTCAAAGAAGTAACTACAAACATATGACAATCTTTGTATAAGATAAGAGGTTTAAAACAATACCAAATTGAGTCAAAGCTATGAAGTTAATTTCATCTTCATAATATATTCATCACTTTAATTTTGTTGGTCTTTGTACCTATCAAATATAAACATACAAAATATATAAGAAACATTAGCTAAAGCGATGCATTATTTATGTTTGATAAAACTTTGAAATAAAGTAAAAAATAATAAAGAATGATTCTTACATATTTATTTTAATTGTGCTCGTCGTTCTTTCATAGAATAGAAATCATCGATTATCATATCACTTGTGAATCTTTCAGCAATTTCTTTTTCTATATAGACAATCAAATAATTTGCAAGAAAATCATCCTCCATCCGATTGCGAAGTCTTGTTTTAACAATCTTCATCGCTGAAAAAGCTCGTTCAGTAGTTGCTGTCGAAACAGGAAGAGTTAAAATAAGCCGAATCAACCTGTCAACAAGTGGATAAATTGTTGATTTTTCTATTTCAACCAATCCTTGACATAATTCAGCAATCGATGACATATTCTTTAACTTTGGATGATTGGGTACATCAAGCTCATAATGCTGCAACTGAAATCTCAAATGAGTTTTTTCTTGGTCAGAAAAGTCTTCGGGATAGAACTTGTCAACAAGTAAGCATATATCTTCAACACTGAATAATTTATAGTTATTTTTAGGATCTAAAGCTGTGCTCAACTTAAGAAGCTCGATCGTCTGCTCATTGAATCTATTATTTAGCTCTTGCAACTGTTGATCAATGATAGCTGTAAATATATCAACTCGATAGTGATGCTCAACTGTTATTGATTTTGTTTTACGACGAGATCGTCCCACACTAGAAAAACAAGCATCCATATCAGGAACTTCAATGTCTTGATGCTTACAAAATAATATCACTTCTTCTAAAAGAGTTTCCCAGCTATCATCTCTTAACTTCTAAATTAAAGTCTTTGTGGTAGTCACCAAATGCATAGCATTTAAAATGTCTTGAGATTTCTGTTGCAAAGCTTGGCAAAGCACATCAGTAATTCCCATAACATTCTTCATTATATGCAAGATGAATGCAAAATCAAATGACATTAGCAACTTAAATGAAAAGGCCGCATCACCACGTTGAGAATAAGTAGATCTATCTAAAGCGATGTTTTCAAGAACCAAGCAAGTTGCCCCATACATTTTTATCAAACTGCAAATTGATTTGAAGTGCGAACTCCATCTGCTATCTCCAGGTCGTTGCAAACCACCTACTTGATTAACTCCTTTACCCGTTTCAATCTCACCAATATCAACTAAATGTTCAATTGTAGCTGCTTGAGAAGCCCGTAATTCATCATTACACTTGCAAGAAGCACTAACAATGTTAATAATAAAAATCAAGTTCTGAAAGAAAGTGTGAACATCAGATATTTCTCTAGCTGCAGCAATAAGAGCCAATTGTAATTGATGAGCTAAGTTATGTACATAATATGCATAAGGGCAATCATTAATGAATAAAGCTTACAATCCATTCCACTCTCCACGCATATTACTAGCACCATCATACCTTTGGCCCCTAATATTTTGAACATCAAGATTGTGATGAGATAAAACAAAGGAAATCTCTTTCTTAAGAGTTGAAGCAGTTATATCTTTGACATGAACTATATCCAAAAATCGTTCTCGTATAAATCCACTTCTATCAACAAATCTTATAACAAGGGTCATTTGCTCTCTTCTGGATTCATCTCGAGCTTCATCAACAATTAAGCAAAATCTTGCATCACCAATGTCATGACGAATTGAAGACTGAACATTTCTAGCAAAGACATGCAAAATTTCTTTTTGAATTTGATGCGAGGTGTATTTAGCATTTTGTGGAGCATTATCCAAAACAAGAGCACCTATTTGTTCATTGTATGATGCTAAAAGTTCCAACATTTCAAGAAAATTACCTCGGTTTTTTGATTCTGGACGTTCATCATGTCCTCTAAAAGCACATGCTTGAAATGTGAGCCAACGAACAATATCTATTGAAGCTTTAATACGCAATTGATTATTTAGAATTTCTTGAGTAGTTTGCCTCTTAACTACCTTCTCAATATGACATGACTGATTTTTCAAATTTTCCAAGCACCTGGTAGCAAATCTATGAGCTGAATTCGGACTTTTTCCCATATGAGTTAAAAAAGCACATCGTTCCCCATCATTAACTTTCTTCCAACAATTGAATCCTTTAACAGTAAATGTGTCTGATCTTGGCTTTCCAGATGACTTACTTGAAAATAGATAGCAAGGAAAACAAAATGCAGTATTTTTCTCTGAATATTCAAGCCATGAATAACTTTTGAACCAATGAGACTGAAATCGACGAGGATGTTTTTTACCAGTCAGCGGATATTCAGACATCAAAGGTTGATATGGCCCCAAATTAATGTATGCCCTTCTAATTTCATCTTGTTGATTAACCGGGTATTCCCAAATTTGAGGACGATTGTTTGGATCTCTAATCAGATGAGCAGTGTCGATTCTAGTTAGAGGCTGCTCATTAATCAATGCAGGTTCTTCATAAACTGAAGCACATTGGGGTTGTTCAACTATAACTTCAACATTACACATTGGAGTTGATTCACTAGGCTGTGAGTTATCAATATTTTTCCTCTTTTTCTCAAAAAAGGAATCAATTCTTCTTATTTTGTTCATGGTTCAACCTAAAATCAAAACATCATAAATTTTTATTGTTTCCTATTTAAAAAATAAATACAAATAACAATGTATTGAAGCAATAATCAGAACCAAAAATAAATTTTTACATGTAAACAACACTGACATATAAAAGTAAAATTAACATATTAAAAAAAGAAATTGATATATAAAAGCATATCTAACATAAAAAATAGGATTACTGGTTCCTAAATAAGAAAACTTACACTGAAACAAAGTTGGGTATACGCTCTTCAAAGAACTCAATTTAGCTAGAAAGATCGTGTCTAATTGTATATTGGACCTGGTGATAGTAAAGTACACGTAAGAAAAAATTGATAATTTTGGTGGCTCTGCTAAAAACAAAACATAAAAAAATCCGAGCATAATCGAAACAAACAAACCCATAAAATATATCCAATTAATTAGAAAAAACAATATTCACTATAACAAGAAATAAAAAATGGTAAAACTAGTAGATTTGAAAAAAAAGGGTAGAATTATATATATATATATATATATATATATATATATATATATATATATATATATATATATATATATATTAAATTCTTAACAAACATAAAAAAAAAAAAAAAAACTAATTACCTTGATGAAGAATTAATTGGCAACAGCTTTGCTTTACCTTTATGCTTTGTATTAGTAATATTTTATGTTAGGGTTTAAGAGAAGAAAGAGAAAGGGGCAGTAAAGGAAGGGAAAAAAATTAAAAAGCTTATTTGGCCTTTTACGTAGAGATACAGAGATATGGCTTTAAAAGCAAACATAACTAATAAAATAATAATTTAATATTAAACAATCTATTATTTATTATATTTTAAAAAAAAAAGTTTTGCAGGGGCCCGGCCTCCCCTTGGTTCCGCCGCTGTCCGTGAAGACAGTCTAAAACAACAGTGTTGAGAAACCAAACATCTACTATGTACATGTTTGTTTACTGAAATTCACTTTCTAGAAAATCACTTTCCAAACTATCCTGTGTTTGTTTGCCATTAAAAAGGTTGATCAACGGAAAACACTTTCCGGTCAACGAAAAACACTTTTCGGTCAACGGAAAATACTTTCCAATCAAAGAAAAATTTGGTTTGGTTTCCAGGAAAGTATTTTCCCTTTTGGCTGTGTCTGTTTTCCGGAAAGTGGTTTCCGGGAAACCACTTTCCAAACTTTCTTGTGTTTGTTTGCCATTAGAAAAGTTGGTCAACGGAAAACACTTTCCAGTCAAAGAAAAATTTGGCTTAGTTTTCAGGAAAGTGTTTTCCTGAAAAATTTGGACGGAAAATACTTTCCGCAAGTTGTGAAAAATTTAAAAATATCATTATTTACTGATTATATCAAATTTGATCCTCAAACTTTTGATTGTTATATATAATTTGTTTTGAATATTAATTTTTCAATTCCATCTCTTAAAATTTAATTTTTATATTAATTTTGGTTCTTATTTTTATAATTATTATTTATTTTTTTCTTATCATTTTCTATTGAAATTTTTTATCTATCAAATTTATTCCTCATTTTTTTGATTGTTACTTATTTTATTTAAAATAATTTATGAAATGTTAATTATTATTATTTTAATTTCTTTACCATTTATTTTTTTTAATTTTTTAGATTTGATCTCTATTATTTTGATTATTATTTATTTTATTTGAGATAATTTATAAAATTATATTTTTTTTCAATTTCATTCTCATTCAACTTTTTAATTTGTAAGATTTATTCCTCATTATTTTAATAAACTTGAAAAAAATAAAACATTAATAAGTTATTATCCAGCTCATTTTCCATTACACTACCAAACACTGAAAAGTGTTTTCCAACTTATTTTTCATTACACTACCAAACATCAGAAAATACTTTCCTGAAATTCACTTTCCCAGAATTCACTTTTCCCGGAATTTACTTTCCAAAAAAAAACTACTTTCCAGGAAACAAACGGCCAATATTTCTTAAAAATTCTGAGAAGCTGCCACTAAGGACTTCCGAATGCAGGCTGGAGGCATTGGCTTGCATATTTGGCACAATGCCGGTATTATAACCATCCCACATTGCATATTTTCCTGTTTGATTATTGGAGAAGCAGGAAATCTGAAAGGAAAATAAGATGCTGGAGCCAAAAGAAATAACAGAATCGGAGAAAGATCAACAAACTACTATACATATACATGTGGCAGCAGCAACTCTTTAGTCATTCATCAGGAGCGTTGCTGACCTTTATTTCTAGAAGCCTGTCAACTGGTTGCCTGCAAATGGGGCACCTATTTGTTTGGAACCTCAAAACCTTTGCACAGCCACTGCACATACACTGCAAGGTGGGAGACAAGAATGGTGAAAAAAAAGAAAAAAAAAAGACAGAAAGAAAGACTCAGCCATTGTGTCACCACCAAGATATCTACTAGATTTCTGAATCCAGATTACTTAGATAACCACTGAAATGGGAATTCATGTAGAAGAATTTTGGCCTATCAGATGAAATTCACCTTGGAGATATTCTAAATGCACTAGCAATAATACACACATTCCAGACAGTTCAGTCTTGAACCATCACATGGAACTCGCATGACTTTTAATGCAGCATTTTTTGCAAATGCCTGCCATTGGATATAGACACAAACAGCAGGAAAAGGGTCCCGTTCATGCCTGTGGCTATATAATGTTTAAGGAAACAGTTTTCTGTAGCTTTCACAACTTAAAAGAACAAAATTCCAAAACGATAAATAGTCCTTGGTTGAAAAGCAATTCCCTAAAATATGAACTGTGGGTGAAGAGCATCACTTCTTTGTATTTCCCCTTCGCGTGCGCGCGCGCGCACACACACAGAGGGAGGGAGAGGCTTACCATGTGTCGGCAAGGAAGAATAGTAGTGTCCCGTGGTTCTGACAGGCAAATGACACATTCTTTACCTGGGTCATTTGCATCAACATCACCCTCAACTGAATTTCCAATCCCATATATCTCTTGAAGCTCATATCTCTTCCCATTAACCCAGAGGATCTGCTTCATTACCCTCACTTGGTACTGTCCTTTCTCCTTCTCAAATATTGCTTGCGTTACCTGAGAGTTCATAGCTCCAGACATTTGGTTTCCTTCTGTTCCATTATGATTTGCAGGGGATGCCTCTGCCTTTACTGCTAGAGGATAGGCATCCATCTCACCCTCTTTTAACAACTCTTTCCCCTCAAACAAGGTGAAATCAATCCCTGTTCCAGAAGGCTGTCTGAACTTCTGGCCCAGACCTTGTGGGAAATTTACTGTCACTGGTGGAAGGTCTGCCTTCGTTGGTGTCAGGACACAATCCTCACCTTCTTTCGCAAAGAAAATAATAGTGATGCTGTATGCAGATCAAAGGAATGCGATTTTTGTAAGAAATTAATACCAGATGTTTAATAACAAGTGCCAAAGAGGAAAAAAAACATTCAGACATTCCTGTTAAAATGAATAAAAGCCAAAATTCACAGCTTATTTGGATCAGCATTTATCCCCATGTCTTTCAAAAGAAAGCTCCAAGAAAGCACCCATGATAAATAAATAAGATCACATGACGATGCCAACTAGTAATAAGGAAATGATTCTGAGCAAAGAGATAATTATTTACCATTTCTCTTTGTTTATGAGTTGCTAAGCTAGATGCTACACGATTATTATGAGAATGTTACCCAAACTTTTTCACAGAACATTCTCCTTTTATAGCACACAATCCAGCTAAAAAAGTGACATATATGGAAAATGGTACTTGGTAACTCGACTTCAATTAAACTATTGAAACTCTTACAAACAACATCCAATCAATAAATATTACATTTTTTGGTACTGAGCTTGATATGCCACAATGAACATTGAAGGGATGTAACTTTGCTTTTCTTTGTGTGGATGGCACTCAAAGTAAATGGTCCATCATCCAATAACATCATATCATCAAAGAGGTGTAAAAAAAAAGTGTTTACAAGTTTTCCAACCCTTGAACATTATTGCACAAAATGGATGCTCTCAAAATTCAAAACCCAAATTTCATGGATGCAAATCTATTTTAACACTGCACCAAGACTGCACCTATTTAGGTGGTTTAGAAGAGTAAAAACCAAATCTATTCATTGGCCATGATTAAATCCCATTTAGCACAAGATATCTGTTGCAATGGTTCACTACAGTCATTCGGTAGTAACCCCAAATTCATCATCTCACCAATTTTCTAACCAATCCCAATTTAAGACAAGATAATGTCCTAAGCAGGCCCAGGGACCTTGATTAAGAAAATCCTCTGAATTACCCATGAATCCATAACTTGCCCAAAAACAATTAAATTCCAGCAAAAGCAACCTCTACTGCTCTAAACGGTAAGTTTCAATTTCAGTTTGTTAAACCATTTCCTTCAAGCAGTCAAATCACCGTACAAATCTCCAGCTATGCTGAAAACAAAATCCTTACTTGCATGTAATGCAATCCATAATAAGTTCATTCCTAACGTCTAGCTAGCACTTAATTGCTACCTTTACATCCATGGAATAACTATAACAACTGAACATTTATTAGAGGGAAGTCACTCCAAGAACAATCCTCAACAATGATGGAAAGTAGAAAGTTAAACCAAAGAATCAACGACCAATACTTTATTTTAACTTCACCATCCTCTGATAGAAATTACCGAAGCCAAATCAAGTACTCAATCAAAATCCTCTCAAGTCAAAGTCTTGCAAGAGTCAAATTACTTTTTAAAAGATGTTCCTTCCACAAATAAAACCAGTAATCCTATCAAACAAAGACCAACAAAACCTCTTGAAAAAGCTTTCTTCACATTCAATAACAAAAGCACTACATCAAAACAAAACAAAAACAATTTAAAATATAAAGCTTTACCCTTTACCTTCCAGCAACAGTAGCATCAAATGTGAAAGTAACAAGATAGCTCCCTGGATTCTCCTCGTCCGGTTCAAGCCTCAAACTCTCCTTCTTCAAATTAACATCGTTCCTTATAGTGACCGCCTTCTGGTGCTCTACATAAGGAGCCGGTTGGGGCATCACTGGGTACCTCCCTCCTACCCAATGAGCCACCGGTTGGTCCACCCGGTTGCGGTTATCGTACGGAGCTGGCGACTGCACGGGCATCGCGGGTGGATAGTACCCAGGGTACTGATAATATGGTGGGGGGTTAGGGTTAGGGTATTGCGAAGGGTAAGGCGTTGCCGCCGTGAAAACGTAACGGCTGGGCGTGATTTCCGGCTGCGGGGGTGCTGGTGGGGGCGGTGGAGGGTGGCTCCGCCGGCTTCCGTGTCTCCTTCGGCCGTTAACGTTGTTGCTGCTGATGTTTCCCATGATGGGGTTTTGAGCTTGACCGTTTCTGTTAAGCTTTTATCTTTTAATTTTTTTTTGGGTCAGTTAGTCAAAAAAAAAAAGAAGAAAAAACGGGTAAGAGAAATATCCGGTAATTTTGTTTAGCTGTAACTGACAAAAGTGGATCTGGAACCTTGAACGGTTCAGTTTTTCTTTTTGTCTTGTTCCTTTCTTTCTTTTCTTGTCTGATGGTAACAGAAGTGAAGGTCCTTTGTGAAGAGCGGAGGAAGGAAATGGGGGAGAGAAAAGCTAGGAGATATTTATTTGGGCTTTGTTGCGTGTTTATACTAGACCAAGGAGGAGGAGGAGGAGGAGTAGAGGGGATGATTTTGCAAGAGGTGAGAGATGGAGGCAAGATCTGTGGGTGGGTGGGTGGGTGGGAAACGGGTGGTGTAATGCGATCGCGTAAAGCTCCACCATTTCTTTATGATTGACGGAGGGAGGGCTAGAGATTATGCTAAAGTTATTAATTTACTGCTTAGTGGATTATTTTTCCACTTCTTTTGTTCGATTTTGTTATTATTTCTTAAATAAAAAATAATTTTTTAACGGTTCTCCTGTTTTTCCAGGACAGCTTCCATCAGTGCTCGGCCGGCCGAGATAAAACGGGCCCTTTTTCGTACTCAAGGTATTATCTCAATTCCTGCAAGAACATTCACGAAAATGTGGAGAATTAAAAAGAAAAAGGCAATACTTGAATTTTTGTTTGCACATGCATGTGCTCATGATTGCATTCCTAATATTGAGTGCGTGGGTGGGCCACTTCAAATAATGTACCGGGCAATGGGCATGACTTAGGTCTAGCACGGCAGTTTCTGTTCAGTTCCGCCGAGACCCTGTCCGGCTTGCTGAGCTAACACCTGTAATTGATATAAAGATTGTCAACTTCATTTTGTTTTATCTGAAATGATTGAAACATTCTATATCAATTTAAAAAATAAAACAAAATAAAATAAAATAAATTTTATTTTATTTTAAATCTTAGTCTGTTTCGGATTTTTCAGCTAAATTCTACCCGGAATGTTCCTGTTTCATTTCACATGTTTCGTTCTACTCTTGAAAAGTCATTGAATTAAATCACCCAATTATAAAAAGCTCTTTTTAATTACTATTTTCAATAAAAATGATATTAATAATAATATTAAAAATTATTATTACTATTTTCATTAACAATTATATTAATTTTTAAAAATTAGATTTATCACTAATATATATGGTTTATATTCATATTGTTTTTTTCATATTTATACTTTGTAGGAATTTGAGCAAAACAAGGGATGCTTTAGATTTCATTAGCCTTAATAACATTGACCTAACTTTATATTTAAAATATTTGTGTTAAAACATTTTACTTTCATAATATTTTGATATTTTGTTTAAGTTGAATTACTTTAAGTTAAAGATCTATTTAATCTTGATTATTTAGAAATGTTTTAAATTTTGAAATTATATTTGTTTGGCATTGTGTTTGTATTGCATAATTTATAATTAATTTATCTTGAATTTGAATTATATTTGTTGAATATATATATATATATATATATATAAACAGTACAACCTCGAAACGGCACGCCGAAACACTCCGAAACTGAAACATTCCATTTCAATTAAAAAACGAAACACTGAGACTGCTTTCGGGCTTCGGACCTTTCATATAAGCGGGGCAAACAAACCTTTAAACATTTGCGAGCATGTATTTAAAATTAAAATTAAAATTAAAAAAAATCTATTGTATATGTTGACAAAACTAAAAGGATAAAAAAAAACATTTAATGGGATTATTCATAACATTCAGGTAAAGTAAGTTTTGAGAATTTTTTATACGGTGACATAAACATGAAGTTGAGTGTAAAAAAAGGTTAATCTTTAATTAATGTAATTCAAATAAGAAATAAAAGCTACTAAACATATACAAGAGCTTGAGCACATAATTTTATGTCAATGATTATAGCTTTCAATTCAATTGTTGAATCCAGTTAAAATTTTATTAAAAAATATTGAAGGTTTTATTTTCTATAGGATTAAAATTCTATAGTAATCAGACATCGGAAAGGCTTTTAGATAAAGCCAATAAGTTTTTATATAATACCTTGATACCTGGCAACATCAAATAATACCTTATACTCAAAGAAAAAACAAGGAAAACTTTTTTTTTCCACGGACATACATTCCTATGTTTTGTAACCATTTATATTATTTCAGGATTTATTTCAATTAATTTAATATATTCAAATTCTATCATTAAACAATTATTCTTTTCTTAAGATACATGCATATCAATTTTATAATTATCATATCTCATAACATAGCAATCATTCTCAAAGGTTAGGCCTCAAGCCACACAGTCAAACCATCATTACGCATATCACATATATGCTCCTGTCTATAACCATACTCAGGAATTACACATCATTATACTTTTAAAACTAATTTACCCAGTTAAAAATCTGACATATTCATATTTTACATACATTCATATAATTACAACATACCAAAATACATCTCTAACTATTACTACTATCATATATAATATCTTGTCGTAGTATTTGGAATATAATAGACGCGAGTATTAATTGACAAGAATATATTGAAACCTATGCAAAAATATAGCATTCATATAAAATCTTTATAGTAAAACTCATAAGATAGTGATTTATAAATTTTACAAATAATATTGAAGGATTACATTCATTTCATGATATACACACATGAAGTATCAAAACTTATACTAGCCTTAGATTTCTAGATCAAGTCAAACAGTCTTTCTTTTTATCTTTCTTTATCACCTTATTCCAGGTCTTCAATCATTCCTTACTCTTACACAAGTCTTCTATCTTTTCCCATAATACAATATGACTACCATTTACTTATTCCTGTATAAGGACTATATATACAGAAGGTCACAAAAGAGGTTTATTTCCTTAAAACTCATCTGGAGATTTCTTTCTCACATTATCTGGTCTTATAACATATTTCCTCTTTATGACACTAAGTGAAGGTGAGTCCCCCGTGGAGCTCCCACCACCCAAGTTTCCAAGAACGTAGGTGCCATATAGTGTATCTTAATACTATTCCTAAACAACATTGGCCACAAGTTCAGCATTCAACCGTACATATTGATCATATAGCATACATTTTACACCGTTTTGGTCCATACCAAAACTACGCTAACCATTCCTTCTTCAACCACGTTGTATATATGCAAGACTAATCGTATCTATATATATTTATTCCTTTTTTAAGGTTACTAAATACTCTACGCATGTACTCTTATTTGATCCTAAAATCCATCCTCTAGCTAAATTGGTTGCCAACACATCATTTTTCCTTCCCATATATAAGGTTGGTTACCTTAATAGTCGATTACCCTATATTCTTTGGGATGTCATATCCACCATTGTCTTCATATGCTTAGAATATCTTAATAATTCTAAATCCTTCCAATATTCCACTTTTTTTCAATTCTTCTGAACGTGCATACTAGGTGTTGTAATTATAGCTTAAAAATTCTTACATATGAGCTTTCATAATAGCTATCTTTTTTACTACTTTTGGATTGTCCATGACAACCCCCTTCTTACTACAATTTAGGCTCTCCCAACAACCTATAAACAAAACACAGTTTGTCCATCGCGACAACTTATATTGACATCGCATATGTACTATCCTATAATATTCTTTCGTATTATAGTTTGGTAACCAACATAGCCACTATTATAAGCCTAGGTTGTGGCCTAGGGGCCTAAAAGGCCTCAAGACCATTAGTGAGGCCAAAACAGCCCATAACCCAAGTATTTAAGGGAACTCTTTTTCTGAAATAATAAAAGAATATTAAAAGTTATCTGGTATAGTAAAAGAGAAACAATGTTTAAACAAGTAGTATGACTTTTGGAGTTTTCTTTAGGCAATTCCTTAAGCTTGGGTGTGGAGCTTTTTTGGTTTGGAATTGTTTATAAGACTAGTAACAAGGTAAGATCATTCCTAACTCTTCAATTTTTAGATTATAAACAATAATTTTGGCATGACAGGGCTCGATGAATGAATTCGGGTTTTGAATGATTTTGATGTTTTTGATGGAATCAATTATAGGAAAACTTGTTAGAATATTTTATAATATGTATCTAGATTATTTGGGGTTGGAATAGAACTATTTTGATGTTGATGAATGTGTTGTTGAGATTGGACAGAATCAGAACAGACTTGTAAACCCCGGGAAAGTAAATAAATAAATAAAAGTGAAGAAATTCATGCATATAGTTAAGTAAAAACAGGAATTCAAAAAAAATTTAATATAAATTTCCGGGTGAAATAATTTGAGACACTATAATAAACCCGGTACTGTTGAGGATTGGATTTAATTGAAGAGAATAATACACTTAAAGGAAAAGAGGGCCTAAATGCAAATAAGGAAAAATATAGAGTATAAGTACTCTTTCATCACCAAAAATCTGCAGGAACCATAAGGAGAGAAAATAGAGAGTTTTATACCCATTCTTGCGAAATCAAAAGAGAAACACTAAAATTTCAAGAACCCATCCAAGATTAAGGATTTATAGATGGGATAAACATTTGAGAGCAAGGGATTACCTAGAAATCGAACAAGAAGAAAAGAAAGGAGGGAGTTAAAAATCTTTAACTGGTTAAAGATCAAAATCTTAATTTGTACCCGGTAAGGTGTTCTAAACATGATCTTAAAAATTCATTTTTAATTCGATAATAAATTGATGCCTTGATATCGAATCATAGGTTAGGGTTCTTAGACATGAATTGGGGAAAAAGTACTTATTGTTAAGATTAAGTTAATTCATCTATATGGTATGTAGTTTATGAAAGTATTGTGTGAAGGGGAGGGGGAGATGAATCTGGACAGATTTCTCTCCTGACTTTCGGTGAGATTTCAGGTAGGAGGATGAGGGAATTAGGATTCCTTCATAGAAATTATAGATTTGAATGTTAGCTAACCAAGAAAACTAGTTTTGCTCAATTTGGAGATGTAGAACTCCAGTTATGGGTTACCAACCGAGACTAGGTTGTGACTGATTATGTAGGGCAGTAAGACTGATTAGTTGATGAGCAATTTTGACTATTTTGGAGGCAGAACTGGGTTCTCCTTCCTTTAGAGAACTAGTAGTCTTGTGTTTTAACTTTCTAACGAGATCAATCTCACTTAACAATGGAGTTTTAGAACTTTAGATATAGTTAAAAATCTAATGAGTGTTCAGACAATAACAGTTCAATGTGTAGACAATAATAGTTCAAAGTTAGACAGTAACGGTTGGACAATAACAATTCAATGTGTAGACAGTAACAGTTCAAATGTATAGACAGTAACAGTTTAAAGTTAGACAGTATCGATTAGACAGTAATAGTTCAATGTGTAGATAGTAACAGTTCAAAGTTGGACAGTAACAGTTCAATGTGTAGACAATAACAGTCAAAGTTGGACAGTAACGGTTGGACAGTAACAGTTCAATGTGTAGACAGTAACAATTCAATGTTAGATAGTAACAATAGACTTTCACGTGAATACTATATATAAGAATATAAAAAAAAATTAAGTCATACGAACACTTGCACATTAAGATACTAACTCTGAAAATATACTTGATATATGTATGTATGTTATTATGAGGAAATGAACAATGCATAGAAAGTAACATATGAGTAATGGATGAATATGGATTCTCTATAATATCAACTTGAAGGAATCATAACAAAAAACTTCCTTGTGATTCAGGAGGAGCAACAAGGATTGGATCTTCTGTTAAGGGAGGTCGCGAGACAGGCGAAGTAGGTGCGTGATTTTCCCTCCTATTTGCACTTATACAATTTAAAATTCTTCTGGTGAATGTAATTATAATAAATATCGTGTTCAAAGTAAATAAAGCCTAGTGTATTTACAAGATTAGCTTCGGCTAATGGCATCCGTGATAGGATTGTCGGGAGTTGAATTACAAGATTAGCTTCGGCTAAATTACAAGATTAGCTTCGGCTAATGGCATCCGTGACAGGATTGCAGGGAGATGAATTACAAGATTAGACTTTGCAAGGTCACCCAGTTCACGCAAGTAAATAAGAGTATCCAAATTAAGAATATGCAAATGAGTGTTAATTGGGTTTAAAAGACTTATAAGCAATATATATAAGTTCTTTGTTAGAATTCTTATGGATCCGATAGAAAATTAATACTTCATTTGTATAAATTACATGAGCCCGCGCGCGCGCGTGCACACACACACACAAATATATATATATATATATATATATATATATATATATATATATATATATCAACATAATGATATGTTTATTTATGTATCAGGTCCATCAAATATCCAGGGAGATCATTAGTTTAGGACTTTACTTTGTCAAGTTTATGTAAATATTTAACTTAAATAAAAGGGAATTAACGCGTTTATGTAGTATACTTTTGTGTAAACCTTGATGTATTTTTATAAAAGTTCAGTTTAGAATGTAGTATTTTAATTATCTTGTAATTAACCCTTTTGAAATGTTTAAGAACACTTATTATGTTGTAAATGCTTTCTTTACATGTTAGTATTCCTTTTCTTTTCAATTTTATGATATGATATATAGACTATGTTCATATTGAACTTACTTGTAGGATATATATATATTGTGTGGAATTATGATGTTATGATTTTTTAACATTGAGCAAGTCGTACAGTCAGACTGTTACAAGACTATAGGTCAGGATTTTCTGGGATTCCCAATCAAACGATTGACTGATATAAGTGAACTGGCCAACTGGTTATTAGATAGAAGATGTAGTCAACCGTTTGGGTTGTGGTTGGTCAACCAGTTGGAGAAACAATAGTGAGGTAGGTATATTCTATTTTAGATGGTTAATCAGAAGCAAAGATGGTTGATCGATTGGGTTGGGTTGTGGTAGTTGACCTGTTAAGGAGATGGTCAACCGATTGGTCTGTATTGTAACGGTCGATCAGTTGGCTTAGTCTGGTCAACCAGTTCAAAGGGTTGTAGCGTTTTCGTTTATGTTTTAGTATGTCTAATGTTTAGATTTCTTCTTCAATCTGTTTTTTTTTTTGAGTATCTTCTATTTATTCATTTAGGTTCTGCTGATATTGCTATGGTCAAACCCCAATGATTCATTTGTCTCAATTTCGAGTTTTTGTTCGTTTTGCTTATGTTTTCCGAGTAAGCGGGATAATTTCTATTATGCATTATATTTATGGTATGAAATGATGAGTATTATTGTTATTGTTGATTATATAAGCCTGATTAGTTGTTGTTATTATTATTATGTTTTCTTCTTAAATATTTATCATGTGCTTGTTTGATTCAAATATGGTCTATATATCTTTTATATTTGTTCAAATGTGACCATGTTTGCATTGTGAATGTTAATTATAAATCATGAACCTTATATTCATATTATTTATTCATTTGAGCTCATGATTCTTATTACCCCATTTAGATGTCAGAAACTTCAAATTAACAAAGGGTAGTTAGTTACTCCATGCTAACGGAGAGTAGTTACCTATGTGCATATGATATTCTGATTCCGAACTAGCAAGTAGGATGTCAATATTGTGTGGATTGATCCCCTTACAATTATACATGTTTCCTAGCTAACGAGTAAGATGTCAATAATAATGATATGTTATTCTAACATGCATACCCCTCTTTGTTCATCATTTGTTTGTGACCATTGGAATATATCTGTTTGTTATATAACTTGATTTGTACACCTATAATCACGTATCTCATAATGTGATATGATGACATAAGATTAAAAAATAAACCATTATCAATGAAGATCCTATGAACGGGACAATCATTTACCTTACTATCCACCATATTATTGACACATTAATCATATTGGTAAAAAGCATGCCATTCTTATAGTTCCTCGCCATTTATTCCAATAGATAGTTACTAGCAAAACACTTGCTATATTTTCCTTTAGATATCTTGAAAATGCTTGTTATAATTGTTTGTTCTTTGTTAAAGCCTAAAGCATTGACAAAGTTGTGAAAATTTGAAGTTTATAACAAAAACAAAGCAATAAGGGTATTAATATCTTTTTTTCTTTTTCCTATAAAGTATGGTGTGACTAAGAGCAACCTAGTAGAATTACATGTCAAACTCTTCTTCCACAACTGAATTGGGTCATGAACAATTATAACATTCACTTAACCATTACAATGTTTATGTTAGCATGATAAGGGATTACCTTACTATTATTGAGGTTGTCATAAAATAAAAACCGTAGGTGATAACAATCCTTTATCAAGTGCCCCATATATCTATGGTACTAATTGTACTTGAAATTTATCTTATCCTCTTAAGGCGGTAGCATCCTCACTCATAAGACTTTAATAACTTGGTTAACCACTCCATCGATCCAATAGAGTGTAGACTTTAGCTATGATGAAAAAAAAATATGATGGTGGATTCGCTTCCCAAAGTGTTGGCTTTTTAATCACCCATTTATTCTTCTACTATGTCGCTCATCTAGTTGGATGACATTCACTAAATAACCTCTCTTAGCATCACTAGAAACAAAGGTACAAACATTCCTTTTAAAAATTATAATGATGTTATTGGTTTTATAAGTGCGGTATAAAAATCCATTATACCTAAATTTTAAAATGTGTCTTGCATTCTCTATATATGCCTTGGATACATATCATAACAAATTTCTTATCATTAAAACCTTTATTGACGTTTAGGTATAGTCTCAAAACTATTCAATACATTATAGCAACTCTTTTCTAGAGGCTTAGAATTCTTATTGTTACACCCGATATCATGACAAATGTTTTTTTTTCTAAGCTTCTATACGAAGAGAGGGGGGAAGGTTTGAAGAGGAAATAAGATGTAAAAGAGTCACCACGTAGTATTATAGCATTAAGAACCCTAACTAATCTTTTATAATTTTGAGCAAATGGCTAGTTATGTTAAAGAAAAGATATTATCACCTATGATTAAAAATGGATATTATATAAAGGATTAGACTGAAAGGTAGTTGATTGAGATAAAACCTATCATTTCTAAAGTCTAGGTCATTTACCACTCCCAATTACCACTATAATGATGATCGGTGAAGGTTCATTCAATCTAACAACAATTAGTGAATTGACATCTCTAAGACACTAGTTACTTTAGATCAAAACATGTAACCAGATACGTTCTTTTCATGTAATATCATTGAATAATAAAATCGGTCTATATAGGGCTTAATCCAAAACCTAGGAAGTGTGGCGCTAAACATATATTTATCCACTCAAAGTCCATGTACAATGACATATAAAGTTCATTTATCCTATAATAGAATATTACTCGTTTTTTATTGAATGATATTTTATACTCCAGACTCGAATGCCTAAGTAGTGATTATTACCAATTCATTTACTTGGAACACAAGATCTAGATGTATTGAATGTCCTTTACTAAACTCAAAGTTAAGGATATCAACCTATGAGAATTCATTTATCTTGAGATGTGTTATTGATTTAACAATCACACTTCATTATTCATTTTTTTATAGTATTACCCCTAATCAATAGCCATGTATACTGATTAGAGAATATTCTTCTATGCATAATCAATGTTAGTGGATAACTAATTTAGAAGTCAAGATTCTGTACTATTATCACATGATCATTAATTTGCATGAGAATGCAACTCACTTAGGAAAGACTAACTTAATACTGTTGATTGACACTAAAGTGTAACGACTAATGATGATAAATTAACACTTAGAAGCCATTTATCGATATTGACAGAATTGGATATACTTACTTAATTCTCTCAATTGGTTCAAAAAATGAAATGACCGATGAAGGTTTATTTACACCAAAAAACCATTGATGGACACTTGACTTAAAGGTTCTATGCATTTTAAAGAAGATTTTTGGTCTTTCAAAACCGAGATACAAGAGAAAGGTGTTATTCCCCCATCAACATTCAAGATGACAACTTGCTATAAGTTTATTTACATTGAACATTGAAGGTAAATATCAAACAAAAAATGAAAAAGAATTTTTTTAAAAAAAGTTAAAAAGCATGATTTAAAAAGGAAATGTTAGTGACAAGTTTAGAATGTAGAAACTTTTTTTGAAAGTTAAGCAAGCATGATTTAAAAAAGAAAGTGTTTGTGGAAAGCTTGGAATGTTGATCTTTTAAATTCCTTTTTTATATGGGTCAAACCCTTAATAGGCATTGTAAACAAGCTACAAAGCCAATATGAATACATATATGAATGAGTCTTGATTTTTCATTAGAAAACAAAAGGGAATGCCAAAACACATACTATTTGAAAAGATTAACATCCATATAAAAGAAAATATCAAATTACAGTTGACAATGATTGTGTTAAAATGGTTAAGAATATAACAAAACCAAGATGCAAGATTATAAAGTTTCAACCACAATATAAATAAGTAGTAAAAAATGAACAAACTAAAAATAAACTTAAGGAATAGATAGGTCTTTTAAAAGACTTGTTTTAACTGGGTTTTAGAATCAACCGACTTAAAGAGAAGCTAACCTAAAAGCTATATTGCAACTTCTAAATAGATACAAAACATAATAGTTACAAACACACATAAGAATCCATTTATAATGCATTATAAGTCCAAACAATATGAATGGGGTAATAGTATGGATATTGCAAGAAAACAATATAAAGAGGGGAAATGACAAATGATAACATGCTCAAACTAGATATTTAGCAATTCCAACTATAAGAGGTTTAAGATATTTAAAGTTCAATGCTTTAATTGGTAGAAAGTCCTAACATTTCTAGTATAACTTATAAGTGTGAACATTGACACATATACGTCTAAAACTAGATGTTATGGTTAAGGTTTAAACTTAACTAACTTAAAGAGACGTACCCTAAAAGATAGAATGCGATTTTTTAAAACCTTATACAAACACTACAAACACAAACACAATATTAGAGAACATTCATAAACTTATTAATGGTGGTGAACAATATAGAATAAACAACATGAAGGATGTTATAACATAGCAATAAAAAAAGAGATACAACCCAATGATGGTGAATTTAAACAAAGTATTTCATGAATCTCACATAGTAAAGAAGAAATTAGTTAGACTAAGTTTTGATTGTTTGCCTTTTTTTTTGTTGGTCTATTTAATTTAATTTTTGCATATTTATTTTTACTGCTTTAGCATGCATGTTTATATACTACTCATGCATAAGTACATCGGGTATGAATTAATGCCTTCATGCATTTTTATTTTTTGAATAAACTCAATTCTAGGTTAATTGGGGAATAGCGATCTGTCTTATGACTTTCAGTCGAAGTTCAGATTCGTGAGAAATCTAACTATAAGTCAAGCATTTACTTAATAATGACGGTTACACTGTGCCCCAACCATTCCTTATAAACCTCTACAATGCCTTCATGAAAGGTGGTCATTGGGCATATCATAGACTCTTTTAAGACCAGGTAGTGAGCTTACCCCTCATGTAATAACCTAGAACCTACCTATAGGGTATGAACTCTTTAATAATTCATTTTGCAATAGGTTAAACTTGATTAAAATCCTAAACTTTGCAAAGTTGTTTTTTAGCTATGACTAAGACTTCCATGACTTTTTCTGAGTATGGAAAAAGATCTGAGATGATGCATCTAGTTGAAGGGGATTTTGCCTATGGACCAAGGTTGGGGAATTACTGTACATGACCAAAATACTCCATGGACAATATAAAGAAGCTTGTGGCAATCTTGGGATATGTGGATGAGACTTTGTTTGAGAGAAAGTATGGGAGAATTGCCCATCTAATAAGGATCTCAGTTTAGATTTCTACAGGCAAAGCCTTAATGCATTTCTGGAATTTAGGTTATAGATGTGTCACCTTTAGAGATATTGACATGACCCCTACCATCAAAAAGTATGCCCAGATTCTGAACTTCCCAAATGACCCTCACAAAGTATATTTCAGACAAAGAATCAAGAATACAGATACCAAGGTCGTAAAATTATTGCATCTAGACCAAATTGATCAGTACAAGATGTTTAATGGAGAATTTAAGTGGAAGTTAATAGAGAATAAAATGAAGGCAAATAAAGATAAGGGAAAACTAGGAGAAGAGAAATACTAAGTAGTTGCTTTCACCATCTTCGAGTTAGTTTCATTTCCTTTAAAAGTTGTTAGGATCATCAGTATTGAAGTTGCCAACACCTTAGTTGAATATGAATGATAGAGAATAACGCCACCACAACTTTCTTGGTTGAAACTCTTTTATCCCTAAACCATTGTAAATTGCATGGAAAGGGAGCAATGTGGTGTTGTGTTCTATATTATATATAGATAGTCAGTCATTTAGAGACACCATGAAAAGTTTTCAATAATTTCTGATGGTTCAACATGAGACCCCTCATAATGATTTTGAGTGAGGAATGGAACAACTTAAATTAGAAGTCATGGGTAAAAAATTACCAAGCACTTTATCGGAGTAATTTCAGGTGGAATGCCCTTTGGGTAAGCAATTCATCTTATCTTATGAGTTGTGGTAATAGAGCATGGGTCCCACTGATTGGTTTGACTGGTTACATCAATTACTCACCCTTGTTGGTAACTAGAAAATTTAGAGGCATTCAGTACATGTTGAGGACCTAGGAATTAGCTAAGTATAACAATTTGTTCAAAGATGCCAATCACACTATGAGATGTGATTGGGGGCAGCTTGTCTTATTCTACAGAGAGGAACAACAAAAAGAATCATTAACCAACGCTAATTACTTAGTATGGAGGAATGATGAATTATCTAAGGTGCTCAGAAACATTAGAATGCAAAGCCAAATATTAGCCAGGAAGATCCTCCACCACATAACCTAGGAGAAAAAGGGCAAATAACGAAGAAGATTTGCAAGATGAGTTAGATAAGCTGAGGATTGAGTTGAGCAATAGTAAGAGTCAACAAAAATTCTTAGAAAACCAACTTTTAAAAGAGAAAAAAGATGGAGGCCTTTATAAACCAATAGTTGAGAGAAAAGGTTGAGTGGATAGCTCAATTAATACAAGATTCAGAGTAAGGAAAGAACCACCAAAAGATGGATAAGCAGTGTAAAGAAATTGTGCATGGAATCCAGAAATAGTAGAAAGAAAGAATGATCAAGTATGATGACCTGGTGAACAAACACGTGATGCTGGAAAAAGAATTGGTGACTTTGAAAAAGACCTCTGAAGGTAGGAGACGTGCTGACAAGGAATCAATAGCTTCTTTAAAAAAAAAGAGAGAAGGATCACAACAGAATGAGACTGGAAGGTGAAAAAGAGAAAGTAAATTGACTAATCTCATTATTGAAGAAAAAAAAAGTTTAAAAGCTCAATACAAGGCCCGAGATGATGATGAAAGAGAAGCAAGAAGAGAAGTTGAATCAAATATGAGGGAATACTAGAATAGAGTAAATGCTTTGAAAGACCGGGTCTCTACAATCCAGTATGAGCAAGTTGATCTGTATAAAGCAAAGGCTATCCAGGATAGCCTACAATAGAGAAAAAAGTAAAAAAATTTCTTGGACATTTAAATTACGTAGGTCGGTTCATATCTCAACTAACAATAATATGCAAGGCAGTTTTCCATTTACTGTAAATAAAATATCCAAGGATATGGAACAATGATAGCCAGGAAACCTTTGCTGCAAGAAACTGCCAAGCTCCGCCCACGAATGTCTACCACAGTTAAAATTTTGACCAACGACAATGATATCAAAGATATTCAAATTTGACAACCAGGGCTTCTTTCTGATCTGATGGATATTACACTGCGACAGAAGCACTTATACCAGAGGACACAGACCAAAATTTCCAGTATTTTTATTTGGTAATTCTTGTTCTATAAACCCCGGAAAAAAAGGAAAAGAAAATTTTCATTTCTAACCAATGGAGTCTAGATAATAACTGCTGCGCATATATAAATATATTGATTGGATCATGCGGGTGTTGTGTGGTCAAACGAAAGGTTTTTGTGATTCCACAGGAACAATCCCTTCAACACGATGTTGAATTTACTGAAAGATGCTGTAGAGTAGTCGTTGGTTTAAATGAATTTTAACTTGTTATTGTGTGAAATACATGTGTATTGCGGTTTAGTGTAGATTGGTTGATTGATCCATCGTAAAATAAAAGAGAGGAGCATGAAATGGGCATGAATCAGCAGGAAACTATGAACGCTAAGAGCTTCCTTAAATCGCTTTATCTCGTGTGCTGCAGTATAAATGTAAAAATAGCACGGCAGTATTTTGTTGAATTCTATCAAATCGAACAGCTTTCCTCATGCGAAGATGTTTCTTTTGTTGTCTCTTCATGCTTTGGAGGAGGGACAAAATAGAGAGGGTCTGGTCAGAGCATCAAGATCTCCTTGAAAAACAAATACTACTAGATAGCAGACAAGAGCAAGCTTCATGGTAGGTGAAACCCACCAACGTGTCATGAACTGCTAATTAATGAAAGCTTTTAAATTAATGATTGAATTGTGGATGACCATTATTTGAATTTGTTGAACAGAGGGAAATTTATCTTACTGTGCACGATTAGGGTGGTGTCAAAATCAAGCTGGTAACCTGGCAGTATGAAAGTGAAAACTATTAAGTATAGGCTTGACTCTTTTCCATCATGAACATAAATTCTTGTTTCTGTCCGTCAAAATGGATGCAAACCATACCCGAAAGTCTACAGCTTCCTAGTTTCCCCCAATGCACGGCACAGTCAAGCTTTCTAAACATGACATCCTAACGAGGCTTCAATCATACCACTGAGACAGAAAAACTGCGTTATGGGATGGTAAAAAATCCTAACGACATATGGTCGACCGTATATATACATATCTTACCAGACATGAACTCCTACGTACAATTAATGTAACAATGTTCCTTCTCTGATAAATAACTCACAGCATGCATGACTCCTTGCACGCCATCCACCAAGGCCACCGACGTTCTGATGAGCTATGCAAATGGCATGCAGGTAGCCAGGCACACAGGGATCTCACACAGGCACATATTTTAGTCTGAATTGATACATGAAGCTTTTTGGAGATCAAACGGAGCTCAATTAGTTTATGTTAGTCAAGAAAAACAGTGCATTTGTATTAATATATCTAAAGCATTATATGCTGCAACTTCAAAAGTTCAAACCAGAAAAAATATGTTAAATTTCATAAATATTGTTCACCACCTTGAAATAATGAGGCATGAAAGTGCCTGCTGTTTGGAAGCACCATAACACAAGGAGCAAGAGCATTGCAACAGGAAAGCATGGATAAATAGATCCCTTCTTGCCAAAATGGGACAATCAAGTTGGTTTCTAAGGGATTGTCCACACCATACCTCCCTTTCTTCATTGTTTAAAACCAACTAGCTTTTGAGAAGGATTTTTGGCATACAGAAAACAAACTACAGAGAAACACTTTACCTGAAAGGCTCTTTCTTTCTATATTTTGTCTGTAAATATGGTGAAGGCTACAGAGATATGCGTGTGAGCCTAAAAGTGTATCATAGAAGATTTAAGGAGATAGAAAGAGAAATACACGAGGTTGAGAGAAATAAACGAGGTTGGCAATTGGCAATTGGCAATTTTTCCTTTCTCTCTTTTTTTTAGGATCATAAAGCAAAGGCTCTTTTCCTTTTCTGAAACTGAAATGCGTGGGAGTGCTTGGGGGCGCTAGAGAAAGATGGTTCTTAAAATGGGACTTATCCTCTGGATTGGAGCAGAATGGTCTTCGAATAATTCAATGTCAAGTTGATAGAAAAGCTGCCATGTTCAATCAGTTCTGGAAAATGCTTTACTGGAATGAAAGGTCCCTTGAGTGGGGGCGGTGGCACCACCTTCGTGTTTGAACAGGCCTTGTGATCTAAATGGCTCAGATTCTTCTCTCTCTTCCATCTGCAGCCAGGTGCTCCACACCAGCATCCTCATCTCTTTTCCAAAAATCTAGCTTTTACTACTGTCTGTAATCTCTCACAAAGCTATTCCATTTGTCCATTATAATCATAAGGGTTCAGTTTCTTCTTTTCCTTTTTAACTCTTGCAGGTTTCACAAATGCTTGACCATACTCTAAGCAGATGGAGTCAAACTCCAGTTCTGAATATCTGGTATCAACAACTTTTAGCTCAAGCTTATGAGATCATCACTCCTCAGCATAATCATAGAAATTTTCTGCAAAAAAGATGGATCCCCACAGTGTGCTTCAGGACAATAAAGGGAATTCGATCCTCTCCAATAAACTTTAGCCCACGAAAACGTCCAATGAGCAGTTAGATCCAGCCATGACAATGACAAATTGCATTCAGAAAACTACTGATAGTATGCAATATTATCTGACTAGTTGCACATATAATAATAGTGCATTTATTAATCAATCTCTTTTCAGATACACGTGTTAATCAATTCTTATCAATGCATTCGTTAAGAATGCCCTGGAGAAAACATTGAGACTGAATAAGACAAAATTAAGAGATAGAGAAAGAGAAGCTGTGTCTGAAAGCTAATATGGTGCGGACTTGACAATATTTTATCTCTTGCTGTCAAGATTACCACAATCCACTGTCGAATTCCTTTTGCATCAGCTTGTTAAACGTTTCAGAGCTTACACAGCCTGTTCCTGGTCATATTGATAGATAAGTGGTCTGGTTGCATAAGCACGTTTGCGTGGATAATTAATCAACAAATAGTGATGGTTTAAATTCAAGAATTCTCATCGCTAGCAATTTGCAATGTTCTTTATCACTGAAACAGGAAGGACCGTCAATCTAAATCTAGATTCCCAAGCATATATATGAGCATGGGGACCACCAAAGGATTATTAGACGTAGGGTGGTTGATTGGAACATTGACTAAGACTGCATTGGCAAACTTTTCGTTTTTGTGGTTCATGTAATTTTTGGGCTTGGAATTTGTGTTTCAGCTGATTCATATGAATTTGTCCTCGTCTATACATCAAGGCATTGTTGTCCAGTGTTCAGATGGGCAAATTTATTGTTTTTAACTTCCTTGGAGATCAAAACATGTAGAATTTTATACAAATGGAATTCCCCATCACATCTATAAATGAACATAAAGATAACAAAGAGAAAATGGGAAGAGGGGTTTTGAAACAACGTGATGTACAAAAATGCTCAAGACAAGTATACAGTAGCCGTATAGCAGCACTCAGTGCTGAAGGTGTGGTAAGGGTACCTCTTTCGTCATATGAATTTCAATCGACATCTAAGGATCCTGTCTGAAGACTACAAGAGCAATCCATCCTTCACAATTTGCTCTAGAAAGGTTGCCACATCCGACATAGTAGGTCGCTCGTTAGGATTTTCCCTCACAGCCAATTCTGCTATATCGGCAACTTTAAGTAGGGCCTCGACATTTCTTGGAAAAGTCACATATCTATCAATTATGGCAGCTGCTTTGCCCTGTTTAATTAATGGCACAGCCCACTCAACAATATTTGGTGGAGTGTATTCTCTATCATAGGTTTTTCTTCCGCTAAGAATCTCTAGCAGTACAATTCCAAAGTTGTATACATCACTTTTCTTATCTCCACAAAGATCCTTCTCATTTGCTGAAAGAAGCCCAAAATCTGCGATTCGTGCTCCCCAGTCAGAATCCAAAAGGATGTTTGAAGTCTGGACATTATGATGGACAATTGGCGGTTCTGCTTCCTTGTGAAGGTACTCAAGTCCCTTGGCCGCCTGCATTGAAATCTTCAACCTAAGGCTCCAATTCAGAGGAGAAAGCCCACCATGGAGGTGATCATGAAGCGTGCCATGGGGCATATACTCGTAGACAAGCAGCCTTTCCCCCATTTCTGAGCAGTAACCTAACAAGTTCACAATATTGCAATGCCGAACGTTGCAGAGGACCTCCAATTCCATGTCAAAATTCCTGCTATTAGAGTGAATTATCGTGGCAGCATTTGCCCTTTTGACTGCAACCTGTCTCCCATCAGCTAGAACTGCTTTATAAACAAAACCATAGCTTCCGCGACCAAGCTCGTTGAACTCTCTGAATCCATTGGTGACATCTTTAAGCTCTGATAGTCGGAAAACTTGAGGCTTCCCAGGACAAGGAGTGATGGATTGAGGAAGGTGAGAATCAGAAGCAACGTCAGCTTCCAGCTCTGGTTTGCCGATACAAGAATGAAACTGATTCTTTGCTCTTTCTTCGTTTCGGCTGGCGAATAAACATGGAAGAACACACCAACTAACTAATATCAACAAGAAACCCAAAGCAGAAGAACCAATTATGACTGCTAATCTGCGCAAGTTGTGCCATTGCTTCTCATTAGATGATTTCAACCCACACACATCCCAACAAGAATTGTTCTGGCAAAGAGAGCAAGCTGTGCATACTCTATCGGCATTCTCAGTACAAGGACTAGATAAGAAAAAACCTTCAGAACAATTTGACCCACATGGAGAACAAATCTTTAAGTCCTTTCTAACACACAAGCTTGTCAAGTCCGGTTCATTTAGAATGCTTGCATTGAAAACAAACTCCCCTTCACCGCAAGAACGAGGACTACATAGCCCTGGGCTGCACAACTCCAAAGGAGGACTGTAATCTGGTGGCAAAGTCCCGTTAGCAAACCAGCAATCAATAACCAAATCATCTTCCCTTATCCCACATGTCGTGAAATCAGACGAAGCAATCGCCATAAACCCAGAACCACCCTTTGGAATTAAAGATGAATTGAAACTTCCCCAACACTCGACTGCATGATTATCCTCCCTAATCCCACAGAAGTGGTTAGTTCCAGCAGTTAGCGACACAAAACGGGTCCCAACGGGAGGGGTTGAATATGAATTAGTACTATTGCCCCAACATTTGACATCATTAGACCCCTCCAAAATCCCACAAACGGAATCCCTCCCTGAAGCTAAAACCATGTAATTCTCGGAGAAATTCGAAACGCCGAACCTATCTTTGTTCGGTCCCCAACAAACAACCCCTCTTCCTCTAACCCCACCACAACTAATCTCTTCACCAGAAACAACCTTATCAAACACAAGATTACTAATAGATTGGTCATAAAAGACACCAGTGCCCTGTACAGAAGTTAAACTGTTATTAGCACCGTTGATAACATTCCAACAATCAATCGTGCCGGAATCATGATCAGAGTAATAAGATCCTCTAATAGCGCACACATGATTCTTTCCTGCTGCAATATGAGAATAAGCTGTGTTCCTATAAACTGAAGGAACAAGATCTGGACCTGAATAAACTGAGCTCCAACAGAATACTTGTGAGTTATTAGCTAAGATTCCGCAAAGAAATCCTTCGCCGCCTGATAGAGCTGCTATGGGACCAATATTACTAAAATAAGCAGATGTAGAAGCTGAGGATGATGATGGTGGCAAAGTGTTATTCTTTATCCAACAAATAACATCTTGCTTGCCACTAGCGTCGATGGCGCAGAAGAAGGCATGGTCGCCAAATGCGGCGGAGATGGGGCCCATGGATCCAAACCCAGATGCAGAAATACAAGAGAGGAGGAGAAAGAGGCCAATGAAGCAAGATTGTAACTGCATAGTTTAAAGGAAGTAAAGCAGAGGATTTGGAGTACCAAGAATTTCATGGACTGAAGTGATTAGAGGTTGCTTGCTAATTGAGATGTTAGCTGCTGCTGCTGGAGTTAGAGCTATAATTTTGATGATGATATTGTAATGTTATAGATAATTAGAAGGGACGAGGAAAGAAACGCGGGTGTCGTCGCCATTTTTACAGTTTTGTTTGTTGGAAGACCAGACCGTTATTACTTGAAAAACGTACTACGTTAGTCTTACCGCCAATTACATGTATCATATAATTGAGAGTTACATTAAATTTCCTTGAAATTCTCAAATTTTTACGTAGCCAGCTAACGTTTTACAAAGAATTCACTGATTATTTTATTTTTTCTTACAAAAGAGAGCTCGAATTCAAAGTCTTTTTAAGAAAAAAAAGAGGTACATAAATACTAGTTAAGCTACAAACTCATATGCTGTCAACTCATTCAAATTTAATGAAATCCAAACTAGTCGTTGGTGTGGTCAATTTTAACAATTTAGCACCTGCCTTACTCTCTAGATCACTGACTCACGTTGTACCTGGAGATCAGAGAAAAATCTTTTCGAACACTAAAAAAAAAAAAAAGATTTAGACACCGCTAACGTGTTCTCTTAAAAAAGATTTTAACTAACAATTCATTTTGGACAATATTTTCAAAAACATTTGAGATAGTACACACGATGCAATATTTTCATCTAATATTAAAATAATAATATATTAAATTAACAATATCAATTTAAATGGACTAACAAAACTTGCAAAAATAATTTTAAAAAAACAAATTTGAAAGCTTAATATTTAATTAACTCAACGTTGACAAACAAAATTTGTAGAAATCAATAGTTAATAAAAAAAAATGAACTCAAGTCAATCAACTAAATTTATAATGCAGGTTATGCAAGTAATCATATTCCATAATTTTTTTTATCCTAAATATTGTTTTTTCATTTAATTATATAATAATAAAGCATAACAATAAAACTTTATATGAAATACTTTTTTTCAAATAAAAAAATCAAAACAAGCGTGTGTGACTAAGATAGAAAAAGTAGATCATTGATAATAAAAAGTGATTGTTTTTTTTTATGAGGGGGAAATGCATTAAACAACAAAAAAGAAAAAAATAGCATCCCGAATGATGTGGTTTAACCCGTCAAACTTGTAATCCGGGTCATGTGCTCAATTTGATCTAATAAATTTTTTTCTTAAATTTATATTTTATCCGCATATAAAATAAAATAAAAACAAAAAAAGATCAAAAGAAGCTCAAGAGTGTGGGCTTGTGGCTTAGCGTACGTAGGCCTTTGAAAGAAAGAGTCTAAGTGCATGGGCTGGCTTAGCGTACCTAGGCCTTTGAAAGAAAGAGTCCAAGTGCATGGGCCTTCAAACTGAAGCCTGCACACATAGGCTTTTTAATATATTTTTTTTAAGGAGTGGACAACGTGTCATTCATTTTTTTTTTAATAGGTAGATAATGTATTGTTTGCTGCCCAAACTCTAGCCACCAATGTGGTGGTTGAGAAATTAGGGCATAGATATTTTTACCCTAAAAATCCAATTTTTATGTCATTTCAACCCAATAAAGGTCCACGAACCCAAAATCAAACTTTGTTAGATTTGTTTATTCTCAACTTAGATTTATTTATTTTTATGCAATATTGAGCTCTGAAAAACTACTATCAAACTTCTCTTATTATATGAAACATGTAGACATCAATAACAACTATTTTGATGGTTAGAAATGGCGAGAATGATAAATTTTTTTCACTACTCTAAAATTCAGCGATGCTTTTTTTCTCCTTCCATAAATCAAGGATTGAAAAATAATAAAAATAAAATTTTGTACCAATTTTGATATTTCAAAAAAGTAAGCAATCAAAAAGGTATAATGTTGAAAAATGGATCACTAAATGGAACTTTTTGTGCCAACTTTGAACCCATCATCCATTTCAACATTTTTTTACATTGATCTTTTTTCTTTTAATTTTTCCCCTGGTCAACAAAAAGGAAGCAATGGGCCATTAATTTTGTAATTTAAGAACTTAATCGTTGAAAAAATAAATTTGAGGATTAACATGAAAAAAAATACGCTCCAATCTACAGTGAAGTGTAAGAAAGTGTACAATATAAAATTGATAGTATTTTTACTGGTTTTTTGTTAATAAATGAATAATAATAATAATAATAGTAATCAAAATGAGAGTTGTGTTTACTTTGGATAGAAAATATCGATCCAACCTAAAATCAAAAGTGATAGTCCATAACATGCAGCTAGTGTAAGGAAAATGCAATATAAAAGTAAGAGTTGGTGCATGTGTGAGCATGTGGGCGAGCGCGTGTATATAAATATAAAGAAGAGCTGGTAGGCGTATGAATTTTTATATAACTGTTAACGAGGAGAAATGGTTAACACGAATTTAAAAAAAAAAAAACTAATTGGTAAATAGCTGAATCTATCATTTGATAAGTTTTCAATATGGTTATTCATTTTTAATCATATATTATATCCAATTTTTCAATATATCTTTTAATTAAGTTTTTCTATCTAAATTCACTAAATTATATATTCGTTTTTCAATATTACCCTTGTTATATAATTGAAGATTTTCTTAAAACTGCTCAAGATATTTGATGAAATATAAAGTTTTAAAATTGTTCATCCATTAAGATTTAAAAAATAAAGATTTTAATTTTTTCTCAAAAAAATAAAATTATGTTCTCGTGTAGTTTAATGACATTTTAAGAATGAAAACAAATATAATTATTGTGTTAAACAATTCAAATTAAAAAAAAATATGAACATAAAAGAGAAAGAGAAGGAGGCTAGGTTTCATAGATATTTTGAAGTTTTTATTTTAATATAAATACAAAGAAATTATATATAGATTAAATTAAAAATATTATTCTATCCTTAATAAATAAAATAAAATAAATATATTTGTTAACAATTATATCAATTTAATTTTTTTAAATATATGTTAGAGTATTGGATATGGTATAAAGATATATTCCCAATTATATAAATGTAGGTTCGAATGATTTACCCAAAAAAGAATTTGTCTGTCACCTTTGAAACATTGAGTACTTACAGAAATGGAGACAATATACGCGTAGCACGAAGTCCAAGATATTAATCGTGGCATTTTAAGGAAAACACCTAATTAAAAAAAAAAAAAAAAAACTTAAGTCGTAAATTGTAAAGTTGTAGTAAATCTTTTGTTATTGAACATGTAGATAACTACGTGCCCCACTTGTTTGTTCCTTTCTGTATTTGTCACGCATCCTATTATTTAATGCTCCCACTCTTTATTTTCTTAATTTCACATACCAAAGATTTTAACTCAGATATAACATCCTACGTACCAAATTAAAATGTTAAAATAATATATTTTTTAAAATTATATTTAATATTAGTAAATTAAAATGTTTTGAAAACAGTAAAAAAAATATTATTTTTTAAAAAAATTTAAATGTTTTTTAAAATATTTTTAAAAGGAAATTACAAACAATCATTTCACGTGATTGCCTTGTCAGCTGTCTGGACTCTTCCTCTCGATGGCATTTCAAGGGGCTAAGGGTCAGTTACCTTACTCTTTCTTTCTATATAAGAATTGAGAGTAACCTCGACTTTTTTTCATAGTCTATTCAACCCCAAGTGGGTCTGCGGAATCCTAATATTATATGATCGAATAATGCGAACATGCGACGTCAAGATCTTGTGGGGGGGAAAGTAAGGAAATCAAGGTCACCAGATGCATTTCTTTTGTCAGGATGATGGCCTGGGGCCCATTAGTTTGGAGGCACTAATTTTGCACGTGGTCTGTCTTGGAGGAACTATAACACACTGGCAAGATTTTGTTTCTTTGAATACAAGGAAATGTCCTTTTCATTCTCATTTTCGTTTCAGAAATGAAAAATATTAGTATAACTATACCCTACGCATATTGTTTTTTAACATAATTTTTTTTTTATTAATGGATTACTAACATGTTTTTGTCGCAAGAAGGGAACTGAAAAGTAATATTTCGAGGGGGAATTCAAGTAAGGGAATCAATAAGTCAAACGGTGCGTTTTGGGTGTCGCCGTTATAACCAATGCTATGCGTTTCAATTTCAATGTTGAAGCCACTGTGTAGGAGAAAACTCTAGAAAATTAAGAATGGAAAAGCTATTATATGTATTGCATTTTGTTTCAACAGAATGCATACAAATTGAATGATATAACACATTTCCATATTTTTCAGAGACTCTCTCTCTCTCACTCCTCTGTCTCTCTGTTATTCTTCCCCTCCTTCTCAAATCTTGTGTATCACTCTCGTTCTCCTTCCATTATCATCATCTTCCTTTTTGTTTCATTCATTGTCGATTATATTGATGTCGGGTCATTCATTGTCCCAACCCATTGCTCTAAGTGGTATCAGAGCAGCATCTTTAGACTCGAAAATGCCACTTAAGACGAGGTCCTAAGAGGCCAGGAAGGTGGATGAAGCCACTTATTTGAAGCATACCCAAGCATATTATCAAATTCAATAACAACTTAATGATATCAGAGTTGATACCAATGTACGCTTCAGGGAGCTTAAGGAGGTTATTGATGCCCTTGCTTTTCGCGTTGACTTAGTCTTGCAAAACACTCAGCTTTCCGTCGGTTAGTCCAATCTGCCCAAGGCGCTTCAGCACCCAGCTACGCCTTAGTACCCTGTTGCAAAGGACTTCTCTGCCAAGTTCAATGGGGCCAGTGAAGGTACACCTTCTTATTACCCATTACATTGACCAAAACGAGAGTTTCTTGTTTTTTAAAGAGAGGATGTCATTAAATGGATTTATAAATGTAACCAGTATTTTGATGTTGAGAAGATTACTGAGCATGATAAACTTAAATTGGCCTCTTATTATCTAGATGGAATGGCTTTGTGTTGGCACCAAAATTTCATGAGAAGTCTGGAAGGGTAGGTAGTATCATGGCATGAGTATGTAGAGGCTTTATGCTGCAGGTTTGGGGGGGGGGGAGAAATCTATTAGAAGAACTCATTGAATTAAAGCAGAAAAACGACTTAGAGACTTACATAAAAGATTTTGATATCCTTTGGAATAGATCCGAGATTTCTGAAAAAAATACCTTGGTGTTTTTTATTGGAGGACTGGAAGTAGAAGTTAAGAATATGATTAAGATGTTCGAACTAAAATCCTTAAAACAAGCCTACACCTTTGCCAGGTTGCATGATAACACCTTTACCCACTAGCGTTATAGCTCCAACCACAACAAACAAACCTACCAGCCAGCTACATATGCTTACTAAAACAAGACCTACACCCAGCCCAACTATAATAAAAGCCTATCAGGATCTCCCAATAACAATTCTAAGTCATTCCATACGGGTATTCTGCTAACTCCCCCACCCTATAGCCCCAACAATGCTAGTAAAACCACTAGGCCTATCAGGAACAAGGACTTGGATGAGAGGAGAACTAAGGGCTTTTGTTTTTTGCGTGATGAAAAATTTATACCTGGACACAAGTGTTAGAACAAAAAGCTTTACTCATTGTGTGTTGTTGAAGAGGATGGGGAGAGTAGTGAGGGAGAAGGGGTGACTGAAGTAGAATATGACACTCACAACCCACACGTATCTCTTAATACCTTAGAAGGGGTGGTTGGCCTAAATACTCTTAGAGTCACTAGCAGAGTAGGAAAACAACCCTTGTTTATTCTGGTGAATTATGGGAGCACAAATAACTTCATCAGCAACCAAGTGGTAGAAATGTTGCATTGTAAACTCACCAGTATTAAAGCCTTAACTGTACAAGTTGTGTGATAGGGGAACCATGACTTGCACTTCAATGTGCAACAACTTCCAATGGTTAATGTAGGGAGTTGCATTCGTGACTTATGTTTTCACCTTGGACCTCAAAAACTGTGACATGATCCTGGGAATTCAGTGGCTAGCTAAATTGAAAACCATTGTCTGCAATTATGATGAGATGTGGATGGCATTTATGTGGCAAGGCCAAGAAGTCTTTATCAAGGGGGATGATCTTTTGTTAGTGGAGACTGTTAGGTTTAAGCAACTCAATGGCTTGTTGTGCAACACTAGATTAGTATCTAAAATTAATCTATGCAGCCTGTGCCTTATTGAGGATCAAGATAATGAGGGGCAACCAACATCCAGTAAGCTACAATCATGTGTTATTAAGAATACTGGCCTGGAAGTTCTATAAGCAGAATACCAAGAGGTTTTTGAAGAGTCTAAGCACTTATCACCACCACACAACCATGATCACAATATACCTCTGAATGAGGGATCTAATCCAATAAACCTCAGGTCCTATAGACACTCGAGTATATAAAAGGATGTGTGGTAGAAATGATGATTAAAGAAATGTTGGAGTCGGGAACCATCCAACACAGTCATAGCCCTTTTCAAATTTATTTATTTATAAATAATTTTAATCAATTTAGCTATTGTTTGGGTCTGCCATGGCCGCCAGACCCAACAGACTTGGGTTTGGCATAGTTGCCAGACCCAAGTCGCTGGGGTCTGACATGGTTGTCACACCCAATATGTTTAGGTTTAGCATGATTGCCAAATTCAAGGGATTTAAAATATTCTCTATATTCTTAGTATTTTTTATGTTTTTTTAAAAATAATATTGACTTGTTGCAGAGCGCGAGCCAATATACTAGTTATGAGAAAAAAATAAAAATAATTAAGGAAAATGTTTAATTTCTTAAAAATGCTCGTGCATTAGGTTCAAATCAAAAAATTCAACCGAATAAAAGAACTAAACCGATCATTTTAGTTTAGTTTTACATTTGTCAAAACCAAATAAGTCCAATTTGAAATAATTGGCTTTTTATATGGGATGTTTTTTACATGCTTTAATTTAATAGGCTTTTAGTTTAAAATAGATTTTTTTATTTGTTTTTTTTTTAAATTTAAAATTAAAACCAAAATGAACTGATTTTTTAAAAAATTATCTAACTAAAATAATCCAAAAATTTTGAAAAACTATTAGTTTTAGTTAACTTCACAAGTAAGACTAATGAGACTGTAGAAATCATAATTATAAAATTTAAAATGACTTGACATGTGATTTCTAGGCCCGACTGACTAAAGGCTTAGACATATTTATGTTGAAGAAAAAAATAGGGGAAGGAATTTACCTGGCCTGACCCAATTAAAAATCTAGATTACCTCGTAACTTGTTCAAAATCCCATTGATTAAATTTTTTTTGGTCAAAACGATATAGTTTTGATCCTTTTTTTAAGTTATCTCAGGTTAATATTAAAGATGCTAAATAATAAAACTAAAAAAAATATTAATAAAAAAAACAAAAAACTCAATTAATTAGGTTAACTTTTCAAACTCATGACAGGAGTTATGAAATCTAACCAGAAAAAAAAACAAACCATAATAAATTATAAAGTTTAATCTTCAATAAATCAAATAATAAAAAATATAATAAAAATATATTATTCACGAAATGAAACATACATAAAATAATTGGAACATCTCAAGTAGAATTCGAAAAAAATATCCAAAATAAATTGAATACGATAAATTTATTTGATTATTTTTTTACAGTATTTTAGAGTATAGTTGTGATTGTTTTTTTAAATTTTTTTTATTTCAAAATATATCAAAATAATATTTTTTTATTTTTTAAAAATTATTTTTGATATCACCATATCAAATAATTTAAAAACATAAAAATATTAATTTAAAATAAAAATATAAAAATATTTAATTTTTTAAAATTATTTTTAAAACTAAAAAAACAAACGCTGTATACAAGATCGAGGAATCATTTAACACGGAACGAAACGGAATTTACAATTTTAACCAAGCAAACACCACTGCTCCCGGTGGGCTCGCCACTCGAGGATGGTGAAGTTTCCCAAAATAGATAAATGAACTTTTGGATTGGATAAAATTTGTTTTTTCGATACTTTAAAGAGTAGCAAATTCCTTTTCCTCTTTGATCACCTCTGCCCAGATATAGATCATTACGTCCCTCAAAGAAAAGGAGCAATCACTCTCTTTCTTTTCTTCTAAATAACTCACCTTTTCCAATCAAGGTTTTTTTATTCCAATTATTTAAACCAGAAAAGAAATGTCAGAATCATCTATAATTGCTCGCGGGCGGTTGGCCGTGCTCACAGCTCATTTACTCGGAGCGCCCCTCGAATCGTCGGAGGACTCGGACATCCAGCGGTGGTGCGTGTCTGCTCAAGTCCCTCCTCCTGGCGATCTCAAGGGCGTGTTAACTGTGATCGATGAGAGGACCGGTAAGAAATACCAAATTCAGGTCTCTCAAGACGGGACTGTCAAAGCCTCTGATTTCAAGAAGGTATGAATTTTTTTTTATTATATCATAATTTAATTCAATTTCGAATCATTAGGCATTAATTTTGATTGATTGATTGGTATACATGATAATGATGATGATGATGATGATGATGATGAGGATGCAGATCTCAACAGGAGAGAGTGACAAGGGGCTGAAATTGTATGATCCAGGATATCTGAATACAGCACCTGTTATTTCAAAGATTTCATATATAGATGGTGATGAGGGTATCCTTAGATACAGAGGGTACCCTATTGAGGAATTGGCTGAGAGCAGTACCTTTTTGGAAGTAGCCTATCTCATTTGTCAGTAACATCCTTTAGTTACAAAACTAACTTGCTGTTTCATAAACAATACGGTGATTAAGGTTTTAAACAATGTTTGTTTTCCTTTTCAGTGTATGGGAATTTACCGTCTCAAAGTCAGTTAGCAGACTGGGAATTTGCCATTTCACAACATTCAGCTGTACCTCAGGGTGTTTTGGTGAGACTCTCTCCCTCCTTCTCCCTATCTCCCCCTTCATGTGTTTTTGTGTTTGAGCAATTGTTACAACGTAGACTTTGGTTGCAGAATATTAAATGCTTTTTAATCTGGGGTTACCTCAATTTGCCCGTTGCAAATATACCTAGTTTATCAATCAACCCCCCAAACTAACTTTTCTATCAGTCACGCCCCTATGTTTGAACTTTACCGCAATCACCAATCGAAAACGGTTTCTTACATGTTTTGACGGGAAATTGTAGTTAAAATTCTAGGGCATCAGTTTGGGACTTCAAAAGGTGGCCAACAACACTTGTTTCTCTCCAAAGGTCTTGCAGTAAACCTAAACATCAAACCATACTATCTATAAAAAGATCCATCAAACTGTTTGAGATTTAGTTACTGATTTTTTTGAGATTTTTTCGAGAGAGAAAAAAACTGTTCTTGTCTTCCTTTTGAAACTTCAAACTAATGCCTTAGAATTTTAGCTGGTAATGTTCCTAGAAAACATAAGGTTTAACTGTTTTGTCGGGTGATTGAGGTAAAGTTGAAACACAGGGAGGGTGATTGATTAAGAAAATATAGTATTGGGAGTTGATTGATAAACTTGGTATAGTTGTGGGAGGCAAAATGAAGTTAACCCTTTAATCTGAGCAATTTTTTTTATCATTATTAACTGAATTTTGGTTAAGCGCAGTGGAACTCAATTGCAAAATAAATCTCTACAAAATATAATAATATAATCTAGTGATTCTTCTTCTATTATCAAAGCATGCACTTGTCAACTGTGGGTGCTCAGATGACATTTTATGCTTTTACCTGCTAGCATACATGATTTTAGTTGGTAAAGGGAAATGTGACTAAGTTGGGTTTCTGAATTCATTCACTTGGGAATTTGAAAGTGAACTTTATGGCATGCTTTTGATGGAAGCAACATGCTTCTCTTATTTCCTTGTTCGAAACTGTTAAAAATCATATTGCTTAAACTAGGAATTGAGAATTGTCAAGATAAGATTGTAAGTTGTATATAGTGAAAAACCCAATATCACTTGTCAAAAAGACATATTCAGTTCCTTTTTTCACTGAGAGAGAGTCTTAAACATTGTGTGCTGACACTTTAGAAATTAGAATATGTGGTCTATTGGCTCAAAGCATACTGAACTTTTCAAATTACTGCAAAAACTGAAGCTACATAGTAATGCATTTGACTTGTGATGCAAAATGGTGACCATGACATTTTGCTTATTCTATACTTTGTTTTCCGACTATTTCATAATGCCTTTTCGCATTATCTGGGTTTCAAAACATGCTTGTGGCCATGGTAATTGATAATGGCAGGTTTGAGGGAAAAAGTTTGTGTAATTGGGTATTGTTAATGCTAATTTTGAGTTTTAGCTGACAATGCTTTTATTATTCATTTAGGTTTCATGTAGAAATGCTTAGGGGTAGTTAAGGAAAGTGTCTGCATTTTGTATTTGATTTAGTGATGTGCTAGATGATTAGAGCTTGCATCCACCAAAATGGTAAGTACAGTGATGAGGAAAATGAAAGAAAATTGTCATCTCACCCGAGAAGAAGAGACAAAAAAATGTGAAGACATCTATGTGGTATAAGGCTGGGGTTTTAAAATGCATATCATTTTTCATGCAAAAGGATTTTGGTGTTGACTGTGATAGGTCTTCTTTAAGGAAAATGCCATGTCACTTTAACCTTAACAGTCTATATACAAGCCCTTTCTGTTGTGGTTTATTATTTATTTATTCTAAAAAGGAATTCGATTAAAATCAAATAAAGTCAATCCAAATCATATATTGGGATATAGGGAGAAAGCTACTGCCATTGCTTTAATTAATATATAAAAAACTAATTTAACCAATTGATCAAATTAATATGATAACATCATGCAAATATAAGTAAACTAATTAAAGTTGATAAGATTTAATTAAAATTAGAATTAAATATTCATTTTTTACCACCTTGATCATAAGTTACAATTACTTGGCTTGAAATTCATCTATAGCTGTTTGCTATAACAATTTTATGAAGAAGTCCTGTTACAAGTTAATCGAGGCTTTATTTCTTAAAAGTTTTAGAATTTGTTTTGCAGGATATTATACAGGCAATGCCTCATGATGCACATCCAATGGGGGTGCTAGTCAGTGCAATGAGTTCTCTTTCCATCTTTCATCCTGATGCTAACCCAGCTCTTAGAGTAAGTTCATAGATTAGCTTAGCTTCAACACTTTGAGCTTTATATTTATGCATACTGTTTGTGTAACATATGCTGCTCTTGTTTGTTCCATATCTCTTTTTTTCTCCAAGAAGATAAAAAGAGTACTTGAACTTATTAACAGTGGTAATAGTTTTTCTGGCTTGAAATTGTTGCCTGGCTGCTTGAAGCCAATCAAGTTGCATGATGAGCTTGGTTGTTACGATCTGGAATGAAATTTAGTTTTCTCTATCCATTGCTTGTTTTTTTTCTTTTTCTTTCCATTATTTTTTAGTTCTTTCGAGTGGATGTGTGGGCATCATATTCTTTTATCATTCTTAAATGTCCATGCCAATGTGTGTGCTTGTTGCTATCGAACTTATTAGGTTCTCATGCATTTTTTATGTAAATTTATTTGATGCAGGGGCAAGATCTTTACAAGTCGAAACAAGTGAGAGACAAACAGATTGCCCGCATTCTTGGAAAGGTTCACTCAATTCAATTTCCTTACTTCTCTTGGACCTAAGAACATGTCGTTTATGAACTACCCATGCTGTCAGACTCTGATTTGCATCTTTTATATACATGTTTTTCAGCTTAAATTTGTTTTCAGCATTTAAGCAAATATGGTTTCGCAGCCTTGGTCATAATCTGTCGACTGATGGATGTAAACTGGGATATTATGCAGGCACCAACCATTGCAGCAGCAGCTTATTTGAGGTTGGCTGGTAGACCTCCAGTTCTGCCTTCTAGCAACCTTTCTTATTCAGAGAACTTCCTATACATGCTAGACTCATTGTACGTCATCTGCTCATCTTTTGTTCTTATTACTAACGGGATAATTATAAATAATTCTGTGATAATTTGTTCTTATTGATGGTATTTCTGCATGTTTTAACATTATACACTATACTCTTGTCATTTTTATTTTATTTTCATTTTCTTTTGAAAGTGCATTGCTAAATGTGTTTTTATTTCTTTGTAGTCGTGGTAGGCTCAATAAAGCTACAGAATGAGATGCAAATACTGCCTCATTTTTGTATCAAAATTTATTTTGATGTTTGAGTTGTGGATTTTTCTAAGTCATTTTACATAATTAAGATTTCCTTTTCTGGATTTGCAGGGGCAATAGATCATATAAACCAAATCCTCGACTGGCTCGAGTTCTAGACATACTTTTCATACTGCACGCAGAACATGAAATGAATTGCTCCACTTCAGCTGCTCGACATCTTGCATCCAGGTAACTATCTTACACAAATAAAGCAGCCCTCTGTAATGTCTGACTTTCATTTTCTGAATTTGCAGTGGCATAAATGTGTACACTGCTGCTTTTGCTGGGGTTATAAGCTTGTAGTAAAGCAGACCTTGTCTTTTCTCATTTTCCTTGTCTGAATTTGCAGTGGTGTCGATGTATACACTGCTCTTGCTGGGGCTGTTGGAGCATTGTATGGTCCTCTTCATGGTGGAGCAAATGAGGTAACCATAATGGCATGCTTTTTCGTAGTTATTTTATCCATACTTAAAACTGACCTTCCTGACATTTTCTAGCAATTTGTTTTATTCTGATGCTAAAAACCTTATTCTGCTTCATTGATTGTTCTACCACTAAAAGCCTGTTTGTGCTTCATTGATTGTTATAGGCTGTGCTTAAGATGCTGAGTGAGATTGGAACCATTGAAAACATTCCAGATTTCATCGAGGGTGTGAAGAACAGGTGATTATTTATTTCAATCAAGTGGATGTATGTCTGCCACAAACTTCATGATTACTCTGCTTGCAAATGCTTTTATTCCTTTAGAAAGTTTTGATTTATATTATTGGGCATCTCCATTCTCCAGGAAGCGAAAGATGTCAGGTTTTGGGCATCGTGTGTATAAAAACTATGATCCCAGAGCAAAAGTCATTAAGAAATTGGCAGAGGAAGTGTTTTCCATTGTTGGTCGGGATCCTCTTATCGAGGTAATTTTCCACTCCATTATGTGGGGGGGAGAGAGGGGGGGGGGGTGTTGGGTTGCCACTGTTGTTAAGCTGCTTTTAACTGTCATAGACCTTATGTTTGCGAGTCATGCCTTCTAAATCACCAAACTGGGAGCTAAAAAAAATGCCAAGAATTGTCATAGAACATTATGGGAGGAAAACCCAAATAACATGATTTTGAAGCTATCTTGTGTGATACCCTATCCTCGGCTCAAGAGATCAACTTTTTTGGTGTTGTGCCATATTAGGGCAAATATTAAAAAGTAGTTTATTATTTTGGACGAGCCATGTTGAGTTGAGAGAAATTGTCACCTCTATTATTTAAAGCTACTTCTCAGTGTGAATTCTATTATTAATAGGAATATTATTTTAAAAAATTTAGGTTAAAACTTAAAAGAGCATTTAGTCATATTCTTGAAATAATGAAGGCTAAATTGATGGTTTATGTTTTCATGGGTAATATAGTAAGGACAAAAGAAATTGATCCTTTTTGGAAAAAGAATTTAAAATATGGACTGATTGGTGGTCTAAAATGATGATAGAATTTATTCCTACTCTTCTTGTTAAAATTGAACTTTTTAATACTTTTCCCAAGCATAGTAAAGAGATTATGGAGGGCGCTCCCTTATGCATCAATTGTTATGCATCAATTGTGGCTTAATAACCATATGTTTGGAATTTTATTGACATCTGTTTGTATTTCCTTTTTCAATGATATGAAAAATTTAGTTATACAATAGACGGTAAGAATGTGTTGCGCCTCCAATTTCTTTATGCATTTGTTTTTATGGTGTTTGCAGGTAGCGGTTGCCTTGGAAAAAGCTGCTTTAGCTGATGAATATTTTGTTAAGAGGAAGCTGTATCCAAATGTTGATTTCTACTCTGGGTTAATATATAGGTACAGATAGATATCATCAATTTTGCACCTCATAGTGCAGTTTATGCTAAAGATAAAGAAAATGACTCCTGGAGGCATTGAAAAGAATTTCTTTTTCCTCAAGCTTAAAATGTCTGTGACTGGAATTCTTGTTAACAGGGCAATGGGATTCCCAACGGAGTTTTTCCCTGTCTTGTTTGCAATTCCTCGAATGGCTGGTTATTTAGCTCACTGGAGAGAATCACTGGATGATCCTGATACAAAGATAATGAGACCACAACAGGTTACTTCCTAACACTTTCTTGAATTTGTTTTCCTCGTTAAACATGAAGCTTTTCTTATACCCTAAAGTATGGGCGATCAAGTTGGTTTTTCTAGTGCAAGAAACTATTCTATAAACTATCTTGACCAGCCGGGCTAATAAACCATCATTGGAACTGTAAATCATCTTGACTTCAATTCCTTGAGGTATCAAATTTCTCTTTTGGAAAAATGTAGAAAGAGAATTCCTTGATTGGCTTGGAGTAGTATTTTCTTGCTGGAGCGGCCATAAAGAAACTAATGTATACAACTTTTTTTCAAGCCTATCTGTTTGTCAAGGCAAGACTACCTTCAATAATTTTGAAGTAAAATTTTTCTTTCTTAATTATTGTTATGCGCTTCTAGTCAGTTTATTGGCCTTTACATGATTAGTTTTCAGTTAGCCATATAATCATCATAATTACACATCCACATGACAATTTAATATTTGATAAAAAAATACTGGATTCCAAGATATGCAAGGCTTCAATCCATAGCTGAACCAAATACCGTGTGAGCTTCTAACCTGGATTCCTTTTCTGTTTATTAACTCTTTGTATGCACTGTTTCTGGAAAGAAGGTTTATATCCCACTTTGTATGCAAGGCTTCATCCATTTTTCTTTTTAGCACTTACGTATGTTTCTGGTTATTAATTGGGAATGTGTGATATCAGTCATCTGTTTGGTGGTTCAGGTTTACACTGGCGAATGGTTGCGACATTATATGCCACTCAAAGAACGGATGGTACAAACCGATGCGGATAGGCTTGGCCAAGTTTCCATTTCAAATGCCTCTAGGCGACGACTTGCTGGATCTGGGGTTTAGCTTACGACTGGATTTATATAATTCAAGGAAAAGAAATGGAAACCAATGACGACAATTTCTTGAATGAATAAATGCTCCTCTGTTCAAGGTTTCTTCTACGTAAAAGCATGATATGAATTATTGTTTAGGTGTCTATCAGGTCATAAACTGACAATGCTGCACTCTCTCTGTTTGTATTCACAGACTACTTTACATAATTAATATTTGCAATTGCAAGATATCTGTTGAATATTTCACTTGATGCAGTGGCCTTGTCTATGCATCCTTTTTCTGTTCTCTCGGTGTCAATTTCACTCGACAGCATGGTTCTTAATATAAAACTAGTGTATTGTCCGCACAGATTCTTATTTATACTTTTGTTTTTAATTAGAATAAGATAAATTTAGGGCCAATGCAGCAGATACCTGATTAATCTTCGGAGAACAAGATTAATAGTAAATAACATTAAAGAACAAGTATTACAAATATTTAATAGATCAAATATAAAAGTTAGAATAGGATAAATTGTTCCCACATTGTATGAAGTGGATTCATCACTATTTAACTACCATTAATGCCAGAAGCATGAGAGGTTCCCTCCAAACAAATCAATTAATCCTTTATGTATTATTATTTATTTTTTTATGAGTAAACTCATTTTGAAAAAATGAAAATGAAAATGGACAAAAATAAATTGTAATAACATACATAAATAATATACTTGACTAATTTTTTTTTATGAAGAAATAGAAGTGCAGGGAATTTTAAAAACTAAATACAACAAAAAAAGAAAATAAATGATAAGAAAAGCAAGTAATGCATAAGCCACAGACTAAACAGTAATGAAGGCGAAAACCGAAGAGAGCAATGAAGAACATGACGGAGATACATAAGCCTCCCTGTCCACCCTTTTTGGAGCCTTATTATTATTATTATTATTATTATTATTTCTGCTCCCTGGGGATTCAATTGAACACCATCTCTGCTTTGCCATGTTGAAGTTTCGTTGCAGCTGTACTCTGGCTTGCCGGAAGCCCGTATTACTCAATGCCTAGATATGTAGACAGCATGCATGGTGTAATTTTGCTGATTAGTATTCTTTTTTTCCATCTATTTAATATAGATTGGATTTAGTTATATATCCTTGCTAGCAAAAGGGATAGGTAGGAACTCAAAACAATTTAAAAGAAGAGGATATTGATGTTGATTGAGATACATCATCTCAGTGTATTTAAATGGATTTTGATCTTGCTAATTGAAAAATGGAACCATGGAGGATGAGGGAAAGTGACAAAATGATCAGTAGTGTGGATCTAAAACTACATTCAGCATTGTTTCGTTTCATTTCTGGATATTTCTTAAGAATGTTGTCTTATTTGATGATGTTGTTCTTTACTGTTAAAGATTTTGTTGTTTCCTTTTCATCCAGCAATATTTTGTTTCACTTTTGGAGATTTCTTAATAATTAGTGACACCTAATTTTCTGTTTGGTTTTCAACATGGATTCTCATGTCATTTTTCACACAGCGAGACTGATTTTCTCCATTCAAATCTTATAAACATCTCTCTTAGGATTGATTCATGTGAAAAAGATTTCTCTCACAACCCTCATAATTTAAACTCCATAAATCAAACTCTTCAAAAATGTCACCGACATAAGTTATGAAAGACATAATACTTTTTAACACAAAACATTTGAGCATGTGATTGAGTAAAATGGGAGCGAGAGACGAAAGAAAATGTACATTTTGGAGACCCTAAATTTGAACTTCTTTTAAGGTTGTGTTTTGTTCTGGATTAAAAAAAAAATCAGGTTAAATTTTATGGAGTTAATATTTAACTCCGTTAAACTTCTTTGGAAGGGTTTTTTTTTTTTTTAAAAAAAAATGATGTGCTTTAAGCCAGATAGACTCCACCTCATTTGTATATGCCAACTACTTATGTTTTATTTAGTTAATAAGGAGAGAAAGAATCTCATGTCGCTCTCATTCTTCTTTCTTATTTGCAAAACCATCTTTTTTAATCATGATATATACAAAAATGTAAAATCGTGTCTTGTTCCAATCATCATTGTAAAACTCAGCCTAACCTTACAAGTTAATACGGGATTCAAGAAACCCATGACCTTAACTAAGTTTTACATGTTAATAAACCAGAGTTGCAATTGACATGGCCATGCCTGGGTGACCGGTCAGGTTAATATGAAACTTGAATGACCTGACAAAACTCAAGTGAAATCCAATTTTTTTCTGCTCATTTTGAATTAGAGATAAATCCCTAATTCACAAAACAGAGCAACCACGCTTATTTGGAGAAGATAATTGCCAAAGAAGAGAAAAAATTTCCAATTCTCAAATCTCTAATTCCCATCTTCCCCTCTTCTTCATGATCTACACGCAAAAAGCTACATGATGCGAATCTTGTGACTACGTGGTCACGCAACCTATAACAAGATTGACAACGAATCCCGGAAAGCCGAAACAGATCTGATAGGAGTGTGACATAATGAAAATATGTCACAAGGCACTAGCACTATTGGAATAAAAACTCCTACCTTGAGAATACAAATTCGCAAACGAGAAGTATAAGAAAGACGTCACAAAGCCTATTATTAATCTTTGATAAGTCAATTTAGTTTGTTAGAGAACCAAAGAATGCAAGAATCTCTCTCACGCAAGCTAAATAAATTCGGCAGCAAAAGTATTATCAAGTCAATATTTTGTCCTTACAAAGAGTATTTATACTATTGAAAATAAAACCCTAACATTAAAGGGTCAATCATGTACCCAATCTAACTAGCTCATACTAATTAAAATAAGATTTAAAAAAGTAAAGAAAAAAATAAGAAAAATAGTCTTAAATGCTTTGTCACCATTTGTTGCATATGATAGTGAAAAATACTCAAGTTAAATAATTGTTGAAGAATTTTTGCTGAACAAAAATCTGATATCTTGTAAAATAAAAATTAGTTTTTGACCATTTAATTCTTCTTATTTGATCTGGAATCCTTGTAAAATAAGTAATTCAAAGGCTACCATATAAGTTTCTAATAGCATTAAAGACTTTTTGTAGTGAATGAAATCCACAACTTTTAAGGAAACATCATTTTTTTTGTCCGAATGAATTAGAAGTCCTCTCATTTATCGTTGGAAATGTACAGATATATAGTTTCCAAATCAATTAGAATAGTACCCAAAATCCTCTTGTAGCTTCAAATATGAGCTACAAATTAGATAAAGGTTCAACCAAGCAAATTTAAACTTTTTTTACACAAGTTTCTTGACCTAATCCATTAAAATCTTTTTGAATTTATTTTGTTTGACCTTAAAATAAACTCAATAAACACTTCTAATAAATTATTTGGTGTCATAGCTAGGATCACATCACTACATTAAAGCTTGTTCGGCAAGTATTCACCATGTTTCTTTATGTTTTTTATATTTCTCTTCTTTGATTGCTTCTTTATCGGTTTATACAAATGAAAAAAGCCTCGAAAGACTTGTGCCTTAGCATTGTAGTTATTTCCATTCTTTACAAGCCACTCCTCAGACATGCCCATAACCTCATCATCCATTCTCAGCTTGATTTGGTGTTGTGAGTTTGTCCATAAGACTTGTACCTCCATGATAAAGTTTTTTATATTCCTTTTTGAGAGAAGAATTGAGAGGAAGATAAAATGTGAAAATAGAGACCTAGGGATGGTGGTTCTATAAAGAAAGAATGATTAATTTTAAGAAAAATAATGATACAGAATCTTGTGAAGAATAAATTTATTTGTGTTTTTGAGTTAACTTGGGAAAAATAATGAGACAGAATCTTGTGAAGAATAAATTTATTTGTGTTTTTGAGTTAACTTGGTTAACCCATTTCATTTATAATCCAGTCATTTAACCAAATCAACCCAGATTTGATCTTATAACTATGTTTTCAATTATAAGAAAAATAATTATGAAAAAAAAACATGGTTTAAATAATATAAATCAAAATTTAAATAAATAAATAAATAAGAATCAGGGTTAACATGTGGACTTGGAGAAGAAAGGGGAAAGTTATTCAAAGGATGGATGAATTGCAACCATAACATGTGTCGCACGTGTACGGCGTAGCGGTGAATATTCCACTTCATCTAAAGTATCTATCTGGCAAATATAGGGAGACAAGAAATTCTTGTCTTTTATCAGTGGAAAATAGAATGGGAGTCGCTACCTAATATTTTGGTCACTAGGAACCCTAACTAGTCTTAGAGATCGAGTATGAGGACTGATTGCGTACAAGGAAGGTGTTAGCACCCCAAATGCGTCTTACCTAAGGTAAGCTGCATTGTTTGATTGTCTGATAAAAAGCTAAGGTATTATTATATTTCTAATTGTTGGTTTATCTATGATTCAAGAAAAGTCCTCATCAGTAAGGATGTCCTTATCTTATCGGGTAAAAACCTAGTCGTTCTAACGTCTATATAACAAAACTACATTTTTAATATCAGGAATACGTTTTACATATAAATTCGTAATCCCAGATACTACAAGAAGACAAAAATATTTTTTTAGAATTTTTGAAATATTGGCCTAGTTCTTATGGCTCTAACAAACTTGTTATTAAAGTCAAAGTGCATGCTAAAACCTTTTTTGAATTTTTTTTGTGTTTTATGTATAAAAAACAATATGATTTTTTTTGTTGTATGAAAATATGATGTGATGATTTTTCTTATCTTTGAGAGACTTGGCCGTATGCATGAAAAACAAAATATTTTTTTTGTTTTATAAATTTTTTTGCAATGTTTTGATGAAAACCAAATATTTTAATACTGGATTTATATATTTACGGTATAAAAATACAAACCAGTATTAAGCAATTTTGATAAAAAAAAATATGCAAGAAAATCAACAAATTTTTTTAAGGATTTTTTAGAATTTTTAATTAATATATATATATATATATTATAATTATGTGGGTTGGGCCGGCCTAGTTAGTTGGGTCAGACTCGGCCCAACAGTCCTCTCTGCTTCTTTTGGTCTGGGCCGGACCCGACCTAGATATCAGGGCTGGGCCATAACCGGCCCGAGCTAGAAAAGAAAAATCGGGGGGAGGGGATTATTTTCCCCCTCCCATCCTCCTGCATGCAGAACGATATTCGTTCTGCATGCAGGAGGAGCTTAAGACGAAAACGAAGTAAAAGGGGAGGGGAAAGAAGAGTTACCTGGCGCGGAGGAGGCGATGCTTTGCTATTCTAGCTGCTTCGCTAGCGGTGCTGTTGTGGAGGTCGGTGGCGGTGTCATGGCTCACGGACAGCAGCTCCAAGCGGCGAGATGCAGCTGTCCACTCCCTTTTTTTCAGGTGTTTTGTCTTGTTTTCTCCTCTTTCGTTGTCAAGCGGCTTCCCTCTATGTGCTTCTTGTTCTACCTGTTTATTTCTCTCTTAAACTACCTCCCCTGTTTTAAACCAGTCCTCTCTCTCTCTCTCTCTCTCTCTCTCTCTCTCTCTCTCTCTCTCTCTCTCTCTCTCTCTCTCTCTCTCTCTCTCTCTCTCTCTCTCGTCTGCTTCCTTTTTCTTTCCTCTCCTTTCTCCTTTTCCACCCCTCTATCTTGTGCTGGTGTTGAGAGCAATATTTATAGATTTATAGGGCAAAGGGGAACGAGGGCGTCCCTATCGCCGCCCTATCGCTGCGCATGGGTAGCGGGACCGTCCTGCCCTGCGGCGCCGGACGAGGTGACCAACGGGCGCCACTTGCATGGCACGACCTTTGGGTATCTCATTATGAGGGGGCATCGGGCTTTGGATGTTTGGCAGAGCACGCGGGGAGAGAGAGGCAAGAAGAAGTAAAGAAGAAAAAACAAAAAATTATCTTCCCCTGCTACACGTCTAGGGAAAGAAGGAGGAGGAATAGTGTCGCTCATAACAACACTGTTTTGCTTCTTTTTTTATTTTTTTTATTTTTATTTTACTTTTATTTTTTGTGTGGGACCCAAAAATGGGTTACAACATGTAATTTAATGATTGTTATTGAGAGCAATTCTTTGAAACTGTACTTGAATTTGCAGGGTTTTTTTTCTTGAGCAGATTAGTTTTCATCTCACGATAGAATTTTATGTCTTTTTGAGAGTGAGGAAGTGTTGATATTGTTTTTTAAAATAATTTTTATTTAAAAATATATTAAAATATATTTTTATTTTTTAAAATTTATTTTTAACATTAACATATTAAAACGATCTAAAATCATTAAAAATTTAATCTAAAACATTTTTTTTTCAATTTATCACAAAACAAAAACTAAAAAAAAAAAAAAAACTAGATTTAACCTCAGCTCTAAACAGACATTTTATCACAAAACAAAATTACTACTGCGGATGGAGGCAAGCTGGTAACCCGTTCAACCGGTACGATTTTTGATATACCATTCAATTTGTGCATTTGCAGAATATACATTTAATTTACATAATATAATATTGATTGTTAAAGGGGGGAAATTTTTTAATTTTTTTCGCTCTCCGTCCATCCCCACCACTCATTTTCCTTTTCTTTTAATTTTATACATTAATAGGTCACACTAATACATTTCTTTTACTAATTCTTAGTTTTATCTAAATATAAATCTTGATTTAAAAATTTATTAGATTCCGCCATTATTATATATAAGTTTCACATATTTATTAAACATCCGTTAAATCATTTTTTATACTATTAACACTTCATTCTTTAAGACTTAACCCCTTAATATTTAATATTCAATTTAACCCCAAACTCCTTTTTAATTTAAAAAAAAACTTAAATGATACAAATATAATTTTTTACGCTAATCACCCATATTGAAATTAACAAATAAGGGAAAAAAAATTATATATGTGAATCTTATATTTAAATTCCAATTAATTTTACTTGTTGTCATAACCCAATTTTTATTTTTTTTCAAAAATCTTCAAAATATTTTAAAATTAAAATTAAAAAACTTTGGTCAACCAGGTTGTCCAAATACAACTAATAACAAGATTTTTCAAAAGAAAAGGAGGGGGAAAATAATAATAAATACAATTTGGGATGAATTAGACAAATAATTGCAATTTAAAAGGTCAAGGATTAGTCTAGAACAGGCTAACAATAATAAAAAAATAACTTGGGGAAGATAGGGGTTTAATTGAAAAGATAATTGACGAAAAGTCTTGAAATTGGATGAATTTGCATGAATTGGATAACCAATGACCAAAAATGAAAAAAAAGAAGCAAAATATATGTACTGAAAATCTGAAGATAAAAGTCCAATTTGGGTCAAATTGTAAATTTGCAAAACCAAGGGCTAGAAATAATTGAACTAATTAGGGTTTTAAATCTTGGATTTTCTTTCAATTTAATCCCTAACTAGAATTAATTGATTTTACTGGTTTGGCCATTTTCCAATTTAATCCTTTCCAAAATTATGCAATTTTAATCAATTTTGCCCCAAATCACATTTTCATTTTTAATTATGCCCCTAATTGAACTAATTAGACCCTAGATTGACAGGTTGTTACAAATTAGTCCTTAGTTCCTACAATTATGCAATTTTAACCAATTTGACTCACAAATTCATTTTTTGATCTTCAATTAATTCTTTAATTGAGTTTTAATTCGAAAATTTATTTTAAATTCATCCTTAGTTGTTTTTTTTATCAAATATAAAAAATTATATAGATTAAAAGTAAAACATAACTGAAATAAAAAAAGCAAAATATACAAGTATGTACAAACAGGTATATTCAAGAAAACAGGCTCTCTAGAACAAGCAAACAACCAAATCAGAACCAACAACGTGCAGTTCTTTAGTTTTTCTAATTTTATTCAAATTAAATACTTTTTCTTTAATTTTTATTCAATTGAGCTCAAACCATTTCTAAATTTTAAATTTTAGTTAAATCGAGAGGTAACCTACCTCGTGATTATTTTTTAAATTCAGGCAGTTGAAAAGGTGACCTAAATCGTGGTCGTTTCGAGATGTGACATACATGAAATCTCATACATCAAGTAGCAATAAAAATCATAAAAATCCTCTGTGAATAATAAGATAAAAATTTATACATTATATTGAAAAATAAAATTGCAACTTCATGTAATAATGTTTTTTAAAAAGGAGAAACTAGGTGGGGGTTGGGCCATGGGAACCCCTCACCTGCCTTTTTATATCTTTTCTTCAGTCAAATCATATTGAATTTTATTCATATAAATAAAAAAATTTAATTTAATCGATGATTCAACACACCAAATACTCAATAAGTCAAATGAAATTATTATGCCTATGAAAATCTCATGAGTTCTCCTAGTTTAATACCAGTACCTAAAATTACTTTGAGTTTATTAGAACCTAATCTTTGTATTCTTATGAAACAAATAATTTAGTGAGTTCAATTTAAAAATTAATTTAATCATTTGACCAAATTTGACTGTCAAGTTATAAACAAAAATCAAAGAAAAACTTGGTGCAACTCAGCACTTCAATGAAAAAAAAGAGAGAGAGTTAGTAACTGATATGAAAATATAAGAATTAATTAATTGTTTTTTTAAATTAAAAAGAGTAATTTATTTATTTCTTAATAAATAGAAAAGTTGTAATCAACTCAATTTCTTTTCTTTTTTTTTTATTGAAAAGAATAATTTTCTTTTCCGGTAGGTTAACCCAAAGCATTTTTTTAATGTTTTTCTTACCAAGCATGTAGATCCAAAACATGTTGTTCAATTAACAAGACTGCATTCTGGTGCCTCTCTTTTGGCGTCGGATTATTAAAGAACCTCTCCCAACCACGCAGCTCCACAACCAATGCTTTTGAGAAAGTAAGTGGAAACTTGGTTTCCACGTGGCTTCATTTTTTTTGTCGCGTGCATCACGTATCTTTCTTACATGTTTCTCACAAGTAGTTAAGAGTGACTCCCTTTACTGGTGACCTAACTCTTTTTGTTCCATCGCTGATGCTTATATAAAGTGGCAGCTCCTCCATATCTAACGCAGCTCAGATCTCAAACCTATTCCCTCAGCTCAAGTCCTAAGCAGTCTCGAGCAACTCCTCTTGCTAAAGCAACGACAACTTGCATATCACCATTAATTTCCAACAGGGTAAGATTTGAAGGAAGGATTTGTCTTCGGCAATGGAAAAGAAGATCAGAGATTTGAGTTCTTGGATGGAGGTTGCGCCAGCACTCTTCATTTCTTGGCGCAAGACTTCCAATTCTCCTGCGCTGGAGACTATTACCGAAGAGGAGGCTGAGGGTAGGGAAGATGACAAATAATTTAATACTCAGTGTTCTTCGATTGTTTTGGTCCCTCTGTTTTCTCTGTATATTGGTTGAATCCGATAGATCATGCAATATAACTTAATTTTGTTGTTCAAACTGGCAAGAATTGTCCGTACTTGTAGCATGCTCTTTCCTTCTCCAATATTCCGCCGGTCCTTGTTTGTGCGTTCACCATAGCATCTAAATGCAATTTCCAACTCAATATCTAAAAGTGTTAATTAATTCTGTCTTCGAAAAATTTATCAAGTTAATAGCCAAGATAGTGGCTTAGCTCTAATTATACTTCAAGTTTAAAGTATAATTCTTTCATCAAGTCTTGGACAAATTATTCCTAGTTCATTTTATAATTGCAGGCATTGAAAAACGATGAACTATTTCGCTGAGCCAGTCTTTTTTTCTTTTTTATTATTGGATTGTTTATCCTATTGAACCCGTTGGTTCAATTGCAACGACAGCAATTATTGACCCCAAATGAACCGGTCTTCCATTGGTGAAAAGTCATTCTCTCGAACAAATAATGACTAAATAAGAAAAAAAAAACACATGGGAGCTAGCCACAAGGATTCAAACTTGGACCTCTACACTTGTGGACGCATGCACAAGCAATCGGGACTTGTGTGCATCAATAATACATATATAAACACACAGAGGAAAATAAACTATTCCTTGACAATAAAAAATAACCAAAAAAATCCAAAACATGAACTCAAAATGATTCAGGAAGAAGATGAAATCTTTTCACTAAAAATCAACCAATTCTTCATCCTCAATTAGCTCTTTCCATTTGAAGCTCAATTATTGCTTCAGCTATCAATATCAATGACCAAAACAAAAGAAGATTCCTCGAAGCTACCAAAAACACAAGTCTTGATCAAGCCAAATGATCAAATTGCTTCTGACTTGTTCAAATCCGAAGAGGAGGTTCTTAATTAATCAAATGCCTCTCTTCAAATTGTCTTTCCAAATAAAGAGGTGATGGTTTCAAAAACCCCTCAAAATAATTAAAAAAAAAAACATAATATTTCTCAATACAAAATTTTCAAAAAAAAATTGATCTTATTTAAATTATATAAATAGATAACTTATTTGTTTAATCTCAAAAAAAAAGAAGGAAATATAAAATTCTTCTCAAGGATTACGTACACCCTTATTCCTTCCTTAGTCCTTAAGGAAAATTTGTCCATCACTCAATGCAAATAGTTGTAAATGCAAGTAGCCTTGTAAAGTTCAAGCAATACCACCTTGAAATGTTGCGCTCCTATTCAAGGTCTGTGAAGCAGGAAACTCATTATCGTATTTGGAGATTTATATGGTTATTAAATTTAGAATTTGTAAAATTAATTAAGATATTCGTAAACTAATTTGTATATTTATATTAAAAAAAATCACTAAAAATTTATATAATTATTAAATTTAGAATTTATGAGTTTAATTAAGATACGTCTAAATTAACCTAAATATTCAAATTAAAAAATAAAAAAGAAAAAGTAGGAAACACGCTTGTTTTTTTCTCTCTGACACGATAATAATCTGAAGCTAGAGAGAGGCAGCATGCACAAAATGAAAAACAGCAAAGGAAAGTAGAAGCTATCATGTAATTTTCTCGACTTTTTCTGATGTCTCTGAACAGTCCTCCCTAACCCTATTATATATATGTAATCTAGGCTTCAATAATTAATTTCAATTAATTTTATAAATAAATACTAATTTATTTCAAAAATTTAAACAGCCCAATTTTTTTAATGCTTTTTTACATTTAATACTTTTCATTAAAAAATCTAATCAAAATGTTCAGGTATTAAACAAGATAAACACTTGTCATTTTTTAGGCCAAAATGTTATTTTAAAGCTAACCAAACTCCAAGCTTAAACCAAGCTTGAGCACAAGCATGTGGTTTAAGTTCAAATTAATCTTATATAGCCTGAGTTTTTTTTACTATAAAACTTTGGTCTTCTGCGAGCCTAATTTTCACTTTACAGTGTATCAATACGTTAATTTAATATATTTTATAGTTAATCAATTAATTACACATGATTTTATTATATTTATGTAAATATATATTTATTATTAATAAAAATTTAATTTATCTTTAAAATTACTCTGTCAACTTGAGATACAAAGTTTTTTTGGATTTGAAAATTGATCAACAAGAATCTTTTGAGACTTATTCATTTAAATTTGATTTTTCACATGTTAATGTATCAATGTTTAAGTATATGGGTTGAACAAACCATCTAGAAGGTGATTCAGTGATAAGAGCTTGGGACTAAAGGATTTGATCTCTTTGTGGTCTCAGGTTCGAGCCCTATGGTTGCTCATATAATGGTCACTGGAGGTTTATATAATCGTTAACTTTGGAGCCCGTGGGATTAGTTGAGGCGCGTGCAAGCTGGCCCGGACACCGGGTTTTCTGGTTTGCCTCTGTTTTTTTATTTGGCTTGGTTTTTCTCGATTTGGTTTGGTTTGGTTTTTCTAGTTTGACTAGGTTTTTTTGTTTTTAGTTTTAGGCCTATAAAACTAAAACCGAACCGAATCAGTTGGTTTTTAAAAAATTCTAATTAATTTAATTGGTTTTATGATTTTTATCACATATAAAAAATACAAAAATATCTTATGATTTTTTTAGTTAAAAGTCAAAAGGTTATAAATAAATTTAAGTAAAGTGATATAGGTTTAACCCACGGGGCATCTCAGGTTTTGGGATTTGAGGTTATTTTTTACTAATCTATTTTGATTTTGAATTTAATTTATTATAAAATAATTATTTAACTCATAAAAAAATATTTTATTAACTTATTGTTATATCCGACCCATAATCTAATTTATTTTCTTAAAAACAGTTTCTTTAATCCTAAACACTTTTTTCAGTTCAAAAACATAAGATTTATATTCAAAATTTTTAGGTTAATTCTGACTTCATGGAGAGTAATCAAAGCTAATAATAAATACTAGGAATTAATTTTGATAATTACTATAATTAATTACTCATAGCCCCGGATGGACCGACTGCATCTCCTCCTTGCCATCCTCCATGTACCGGTAATGAAGCTCACTGCTGCTCATGGGAGGAGGTCGAGTAACTTAAAGTCTCATTTTCTCTCTTGTTCTCTCTCTCGATTTCTCTTCTTTCTCGTTGATTGCTGTTACTGTTCGTTGTTATGGAGAAGAGGGACGAGCTGAGTTCTCAGTGAGAAGCGTGGGTTGCCGGTGAAAGGGTTTTGCAAAAGAGATCGACAATGGAAGGAGTTAAACCAATGGTGACTGAGCGCTTTTGTTGGTGGTGTCGTCGTCGTTGATGTGTCACTGACGTCGCATTATCTCAGTATGCAGCCGGAAGGAAAGAAGACTCGTGTGTTTTAATCATTGTTGTTCTGGAATAATAATGTTAAAGATGTTGAAAAGATAGTATCACTTAAAAATTCAATTCCATAGTGATTTTCACTCAATTCCATGCAATGCTCCAATTTCACCAATAATCTTTATTTTATAATGAATTATATATAAAAGTAAAAGAGTTAGTGAATAAATCTCGTACTGAATAAATAAACTCTATAAGAGTGATATCCAAACGCAATTATCAAATTTTATATGTAATCAGAGCCTCAGAGAGGTAAATGACCTGACGAATATCCTTAGAGTTCAATCCACCTGACAAATATTAGTAAAGTTGGGTGAGAAGTGAGGGAGAGTTTTAATCAACATATATATTCCACGTTGAATAAATAAACTGTAGAAGAGTAATATATATATAAAACTAAGAATATGACACTCATTATAAAGTTTAAGTTTTTTGAATGGAATTTAAACTCAACTATTAATTTAATGGAATCATGATTTATATTCTAGGTCCTAAGAAATGGATTTTATTTTTGTGGTTTGATCGAATATCCATTAGGGTTATAATATATCTTTGATGTATTTCTTATTTAAAAAGATCTAGTTTATTTTTGCGTTTCGAAAGTGTTTTTAAAAGAATATGAAATTTTTTTTATTTGCTTCAAATTAATTTTTTTGGGTGTTTTTAGATCATTTTGATGCGTTGATATCAAAAATTATTTTTAAAAATAAAAAAATATTATCTTAATACATTTCTCAATAAAAAATACTTTAAAAAACAAACCGCAACTACACTTATAAGCAACCCAAAAACTATCTATTATGTATTTCGAGCTTATTAGATAAATTATGTACTAAAATTGAGAGTTTTCTAAATTGTAAGGATGCTAATTATAATGGATTTCTTCCTTTAAGCTCATAAATGGATTTCTAATTACGCCAAGGAGTGTATGTAGGTCTTGACTTGCTTTTCTAAATTATTTTTTTTTAATATCAAATTAATATTTTAATGTGTTTTTTAGTGGATTTAATATGTAGATGTTAAAAATAAAAATAATTTTTTTAAAAAGTATTATTTTAATATATTTTTAATTAAAAAATATTTTAAAAAACATTATGCATCGCATTACTAAACACACATCTAATATTATATTTGATGTGGTTATTGGATTTCTTAAGCCAAGGAGTGTATGTAGTAGGTCTTGAGTTGCTTTTTTAAATTATTTTTTTAATATTAAATTAATATTTTAATGTGTTTTTTAGTGGATTTAATATATAGATGTTTAAAATAAAAATAATTTTTTTAAAAAAATATCATTTTAATATATTTTTAATTAAAAAATATTTTAAAAATACCATATACCACATTACTAAACACAAATCTAATATTATATTTGATGTGATTATTTTTTGTGATACGTGGAACCTTTCATAAGTAATTGACAGATTTTAAAAATTATTTATATTTCAAACAGTAAAAAAAAATACATAGCAAGTAGAAGCTTAAAAATTATGCTTTTGAGGTGTTTTCTTGAACGTGGAGGCACTAAATCCACGGGGCTGCGAAGATCATTTAATGTTATATCACAAATGAGCATATAAAGAAAACAAAAATCAAATACCCATACACCTTCAAAAAGCGTGGATGATTATTTAATTAATTAATTAACTAAGGACTGTATTTTTGCATTGAGTAAAGATTTTGCAATAGACTCAATGTTTGTAAGAATATAACTATAGTTTATTGAGAAACTTAAACAAATTTATGGACAGAGTCATTAAGGTTGGAGTAAAATTGCTAGTTTTGTATGGAATTGAACATGCATTGAACATTGTAGACAAAACTCGACTTTTTTTTTATTTACATGAGTGTCCGGGCTAACTTGCGCACACCACGACTAATCCCATGACTCACTGAACATCTTGCAAGCTCAAAAAACAGATAAGACATCATGAGAATGACATGCGTGCATATAAAGAATCAAACTCAGGACAGGAGCAAAGCAAGCCTTGTAGTTGACCACTGAGTTGACCCTCAAATGCACAAAACTCGACTTTGATTGCCTAAGAATGTGTAAAATGTGCTGAAAATAGCGTCTTCCAAAATTCTTGCATAATTTCATGAATGTTTTGGGAAAATGATAGAAGATAAAAAATTATTTGGAAATGGAATACTTTAACCACAATCACAATTGATTGTTTTAAAATTTATTTTTCATTCAAATTAATTAACATATATAAAAATCAATTGAAAATTTTAAAAGGATATAATAATAAAGAAATGAGATGTAATATAAAAATAAAAAAATAGTGAAGAAAAAAAATAGGTCATCGAGGAGTTCGTTATGGATATATTTGATATCATTAGAAAGGTTTGGATGAGATGATTTTAATCACATATTAAAAAATCATAAAATAATAATAATTAATTAGGGGTTTTGTTTGGGGTTAATTATGATATTCTTTTGATTGTCTTTCAATTTATAATTAGAATTATTTCGTTAAGATCTTTTTAATTATATTGAGTATGATGAAAACGAAGCTCTAGTGTATCTTATAATCTATTTTTTTTTCTTTCTCTATTTTTCCCTTCCTTCAAATCACCTTAACTCCTCCATGATGTTGGATGTTGACTCTCATCTTTTAATTATTAAATATTCATAAAATTTTGAATTAATTTTTATTGTGATTAATTAATTTATAAATGACATGTATTTTGAAATACGACTAAATACTCGTTATTGTATATAAATGAAATTCAAATTCATGATTGTGTTTAAACTATATATATTTGTCAAATATTTTTCTGAACTATATCATTCCTCCAATTTATTTATTTTTTTATCAAAATGTGTTATAGTTTTTAAAATAAAATTATAAAGAAATATGGGAATGTAGTTCAACACTAGTGGACAACCGACCAAATATATAGTAATAAGTGGTTAAAAGACAAACAAGATCTCGTGTTAAAGGACAGAGTTTTCCATGATTATCACATTGTGAAACGTGGCAAAATATCATCCAGGAATGTTTCCCGTACTAATTTCTTTTTTCCTGAAAATGTCCTTTTCAGCTGGGGGAGTGACGGATTAGTGATAAGCACAGAAATTTGATTCTTAAGCAATGATTGATGGCCGCAATGTGGGGTCAATATAACGTGGCATGAATTGAGTGGATGGGGCAATCAACGTGGCTGGAGTGAGTTGGACGGACGGTGGAGGTGAAATGGATTATGGTATATGGTCGGTTTGGTGACAACGTCATGATTCATAATAAGCATGTGATTTTCACCGGTGGCTGGACGGCAACAACTCCGGTTGTTTGGAGAAAGGAAACAAGGCGAGGGCAGGCAACTCCGTTCTTGCTTTGGAGAAATCAATCAAGTCTCTTGAATGTTGATGACTGATCATCAGATTTTAATTGTATTAATTTAAGGGACATTTTTTAATAATTTTCCAGGAGATTAACAGTCGACCGCTCTTGTCGTATTCAACTCGAACAGAGCGTTTCGAGGCATGAAATGAAAGAGAGGATTTCATTATTGGCCGGATCAACTTGAATGTGTTAAGGTCGCGATTCATTATTTTAGCCATTAAATTGATGGTGAGCCCATTAATAATACAGTAATATATTATATTATTCACCCCCCCGGTGAGATCATTTTCTTTTAAATTAAAGAATTATGTAGCGCTGATAATGTACTTTTTTAGTAGGAAAAAAATTTAAAATTAATTTAATATAATTCGATCGAATAACTTGAATTACTAATAAAAATATAATTTGATTCAAAACAAATATTTCATATTATTATTTTTATAAATATTAAGACGACAACTTATTATATTAATTTGGTTAACTTACCAATTCACATGTTAGGTGATGAGACCATAATGATCCCATAAAAAATAAATCAAAATAAATTATGAAGTTTAATTTTTAATAAATTCAATATTTAAGGATGAAATTGAAAAAAAATCAATTAAAAAAAGATAAAAAAATAACCCGAGTGAACCAAGATTAACTTGCCAAGCTAGCGATCCAGGTCATATGACTGAGATAATCCAATATAAAGCAAATTAAAACAAAATAATGAAACTTAATTCTCAATAAATCTAATGTTGAATAATTTAACTAAAATTAAAAAATTGATTAAAAAGAAAAACAAAAAATGACTCAAGTTAATTCATGTTAACCTACCAAACTCATGACTTGAGTCATGAGATGGAGATAACTTGATAGAAAGTAAACTGAAATAAATAACGAAACTTAATTTTCAATTAATAATTTAATGTTGAGAGATAAAATTGAGAAAAAAATTATTACAAAAATGAGAAGAATTAAAAAACTTGAGTCAATCAGTCAAACCTGTGATTCGGATTATAAGACTAGAATAACATAAAAAAAATAAATTATAAATTCTAGTCCCTACAAATCTAATGTTTAAAATAGAATTGAAATTAAAGGAAAAAAGCAAACACAGATTGGGGAAAAAAACTAAAAGAAAAAAACATTATTGAAATAAATAGTATTATATGAGAAGAAGTACAATAATAATTTAAATATTATTAAAATTTAAATTTTAATTTAAAAGTTTTTTTTTTATATATACATATTTCATTTTTATCATTGTGGTAGAGTCAACATGATAAATTGGGTTTTCACCATGTCAATATGCAAACATTAAAGGAATTTGAAATAAAATGTAGTTTATATTTGAAGTCGCTAGGTCTCCGATCCGGTTTCACCAACTAATTAGTTTCGATGGAATCGATAACATTGTTCTTGCCTTTCTGATTGAGAAAGAAAAGAAAATTACACCGTAAAAGTTGGGTCATTTATTTCATGGTCAAAAGTGATTATCTCTTGGAAATTCAATCCGACAGGTTATGTAGTAAAAACCCATGTGAAGCTCGAAGAATTGAGTGAAGGCTGGAACCATCTTTACAGCAGGCCGGAAAAAGCACACCCATGAAGTCCAACGTGGGGTCACGGAAAGTTTAAGAAATCATAGATTGTGAGGTGGGGCGGCGAAGCTAAGTTAATTTAACACTCACTCCTCTCCAACACATCGCATGCATAAATAGCACAGCATTTCTCCACACTTCCACCACAAAACATTTTGTTAGTGAATTATAATACCAACCATACCGCTTTAGCTTTGTCTCTCACCGAACTCGTCAACAGCTATGGGCAAGGACATTGAAGTTGGAGGCGAATTCAGTGCCAAGGACTATCATGACCCTCCGCCAGCGCCATTGATCGATGCTGAGGAAATAACCCAGTGGTCTTTTTATCGGGCTATTATTGCTGAGTTCGTTGCCACGCTCTTGTTTCTGTACATCACTGTTTTGACCGTGATAGGTTACAAGAGCCAGACTGACGTTAATAAAAACGGTGATGAATGTGGTGGGGTTGGCATTCTTGGCATCGCTTGGGCCTTTGGTGGCATGATTTTTATTCTTGTTTACTGCACTGCTGGTATCTCAGGTCAGTGATGGAAATAATATAATCACGTATAGCTGAATTGTTTTTCTATCATCTCTTGAAATGGGACCGATGGATTTGCTAAAAATTATGCAGGTGGACATATTAACCCGGCTGTGACTTTCGGTTTGTTCTTGGCTAGGAAGGTCTCCTTGGTGCGTGCCATTCTATACATGGTGGCTCAGTGCCTGGGGGCCATATGTGGATGTGGACTTGTGAAAGCATTCCAAAAGTCTTATTACACAAACTATGGTGGTGGAGCCAATGGACTTGCTAACGGATACAGCAAGGGAACTGGGTTAGGTGCTGAGATCATTGGCACTTTTGTTCTTGTCTACACTGTTTTCTCTGCTACCGACCCCAAGAGGAATGCAAGGGATTCTCATGTTCCTGTTCGTGCTCCATGCCCCTCTGTCTATAAAATCAAAATTAGAAATTCTCATAGTAATAAATCCAGGTTATCAACTGGTTTTCACTAATTTCCTTTCCAACTATAGGTACTCGCACCACTTCCCATTGGATTTGCTGTTTTCATGGTTCACTTGGCCACTATTCCAATCACCGGTACTGGTATCAACCCTGCTAGGAGCTTCGGAGCTGCAGTGATCTTCAACAAGGAAAAGGCATGGGATGACCATGTGCGTGGCTAATTCCCAGTAAAATATATATATTTCCTAATTAGTTTCATATTTGGTGTGCTCATGTAAATTTTATGTTGTTGCTTCAGTGGATTTTCTGGGTTGGACCTTTCATTGGTGCTGCAATTGCTGCCTTATATCACCAGTTCATCTTGAGAGCAGCTGCTGTTAAATCCCTTGGATCCTTCCGGAGCTCTCCCAACATATAATATTTCCATTCAGTTATGGAACGTCCGCCAAAGATTAAACTAGTCCAAAAGAGTCTGGGACTGGCCAATATGTACATTATTCAGTCCAGGTCTCAGATATCAATGTTATGTCATGGTCGTGTGCTTGGGCACTTGTTTTATTTATGCTCAAATATTTTCACCTTCTCTGTCCTTGAGTTTTTCTTTTTGGTCAATATATAGTGTTGATGAATCAATCAGCAAGTGCTCTGTGTTAGTCTTTAATAATTTCGATCCCTCTGATCTCTTTTCTTGATATCTCACTGTTATGTCAGGGAAGGAAATTCACGACTCATTATGGCATATATACCTGTCGTAATTATATACAAATAAATCATTTGAAATAATAAAAAACAAAGTGAGAAGTTCAACTTTTTCTCATTTTCGTGCAGCTTATGAACTCTATGCGCTATATCTCTGTTGCATCCCTCACTGTTTTACTACTGGGCTCACTGGTTGCATCACTCACATATGACTACGGACTGCAGTGTATGCCAACAGTAATTGGGGTTTTATAAAATAATTAAAATTGGATGATATAAAATTACGGCATTTACTGTAGATCTACACTCTATAACAATATCTGTGGATCCAGATACAATGGCATTGTAGATTCAATGTGAATCGCACCAGTGTCTGCTATGGAGGTGGAAAGTATAAACTTACCCTCTATTTGTCGAGAGCTATAAGAATGCTTAGTCATTTAAGTGTAATTTAGATTCTTCAATAATTGCTTGCCATTTGGACTTTATCGTCTCTCTCTTTTTTTCCTCTCTCTCTTATATAACTTAAGCTTTTCCTCTATCTATGCATCAAGAAAAGCAAATCATATTACCTCTCTCTCTTTCGAGCTTGTTGTCACGAATAAAAGGATAAATTCCTTTTTTTTTTTTTTGAAGGGACAACTGCCCATAGCAAAAATGATAATCAAGGAAGGTAATTGCCGATGTCCATTGATGGATAAACATTTTTTTGGTATCATGAAAAATAAATTTTGGTCTCAAATTCTTATTTAAATTTTACAGATGGACATATATCCAAATCAAAGAGGATATTTCTTTATTTAAAAAAAATAAAGGTAAAGAAATATAAATTTATTATATTAGAAGAAAAGAAGAGAATGACAACGTGAATCTCTTGTCAAAACTAGTAAGCTTTAATTCCAATGAACTCAATTTGGATATATGGATTGAAATTTTGAAAAAACCAAAAATAGAGAAAAGGCTACAGGCCACCCCAATTGACCTAGAGAATGATTGGAGAACTTCTTTAGTGATTATCTGCTAATTACAGAGTTGCCCCTTGAAAAAAAATGAGGCCATTCATCTAACTGGATGAGCAATATGGTATTGTTTGGTTAAAGGGGTCTTATATAGACAATTTGCCCTAGCTCCTTTTTTAAAGTGTTTGTCTCATAGAAAAGGCACTTTTTGTGAGAAATCCATGGGGGAATCTATGGTTTATACATCGGTTCTAGAGCTCTTACTACTCAGGTCAACAAGATAGATTCTAGTGGCCAGCTGTCTTAAGCGATGCTACTAACTTGGTGAAAAGATGTGATCAATGTCAGAAACTTACATCGGTCTCTAGACAACCCTCTATAGAGTTGACAACCATATCTTCCTTATGGCCCTTTGCCTAGTAGGGGATGGATTTATTGGGTCCTTTCCTAAATACCATAAGGAACAAATAGTTTATTTTAATAGTTGTGGACTACTTTACCAAATAGATGGAAGCAGAAGTTTTGGTAGATATCACCACTAACAAGGTCATCTTCTTCTTTTGGAAGAACGTCATTTGCAGATTTGAAATTCTAAAAATCTTGATCACTAATAATAAGACACAATTTAATTGTTGTAAGATGAAAGAGTAATGTCAAAGGCTTCACATTGACCATTGACTTTCCTCAGTGTCTCACCCCTAGACAAATGACCAAGCTGAACTTACTAACAAGGTCCTACTCAATGGACTTAAGAAAAAGATAACAGAAGCCAAGTTAGAGTGGGCCTACTCAACGAGATTCTATGGGCCTATATGACTACTTATAAGACATCTACTAGAGAAAATCTATTTCTCCTCACCTATGGAATTAAGGCTCAAATACCAGCTGAGGTTGGGTACGCAAGTCATTGAGTCGACTATTATACCTCAGAAGGCAATGAACAAAGCTTTAAGGCCAATCTAGATTTCTTGGAAGAATCTCAATTGACCATGGAAATCAGAAATGAGGTTTATTGACATACCATAATGTTAGAGTCAAAAATAGAAGATTCAAGTTTGAGAATTTGGTGCTGAGAAAGTTAAAAGCTATGAGCAATATAGCGAGCAAAGGCAAGTTGGGCCTAAAATGGGATGGTTCATTCAAAGTCGCATGGGTAGTAAAGGCAAACACTTACCAGTTAAAAGATATGGAAGGGAAGAGTCTCCCTCACGCTTGACACTCTAATAATTCAAAAACATACCATGGTTAACGAGAATAAGAATGTAAATTTATAATATATGTATATTAAAAATTACATAATATGTTTTCATTCTCTCTAGGTGACTTCTAAAGGCCTCTCAAGAATTCACCAAGGATTAATCTCGGATCCCTTATTCTCCAGTGCAATCTTGGACTGGCATATTCTCTAGGTGATGACTAAGGGTCTCTCACTAATTCGCTAGGTTTGATCTCCTATTCTCTAGTACATTTTTGGATTGACACATTCTCTAGTTGATACCTAAGGGCTTATCACCAATTCACTAGAGGTTGATCTTAGATTCTTCATTCTATAGTGCAGTCTTATATTAGCTTATTCTCTAGGTAATGCCTAAGAGCCTCACATTCTTCAAGTGTTGTCTAAGGGTCTTTCATAAATTTTTTAGGGGTTGAATTCGGATCTCCCATTCTCTAGTGCGGTCTCAAACTAACACATTCTTCAGGTGATGCCTAAGGCCTTTCACCAATTCATAAAGGTTAATCTCAAATCCGTCATTCTCTAGTGCAATCCTAAATTGACATATTCTCTTAGCAATGCTTAAGGTCCTATCACAAGTTTACTAAAAATACTCCCATGGATGGCTAGATTAAAGAAACAAGAATTCTTGAATTACAACCATAAAATAATTAGGTATATCTACAACCTAGATTTCCTCTCAATTCCGAGTAGGGTCCAAGTTCCACATACTAATGATAGTTAAAGTTAAAATCTCGTTAAAATTTGAAATTGTTTCTAAATATAGGCGTTGGACCCATCTAAACTATATAAGTCCAGCTCGTCAGATGCATGAGGACATAGAACCCAGTATAGAAATTTTACTATGTATGGGCGTTGGACCCATCTAAACTAAACAAGTCTAACAAAAAAAAATATTGGACCCATCTAAACTAAACAAGTCTAACAAAAAAATATATTTCACAAAGAAAATATCAAATTTAACAAAATATAGATATTCATTACATGATGAAAAAACCCCACAGGATTAGGATTGTGCACACAAGTTAAAGGGGTGGGCCTAAAGCTTAAACATTAAGATTAGACTCCTAAGTGATAACGTATTATTTGGTGGGAAAGGCTTCCGTCCATACTAAACATCCCTAAGCTTGACAGAATACTAGGCTCAGATGACATGGGTCTAGCTTACTTTCAGGCTTTAACACCCTTGGACATAGCTACAAGTCAAGCCCAAGTGAACATAAATCTAGTGAGCTGCTACATCTAGTGTCCTTAAGCTTGGCTACGTGCCAAATCCAATTGGACATGGGTCTGATGATCTTATTGACCCAATAAACTTGGGCTTAGCTGTGTGACAAGTCTAATTGGTCATGGATCTAACGTGCTGCCAGACCCAACACCTTTGGCTCGGCTACTTGTAGATTTTTCTTTTAAGGTTTCCCTGGCAATGAAGGTTTGTTACTCGGATTTTGTTACCTGGATAAAGTTGACGAATTGTGTGACCCCTTGAAGGTTTTCTGAATGTCAAAGGGTATGGTTTGTGTATGGTTTTTGTTGCTCCCTTGGGCATCCTATTCAAGCTTAAGTGGTGCACAATTCTACTCATGCTTATTAAAGTTTAACAAAGTTTAAGCTTGGATCGAAGTTTCTATTGCATCTGCTCTTGACACAAAAACGTATAATATGCATTGTTATATGTTTGCAATATGGTCTCTAAAGGAGAAAAGTTTGGTTGAGATCCTATTGGGCAAGGCCCAATAAATTGGTTAGCATACTCTTATGTCACCTGCTCCATTAGGTGGTCCAATTGTTCATTTTCCTTTTATTCTTGGATACCCGCCACGTGCCAAACATATCATTATAGAAACTATTGCCATTGGATCCTTCCATCATGCATGTCATTGGTTAAAGGAGCAATGAAGAAATAGAAATATTGAAATGAGATCGTATTAAGTGGCTATTAATGTTTAAAATTTTCATTGGAGGTTACTTGCTCTTCTGCTTGATGCTGTTTAGAATTTGAGGCTAGTGTTCTGCAAAGCAAATACCTGCATCTTGATGAATTGCCTATTGAAAATATTATCTGCGTGGATGAAGTTAATGGTTTACATGCTACAACTAGCCACATCGAGGGATATAAAATTGTCGGCCTTGATTTTGAAATGAAACCCAATTATGTAGAAGACAGCAAACCAAACAAGGTGTCACAGGTTTGCACTTTGAAAAAAAAGAAGGGATTTTCAGGTATACGAGGTTTGCGTGTTGGTTGTCATTTTCTGATGGATAGTTAATATTCACTTCTTAAAAACACATCGATGTTGCTATGTAAAATTTATTTTATAATGAAATCGAGTTTTTTTTATGTATCAGGTTTCTAGCATGCAAATTTCTAGACCTACTGATGGGCTTGTCAGTGTGATAAATTCTTAGAGATCATCGGCTCATATTAGGTTCTAAGACTTTATTTATTTTTATAATTTTTAATATAAAATATTAATATTATAGATATTCATCTTTTTATAACCCTAAATTTATAAAAAAATATCTCAATAGCCTACCATATCTTTATCTTATTAATATTGTATAAAGAATATTTGTTTCTTATTAATATTTTGTAAGGGATATTAATCCCTCATTGATTCTATAAGGAGAAACTAACTCTTTAACCCCTTAAATCCAGCAAAACAACAAGGCTTAGAGGTTATAAATACCTCCTGAACTATCTAAGTAAAGGGTTAAAAATTTTTATTCTCTAGACAATAATACTTATAAGTTCGAGAGCATTTATCATATCAAAAAAAAAATATTTTTATTCTTGGAATTTAAGGTTCATTCTCTCATTTGTTGCCATCCATTTCTTAAAAGTTACTAACTTTATCATATCAAAACCCTTTCCTTTCATAACAATTTCTTTCAGGAGGCGAAAAGCGCGCATCATTCAACATTGCCCCATGATAAAATGATGACTCCACTAGTGAATGCCTTGTCTAATTAAACTAAACTCTGTTTGTTTGATTGTTCGTTTGTTTTGGTCTATTTAATTTTAGCACGCATTTTCACTGCTTTAGCATTTTTACTTCTTGTTCATGCATAAGTACATCGAGTATGGATGAATGCCCTTATGCATTTTAATTTCACAAATAAATCCAATTCTTTAGGTGGAGAGTTGCAGTTTGTCTCATGACTTTCAGTTGAGGTTCATATTCGTGTAATATCCAACTATGAGTTGAGTGTTTATACAGTATTGGTAGTCACACCGTACTCCAACCATTTCTTGTAAACCCCTATATTGCCTTCACGCAAAGTGGTCACTAGTCAGTTTGTAAACCTGTTTAAGACCAGCTAGAAAGCTTACTCATCATATAATAGCCTAAAACCTACCTGTAAGGTGCGAGCTTTCTAACAATTCATTTTGCATCAAGACAGATCTTATCAATAGTCCTGAACTCTGCAGGACTTTCTGAGCTAAAACGACTTTTCTAAAAAGAGCCTGAGATGATCAAACTATGGGTTTTTTTTCCTTCCATACCTGATATGCATGTACACATATTTACATCCACACTTATACATCAATTCATTGTAAATGACATACATACACACCAGGTTAAAAATAGGTCCCTAAAGAGTCTACAACACTCAACTTCGAGTAAGAAACATGGAAGATGAAGAACGTGCTCACCATGATGCTTATTTTTAAGAAGAGTTAGAGTCTCTAAAAGTTAGCGTGACTTGCCTTACTAGCTTACTCGAGCAAGAACTTAGAAATGCCTCTGGTGAAGGTATTCCCAACCAACCTTTCATATTTGTTTAGACCCCAACAACAACTCAACCTGAAGAAAGAAATGGATAAACATGGTTAAGAGCCCCAACACAATCCAGCATTTGTACAATCGATAACACTGACGCCATCACCTGTAGTTATAGATGCATTCGCCAACGAGTCCCACAAGACAAAGTCATTTGATAACATTGATCAAGATAAGATGGCACGCTGCTAGAATTAAGGCTATTGAAGGGGTAGACTTGTATGACCCAGTACAAGCCGTAAAAATGTGTCTGATCCCGAATGTGGTTGTATCGAAGAAGTTTTGTGTTTCTAAATTTATCAAATACATAGGAACACAATGCCCTATCATTCATCTCAAGTCCTATTACAATAAAATGGTATAAGTAGTACACGATGAAAAACTACTGATGCATTTTTTCCAAGATAGTTTAAGAGGGGCGACATTGAACTGGTACATGAGATTAGACACCATAAAGATCCGCAGATGGAAAGACCTGGTAGATGTTTTTGTCAAGCAGTACAAGTACAACATGGACATTGCTCCTAATAGAACCAGCTTGTCTAATCTAGAAAAAAAAAGACAAAGAAAGCATAAGGGAATATGCCTAGAGATGGAGAGATCTAGCTGCACAGGTACATCCAGCATTTTTAGACAAAGAAATGATCATTATATTTGCCAACATGCTTAAGACGTTATACTATGAGCATGTGATGGGTAGTTCAGCCTAGTAATTCACCAACGTTTTGGCAGTAGCTGGGCTCATTAAACAATGAGTCAGGAGTGGTAGAATTTCTATGCCCACTGAGAAAAGAGGCTTCGAAGGGAAAATGAAGGAGGTCGACTATGTTGAAGGTGGCTACAAGGGTAAGGAAAAACCAATTCCAAAATTGCCACACTCCACCCTAAATTGCCAACATCAACTCCTCATTTCCTACCTGAAAACCTGAGCCTCAAAACCTCCAAGCCAAAAGCCAAACTAAAACTTTCCCGAAAAAGAATTACTAAAGGGTCCTCCAGGAATAACTACCTCCATTATCATTACCTCTAAATGAGATGTATTAGAAGCTACTAAGCATCAAGCATGTAGCTCTCGAACCCTTGGCACCTCTGTAGCCACCTTATCCCAACTAGTACAAACCTAACCTCACCTACGAATATCATGCTGGTGCTACATGACATAACATTCATAGTTATAGTGCCTTCAAGAAGAAGCTCATGTAGTGATTAAAGTTGTGTGGATAACATTCAAAGAAGCTCTGAACGTGAGTACGAACCTTCTACCCAATCATACTTTAGGCAGTGGATCAGTAAATGCACTAAAGGCAAAATGCTGGGGAAATTTAAAAGCACCAATAGTAAGAGCAATGTGCGAAGAAGGCAACATGAATTATTGAGGTACTCAAATTTAAAGGGTTATCCATAAAGGACAAAATTCCACTGAAGTTTTCTATCCACAAGAGCTTTCATGAGGAGGCTAGCCAAAGGGGAAGTGTACTAGAATAAAAAGATGGAGCCTGCCCCTATTATTGCCTTCTGTTTGATCATGTCTTTTCTAACCTATTTTAGTCTTGGCTCATAATGCCACAAGACTTTCTTTGTCAAATGAGCCCTTCCTTTTAATAGGATCATGTGTTTTCTTATGTTCATGATGTGCCTTCATTTTTGTTGTTGTTTCATGCAAATAACACACCTACACAAGAACACCCTTTACTTACAAGAATTCTTTGGTATGTTTCCTTTTTTCTTTGAAAACTATGCATGATCTCATATTTTCACAAGGATTTTTAGGAAATCAAAGTCTCAATACAAAAAGCAAAAGCCAAATTGGTGTTTGTTCTAATAAACAAGTTCTGGAAATTCAAGTGATCACCTAGAAAAAGAAAAAAACTTGAAGAACAACCCAAACACCATACGATGACTTCAAAGCTAAGTTTTAACTAAATGAATAATGAGAAACCATTTTGCATATTGACATGAAAGAAAGCAAAGCTTATTGATTTTCAATGCATGCGTTTGAAATGAGAAAATGTCATCTTTGATAGTCCTTTCACAATACTAAAAAATCCCTTACAATCCCTTTTTGAGCCTAATGTGTTTTTCTTGAAAAATAACTGATGTGCCGTGAATGATTCAAAAATTAGCAACAATGAATTTGACGAAAATGGATGAAGGATGGGTCTGGTTGTGTTGTCTTTCTTTTGGTATTTAGGCTGGATTATAGTGATTTTAAGGTAAATAAGATGGGGGATAGACTAGAATGATACTTTGATAAGTCGATCTGGATGCCACAAAGATCAATCTAGGATTTCGACGCCACACTCTTTGTGATTGAAGAGTGATAAGTCAGGTACGGTTCTTCACAAAATCAATTTGGAAGAACAACTCGTAATTCTGTGAATTAAGTTTCAAATATTGGCCAAAAGTCCTTTATTACATATTCTGATACTATATTTATAACTGGAACATCCCTCCAAAGTTAGGAAAAATTCAACATGGCAGAAGTCAAGCCCAAAAAATAGACTTTGACAAACTAACCTAGACAAATTAACTAGCACACGTTTTTTGACTTTTCTAACATAAACAGACCAAATTTAAAAC